>WNFP01004765.1_pt1 | contig 13400 bp, 11 predicted proteins | sample 5400201 | NCBI WGS metagenome assembly WNFP01 (sample SAMN13153355, study PRJNA577476) | soil metagenome | isolation source: 115 cm saprolite under Madrone tree | place: USA:California | collected 2016-06-14
TTTCATCAATGGCGACTTTGAAGCTCGAGATTGTAACGCCCGAGGAAAAAATTTACTCCGAAGACGTGGAGATGGTCACGTTGCCGGGTTCGGAGGGGGAACTCGGAGTTTACCCCAAACACGTCCCGCTGCTAACCACTTTGGTGCCGGGTGAGCTGCGTGTCCTGAAGGACGGGCGCGAAAGATCAATGGCGATAGGCGAAGGTTTTGTCGAAATTAAAGCCGACGCGGTGTCGGTTTTAACTGACATGGCGCTTGAATCCGAGAAGATCGACATTGATGCGGCCGAGGCAGCGGTCGAGCGCGCCAAGGCGGCGATGAAAGAAGATCAGACCCCCGAACAGGTGGCAGCGATTCAAGCGTCGCTGCAGAAAGCGCTCGCCCAATTGCACGTCAAACGCCGCCGCCACGGCTAACGATTTGTAGAGGCGCTTGTGTCTAGCGCCGGTTTATTTCAAATTCGGTGCTTGGCAAAGGCACCGCTACAGATCCTGGGGATCATCGCCGGAAACGGCGTGTATCCGAGATTGCTCGCTGATGCAGCGCGAAAAGCTGGTGTGAAAAAAATAATCGCTGCCGCATTCACTAGTGAGACCGATCCAGCGCTGGAGCAACATGTCGATGTGCTTGAATGGATGCGCGTCGGACAGCTTAATCGCCTCCTCAAATTTTTTCGTGTGCAAGACATTCATCACGCAATCATGGCCGGACAAATCGCGCCGAAGAACCTTTTCGATCTGCGTCCGGATTGGAAAGCGTTGATGTTGCTGGGCAAACTCAAACAGCGCAACGCGGAATCGATCTTCGCGGCAATCGCACATGAACTGGCCAACGTGGATGTCGACCTATTGCCGGCGACAACGTTTCTTGAAGACTCCTTGGCGCCTTCAGGATTAATTGCCGGCCCGAAGCTATCCCGGCAAGAAGAAGCCGATGTTGATCTAGGCTGGAAGACCGCCAAGGAAATTGCGCGACTCGACATCGGGCAGACGATCATCGTCAAAAATGGAACTGTGGTAGCGGTAGAAGCTCTCGAAGGAACAAACGATGCCATCAGGCGCGGTAGCGAACTGGCACGGGAAGGCGCCGTCATGGTGAAAGTCGCCAAACCAAAACAAGACACGCGGTTCGACGTGCCGGTGATTGGTCTCGAAACAATTCGCATCGCAGTCGAAGCACGACTGCGGGTGATCGCCGTTGAGGTTGGAAAGACTTTGCTGCTCGAACGCGATGCAATTGTTGATCTAGCTAATTGTTCAAAGATATCGATTGTTGGTCGGTCCTGTTAAGCTGCAATGCACCGCTTATGGGGATACACAGCCTGACCAAAACCGTTATGCCTAAGCCGATGGTATGCCTAATCGTGACTGCCCTTGGGGTCGCAACTCAAATAGCTGGATCTGTCGCTGCGAATGCGGAGTGGGATAGAACTGTGCTGCCGCGTGCAGCCCAACCGTTTGAAGGAATTGCCAAACGCACCCTGGAAGGATCTGTAGCGGCTTTTACTCAGCCAGTGAAAGCTCCGCCGAATGCGCCGAACATTCTCCTAGTGTTGATTGACGATGCCGGCTTCGGTAATCCGTCCACCTTCGGCGGGCCCGTCGCTACGCCCACGCTCGACAAACTGGCGGCGGAGGGACTTCGTTACAATCGATTTCACGTGACAGCGCTTTGTTCTCCCACGCGCGCGGCTTTGTTGTCGGGGCGTAACCATCATGCGGTGGGCTTTGGCTCGATCTCCGAATTAATCGGCGGTTGGCCGGGCTACAGCACGAGCTGGCCGACGAGCGCGGCTTCCATCGCGCAGATTCTTCAGGCCAACGGTTATAACACGGCTGCCATAGGCAAGTGGCATCTCACACCTGACTCGCAGCAGGGCCCGGCGGGCCCTTTTGATCGCTGGCCGAATGCGCTCGGGTTCGATTATTTCTGGGGATTTCTCGGCGGAGAAAACAGTCAGTTCGATCCACTCCTCGCCGAGAACAACAGCATCATCGGTGTGCCGAAGGAGAAGAACTTTTATCTCAACGACGCAATGGTAGAACACTCGATCAACTGGATTCGCGATCAGAAAGCGCAGGCGCCGGACAAACCTTTCTTTCTCTATTTCTCGACGGGTGCAACTCATGCACCACACCAGGTGCCAAAGGAATGGAGCGACAAATATAAGGGCAAGTTCGATCAAGGCTGGGACAAGTTGCGCGAGGAGACGTTCGCGCGGCAAAAGCAACTCGGCGTGATTCCGGCCAACGCCAAGCTTACTCCTCGAGATCCGGTATTCCCCGCCTGGGATAGCGTACCGCCTGAAGTAAAAAAAGTGTATGCGCGTCAGATGGAGGTGTATGCCGGTTACCAGGAAAACACCGACCACGCTGTGGGGCGCGTTGTGCAAGCAATTGAGGAGATGGGTCTCGCCGATAACACCCTGATTATTTACATCTTTGGCGACAACGGTGCGAGCATGGAAGGGACGGAGACTGGGACATTCAACGAAATGACCACCCTGAACGGTGTTCCGCTGACGAGCGACCAGCAATTGAAAGCAATCAAAGCTTATGGAGGACTCGACAAATGGGGCGGCCCGCACATGGCTCCGCATTACGCAGCCGCATGGGCGTGGGCTGGCAATACGCCGTTTAAATGGGGGAAGCAGGTGGCTTCACATCTAGGGGGCATTCGTAACCCAATGGTTATTGCCTGGCCGAAACGCATTAAGGATAAAGGCGGTTTGCGCAGTCAGTTCACTCACTGCACCGACATCGCGCCGACTATCTTGGAAGCCGTTGGCCTGCCGGAGCCAAAGGAGGTCAATGGCGTCGCGCAGGTGCCGATGCACGGCGTAAGTTTTCTGTCCACGTTTGATGACGCCAAGGCGCCTTCGCGACACACACAACAGTATTTCGAGATTTTGGGAAACCGCGCCATGTACAAGGACGGCTGGATTGCATGCTGGCGACCCGACCGGATTCCGTGGAAGTTTGATCCCGAAACAGCAGCGCGATTTGCACCAGGCAAATGGGACCCAGACAATGACAAGTGCGAGTTATATAATCTCGACGAAGACTTCTCCCAGGCGAACGACGTCGCGGACAATTACCCAGATAAAGTGCGCGAAATGACGGCGCTGTTTTGGGCGGAGGCGGAGAAATATCAGGTGCTGCCGCTATTTGCCGAGCTCGCGTTTTTGTGGGGTTTCCCCAAAGACTCGACCGGTCAAACGAAATTTATCTATTACAACGGGACGGAAAACATCTCCGCCGGCATGATTCCCCCGATTTACACTCGTTCGTATAGCATCAGCGCAGATTTGGATAATCCGGGCCGATCAGGCTTTGGGCTGCGGCCCGGAATAGCCGGCGTGATCGTCGCGGAGGGCAGTTTTCTTGGCGGCTTCTCGCTTTACGTGGAAGAAGGGCGACTGAAGCACACCTATAGTTTCCTTGGTTTGAAACTGGACACCATTACTTCGCGCGATGAGTTGCCAAAGGGGAAAGTCAACGTGCGCTATGAGTTTACTGCCGACAAACCCGGCGAGTTCGCCACCAGCGGCACAAGCCGCCTTTTCATTAACGGCAAGCAGGAAGCCGAAGGTAAGATTGAGCACAGCGTGCCGCTCCGGTTTGCCGCTTACGAAGGGATGGACATCGGCACCGACAATGGTCTTCCGGTCGTGCCGAAATTTATCTACGCCAAAGTATTGCCCACCAATTTCAGAGGCACTATCCAGAAGGTAGAATTTGACCTTGGTCCGACCAAGGTCAGCGCCGAGGATTTGCAGCACATATATCTAGAGCGTTTCGCGAGTGCCGTGCGGAACTGAACGGTAGTTTCGAGAGGCAAACTCGCGGGGCGGCTCTCTTCAGATAAAGTAATCAGGCAATCACCGGCCGCGCGCCTGCCTAACTAAACTCAAACAGCAAAGCGATCAGAATCGCCCCTGCACAGCGTCCCGAATCGCCTGTTGGCGAATGGCCTGTAACTTTTGGTACTGTGCAGGTGAAAGAATCGCCTTCATCTGCGGATCAGTCTGCTGGTGCACAGCTTTGAGCCGCTGGACTTTCTGAATTTTCGAGAGCGAATTGTCGTTCTTGATTGCCTGTACTTTTGGCGCTTCTTCAGCTAGAATGGGCAAAACTTTCGCTTTCTGTTGCGGCGTGAGATTTAGCTGTTGTGCTATTGCTTCAAGCTTGGCGGCTTTCGTTTGAGCAGACGACGTCGGTGCAACGAGCACAAAGGTGCTGAAGCACAAAGCCGCTATGACTACCCGGATATAATTGTTCATGTTGCTTTTCCTTATTTGGTCCGGCGGCAGCCTGGTCAAAGGGTTTTGGCAAGTCAAGCCGAATCCGGCGCGGGGTTAGATTCAGGAGCGACGCTCACGACTATTCTCTTGAACCACGCTCCAGCTCTTTTGTAGATAACAAGCAAAGGCGTCTCAATACCAGTTCTCGCTCAAACAAATTTGCAAAGTGTCTATCCGAAAATTCCACAATGATTATAAGTGTTGTCGCCCTTATTTTGTTCACAGCCCTCGTTGGCGTCATCCTGATTGGAGGACGTCTGCGTCGGCGCCTTCCGGCGGAGCAACTGAGCGCCGAGTCTAAAGACGCGGTCAAACTCGCACTGGGGCTTGTCGGGACTATGACCGCTATACCCCTGGGGTTGCTCATCAGTTCAGCCAAGAGCGCCTTCGATACCACCCGAAGCGAAGTGATCCAGATGGCCGCCAAGGTCGCCTTGCTTGATCGTGTGTTGGCGCTTTACGGACCGGAAACTGCCGACGCGCGCCACGCCCTTCGTGACGCTATTGCCGACGGAGTGCGGCGCACCTGGCCCGCGGAGCAAAGTGGTCCAGTGCGATTAGATCCTAATCCGCAGATGGGGGACGCCGTTTATGTGGCCATCAGTCGTCTCGCTCCACGCGATGACGCGCAACATGCTCTTAAGGCGCAGGCGGCAACTCTCATGGTGCAACTCGCCGAGGTTCGAGCGCTGCTACAGGCCCAGGCGGTTTCGTCTGTTTCGAAGCCGTTGCTGATCGCACTGGTGATATGGCTTGTGGTGATCTTCTTTGGCTTTAGCCTGCTGGCACCGGTGAACGCTACAACCACACTCGCCCTGGTAGCTGGCGCGTTCTCCGTCGCCTGCGCCGTTTTGATAATCTTGGAACTGGACTATCCATTTTCCGGCATGATCCGAGTTCCGAGTGACCCGATGATAAACACGTTGGCCCGTCTGGCCAAAGATACGGCCTAGATGTGGCTCTTATCGATGTTCTTAGTCTTGTCCTAGCTCGTGGCTGCCAATAAAGTTTTTGATGTCACTCTGGGTCAGCAAAAGTGATTGACTAAGTAGCCAGCAAATCGAATCATCGCGCGAGCTAGCTAGTTCATACTGTGATGAGGGCTTTATTCTTCGGATTGGCGTCGTTAGCTATCGGTCTCGTCTGTCTTGCGGCGTTGCTTGTTTCTGCCGAAATCTTTACTGAGGGCGTCCAAGTCTCTCCGGAGACCGTCATACTAAAGACTGGCCAATATGTTTGGGAACCCGAGCGTGCACCGGAAGGACCTCTGCTGATTGTGGCTAGCATTACCGAGCAGGTGGCATACGTCTATCGAAACGGGGTCCGCATCGCGCGCTCAAGTGTTAGCACAGGTCGACCAGGTCACCGCACGCCGACTGGCATTTTCACGATCCTGGAAAAGGAGGTTCATCATACCTCAAGTATCTATAAAGGCGCGGAGATGCCTTACATGGAGCGTGTGACTTGGGGTGGAATCGCACTGCACGCAGGTGATCTGCCGGGTTACCCCGACTCACACGGGTGTGTCCGACTCCCATTAGAATTTTCCAAACTACTCTTTGGCGTCACGATGAAAGGTGCAACCGTGATTATTGCTGATGAACATTCTGCGCCGGCCGAGACGGTTCACCCAGGTCTGTTCTTCACTCGCAGTGGCGAGGAAAGCGAACCGGTAGCCGCCGGCCAATTTGAATGGGACCCCGATAAATCTCCCAGCGGCCCAGTCTCGATGATTGTCAGCAGCGCGGACAAGACGGTTTATGTCTATCGCAACGGCGTTGAGATCGGCCGCGCCGGAATTCCCAATCCTCAGGTGGTTTCGCCTTTGAATGATCGTGTTTTCAGCGTGCTACAGGGCATCGATGCAAACGGACATCTGCGCTGGGTGCAAGTAACGGCCAAGGGAAAGGACGCCTCAAGTGAGAGCCTGTTCCTCGCGGCGCAGAAAAGTGGGCTGCCTACTAAGTTCTTGACCGAGGCTAGGCAAGTCATAAGTCCAGGGGCGACGATTATCTTCAGCGACAAACCGGTGGACCCCACGACGCAAAGTCATACCGGTTTTCAGATTGTCGTTGCGCAAAAAGACAAACCTTCCGGAACTGCCGAGTAACATTATTAATCGGGCCAAAGACGTTCATCACCACTTTTTGAGGCCCTTTGTTTCTTTGCCGGATAAGGTGGTTTTTACGAGCGCCTGGTTCATAGGAGGCGAAACAAATGGCGCTAGAGCTAAAAAGACTCTGCGAAAAATGCGGGCGGACCCTGACGACAAGCGGAGTAGCTTACATTTGTAGTTACGAATGTACGTACTGCGCGACTTGCGTCGAGAAATTGAACTTCGTTTGCCAAAACTGCGAAGGTGAACTTGTGCGACGGCCGCGTCGCAAAGAGCCGGCTAGTTCCGATGTCCCCGCCGATGCTTGATTCGATAAGTGAGAAAACACTCGTCACCAATCGTGCGCATATCGACTAACGAGCAACGCACGCTGGCAGGCAGGAATTCCTTAGTCAGACCCGTCAACGTAGGCGCTTTAGCTCCGCCGAACATGTATGGCGCAATCGTGAGATTGAGTTGATCGATTAAACCCTGTTCCAACAACGAGCGAAAAAGCGTTGGTCCGCCTTCGCATGCAACCCTGCGGACCTTGTATTTACTGCGTAATGTTTCCAGCATTCCGGCGAGATCGACTTGCTTTGCGTCGGTCAGATGGAGGGTCGCCCTTTTATTCAAAACCTCCTGCTGTTTCCGCGGCATTCGGTTCGTAGAAAAAATAACGATCGGAGAAATGTCGGACTGAAAAATCTTCAGTCGATCATCAATTCTGCCTTTGTTCGAAACGATTACGCGCAATGGGCATCGGCTTTGACCACGCTTAATCCTGGCTGTCTGCAATTCAGCCGGCAATCCGAGCCGAACATTGTCCCGTTTCAAACTGGTGTGCCCGATGAGAACGGCGTCACCCAGGGCACGCTGGCGGAACAAATGCAGCTTGTCTTCCCGTGAAGTGAAATCAACCGGCGCGAAGTTTCGCGTCGTGACCTTGCCGTCGGCGGTCATGGCAAAAGTGGCGACGACGAACGGACGCCTCACAACGTGGGAGCGGCCTTTGCGCCGCGATGTCTTCTTTCTCACACGAGTCGGAACACTCAGGCCCCTGGCACATTTCACTCCGTTTCGCCTATCTGGTGTTCAAGGGTAACTACTTCCTCTTCCATCTCGCGCAGCGGCACGCGTCCGACTGCGCCACTCGGCTTGTAAAACAAATAGACGATCGCTCCCGGGAGGCAGCAGACGAGAATAATGAGAAAACTCAGCGAGCCGATCAGAATGGCTTTCGCCTCCGGGACACCGCACAGACCGTTGAGCATGATCTGCAAAACTTTTTCTCTGAGTCCAATTCCGGCGAAACTGATTGGCAACGCCGAGATTGTGCGCTCCACTGGCATCACAGCGAAGAAATTTACGACGGGCACCGGTGCACCCAACGCATAGGCTGCGCAGAGAAAAGTGGTGAACGTGGCAAGATGCGCTACGATTGATGCCGCAAAGGCAACGAGCGTTGCGCGCCAATGACGCGCATAGAGATGATACGCGGCCGAGATCTCGATTAGCTTGTCGCGGCCGGGGAACCGCGCCGGCAAAGAATGCAACAGTTTGAAACCGCTAATCACGAAAGTTGAAACTAAAAAGAGGACCGACAAGCCGAGGATGATGAGCAACAGCCAGAGTAAATTTCGGGTCTCAGGTTTCTGGGAAAGGAAATCATATCGCAACCCAATGAGAGTGGCCGTGATGGCGACCAACGCAACAAGTCCGATAAACCGGTCGAACACCACCGCAAGCAGTGCGCCCGCTTTTTTATCGGGCGTTTCCTTGAGCAGATAGTAGCTTTTAATGATATCGCCTCCGGTGCCTCCCGGAAGAAACTGGTTATAAAACATTCCGATAAAAAACAAGCCGGCGAGGCGCGGAAGACTCAGGCTAATCTTTTGGACCTTCAGCAAAACGTGCCAACGAAACAAAGCGGCTATTTCCACGACGGCGTATGCCAGAATGCCCATCGCAACCCAGCGAAACTGGGCGTTCCGGATCGCCTCGACCATCTGCGCGCGCCTGTTGGGATCATGATAGACCCAGTAAAGCACCGCGATCGTCACGCTAAGCTGGAAAACCGTGATCAGGATTTTTTTCATTCGCCAAGGCGCTCCTTCCAAATTTGAACGGACCGGCGGATTGCATCAGCCGTTTTATTCGGGCTCATCTCCCAGACAAATAAGCAGTTTCTGGGAAGGAGCGGAATTAGTTTCTCAAAATCTACGTTGCCGGTAAATGGTGCTTCATGATCTTTCGCGGGCCACCTGCAGTCCTGGACATGGCAGCCAAATGCGCGCGGACCGATCAAGCGCAACCATTCGGCATGATCAATGAATCCCAAATTCTCTTTGATTTGCGAGTGACCGAAATCGTGCCAGTAACCCAGCTGCGCGTCGCCCATTTCGCCGAGTAGCCCTGGTAATTCGCGCTCAGTTGGAATCTCTTCATAACCGCGACGGCTTTCCAAAGCGATTTTGACAGCCCTTGATGCGGCGTACTCAGTGATCCGGGCCAGGCAATCTTTGACTCGCCGCAAATAAGCGGGGGCAGCTCTTTCCCGTTTCTGCACGGCTCCGATCTTCAATCTCACGTATTTGCGCGACAGGTATTTCCCAGTTTTTGCCAGCTCGATTAACTGGTCAGTAATTGGAGGCATGTTCACCTGCCCTAAATGCAATACCACAAACGGCGCGTTCAATCGCGCTGCGAAATCGATTGTTTGAAACGTTTGCTTTATGGCGCGCTCGCGTTCTTCGGAAGAAACGGCGGAAAATTTGTAGCAATCCGGCGAAGCCGTCATCACTTCGACGGGTAAGGGACAAAAATTATGTAAACTGGTGAAGCGGACTTCCCCCGCGTCAAACATTTTTTGGATTCCTGGCATCAACGACAAGCGGATACCATGGCCCAGCTCGATCAAGTCAAACCCGAGTTCGGTCTTGATTTCCCGCAACATTTCTTCCCCGGCTGTATGGCGTCCGGAGTTCCAGCAGGTGGAGAACGCGATCACACTAAACAGCGGCGGCGATCGGTGGCGCCGGCGTTTCGGCTGTGGGCGTTTCTGCGACCGCAGGTTGAGCGCACTGCCGGCGCACCCGTCCCAGCACAATCAACGCGATTACGGCGTAGCAGCCGGCCGCAATCGCCAGCGCTGTGCGCATTCCGATCAGATCCGATAGACCAGTAATTCCCAAGCCCGCGACCGGCATGAGACCAACAAAACTCAACATGAACACAGCCGAGACGCGCCCGCGCAAATAATCGGGCGCACGTTCCTGCACGATCGTGTTCGCCAACCCGAAATTCATCGCCAACCCAAGCGAATTGAAAATGAGAAGCGCCATCGCCACGTAAAAACTTGGTGCACGCGACAAGCCGAAAATCGCGCATGCGACAATGCCGACGTTCACCATCATGAACGGCACACGTTTCGTGCGAGGAATGCTGATCAGGAAAATTGCGCCTATCACGGAGCCGATTGCCGAAGCGCCCATCAAAACGCCCAGTCGGTCCGCGCCGAGCCCGAGCACCAGTCGCACATACAATGGCATCATCACTGTGATTATTGGAAAGATAAAGACTGTGGTCGCAGCGATTAGCCCGATCATCGCGAGACTCGGCTTATCCTTTGCGACGTATCGAAAGCCTTCCTTAATTCCACTGGAGCGTTTCTGTTCCTCCTCAGCGGTGCCGCGCGGTCGCGGCGGGATCATAAACAAGGCAATGATCAGCGCCACAAACGAAACTGCGTTGCCAAAAAAAGCCGAAGCTGCGCCCCACACGCTGATGAGAATTCCAGCGAACGCCGGACCAACCACTCGTGATGCGTGAAAGACCGCGCGGTCGACAGCAATCGCGCTTTGGATTTCATCGCGCGTCACCAGCTCCGGCACGAACGCGTTGAGCGTCGGCATTTCAAATGAGTTCGAAATGCCGAGCACAACCGCTAACGCCAGGATGTGCCAGATCTGGAGCTTGCCGCTCATGACCAAGAGCCCAATGGAAATTGCGAGCGCGATCTGGACATACTGAGTCGTGAGAAGAATTTTTCGTTTATCAAAACGATCGGCCGCCGAACCGCCGGCCATCGTTAAAAGGAGCATCGGCAGACCCGCAGCGAAATTAGCCATTCCGAGCATGATCGCTTTGTTGGTGAGCGTGCTCATTACGTACCCTTGAGCCATTACCTGCATCCACGTTCCTGTGTCGGAGATCGCGCTGCCGATGATGTAGCGGCGAAACGCGCCACGGCGCAGAACGCGCAATGCGTTGCGAGTGGATAGTTTTACGTCCGCGCTCATCCAAACACTCATCCGTGTAGAGGCGTTTGTGTCAAACGACTAGCGGGGATTCGTGCTTTGGAGAATTGCCTGTGCGGTTCTGTTCACTAACTTGAAGGATGCGTATCGACAAATACACGCAGAAGATGCAGGAGGCGCTGCAGGCGGCGCAGGATCTCGCGTCGCAAGCTAATCATCCTGAAATCGCCATCCTGAAATCGCAAACGAACATTTTCTTTCCGCGCTCCTGGATCAAAGCGAGGGCATAACGCGGCCACTCCTTGAGAAGATTGGAGCAAATGTAGATCAATTGCGGGAACGATTGCGCTCGGAACTGGAGCGCCGCCCGACAATTCACGGCGCCGCCGCCGATCTGCGGCTCTCCAATGAACTTCGTAGTGTGCTGGACAATGCGGAAAAGGAGATGTCGAAGCTGAAGGATGAATTCACCAGCGCGGAGCATTATCTCCTCGCGTTGACCGGTGCGAACGTTCCCGCGGCGAAATTACTCAAAGACTTTGGCGTTACGCGCGACAAGCTCATGCAGGGCCTTCAGCAGGTGCGCGGCTCCCAGCGTGTCACCGATCAAAATCCCGAAGGCAAGTTTCAGGCACTGGAAAAATATGGGCGCGACCTGACGGAGTTGGCGCGGCGCGGCAAGATCGATCCGGTAATTGGACGCGACAACGAAATTCGGCGGGTTATGCAGGTGTTGTTGCGCCGCACAAAAAATAATCCCGTGCTCATCGGCGATCCAGGTGTTGGCAAGACTGCAATCGTGGAAGGTCTGGCCCGGCGAATTGTCAGCGGCGACGTGCCGGAATCTCTAAAGAATAAACGCATAATCGCCATGGACATTGGCGCGATGGTCGCAGGCGCGAAGTTCCGTGGCGAATTCGAAGACCGCCTGAAAGCGTTCTTGAAAGAAGTGACCGATGCGCAGGGCCAGATCATTCTTTTCATCGACGAGCTGCACACGATCGTCGGGGCTGGCGCGGCCGAAGGATCAGTCGACGCGTCGAACATGCTGAAGCCGATGCTGGCGCGCGGCGAACTGCGCACAGTCGGCGCGACCACGCTGGATGAGTACCGCCGCTTTCAACCGGTGATAGTGAATGAGCCAAGCGTGGAAGACACGATCGCGATTCTGCGAGGGTTAAAAGAACGCTACGAAGTGCACCATGGCGTGCGCATCACAGACGGAGCACTCGTTGCGGCGGCCGTGCTTTCGCATCGCTATATCACTGACCGATTTCTGCCGGACAAAGCAATCGACCTTGTCGATGAAGCGGCGTCGCGTTTGAAACTCGAGCTCGACTCGATGCCGACGGAGATCGACGTGATCGAGCGCGAGATCATGCAACACGAGATGGAGCGGCAGGCGCTCAAGAAAGAAAAGGATGCGGCGAGCAAGGAGCGTCTCAAGAGACTCGAGAGGGAATTGGCGGAACTGAAAGAGAAAGCGAACGCGCTCAAAGCCGAATGGCAGAAGGAAAAAGCGATCATTGACGAACAGCGAAAAATAAAAGAACAGCTTGACGCCCTTCGGACTGAACTAGAGCGCGCGCAACGCCGCGGCGAGCTGAGTAAAGCGAGCGAAATTCAATACGGAAAGATCCCCGTGCTGGAACGAAAACTGACCGAGTTAACGGAAAAGACTGGGAAATTAACTCTGCTGCGCGAAGAAGTGACCGAGGAAGATATTGCCAGGGTCGTCTCGAGCTGGACCGGGATTCCGGTGTCGCGATTGGAGGAGGGGGAAAGGGAAAAGCTGGTCAAACTGGAAGCGCATTTGCACGAGCGCGTTGTCGATCAAGACGAGGCGATCAAAGCCGTTGCCAACGCGGTGCGTCGTGCGCGTGCCGGGTTACAGGACCCAAATCGTCCACTTGGTTCTTTCATTTTTCTCGGACCCACTGGTGTCGGCAAAACGGAATTGTCCCGCGCACTCGCCGAATTTCTGTTCGACGACGAGAACGCAATGATCCGGATCGACATGAGCGAGTACATGGAGAAACACACGGTCGCGAGACTGATCGGTGCGCCGCCGGGATATGTTGGTTACGAGGAGGGCGGTCAGCTCTCCGAAGCGGTCCGGCGCAGGCCGTACTCAGTGGTGCTCTTTGACGAAATCGAGAAAGCGAATCCCGACGTGTTCAACGTGCTTCTGCAAGTGCTCGATGACGGCCGGATTACAGACGGGCAGGGGAGAACGGTCGACTTCAAGAACACGGTCATCATCATGACGTCAAATATCGGGTCGCAATACATCACTGAGGAAGAATCACGTGAAGCGCGCCGTCGGCTGGTGATGGATGCGTTGCGTGCGCATTTCCGTCCAGAGTTTCTCAACCGCGTCGATGAGATCATCATTTTCGATCGTCTGACCGAGGACGACCTGAAGAAAATTGTAGAAATCCAACTTCGCCGTTTGGCGAAGCGTCTCGAGCAACAAAAGATCACGCTCAAGCTGTCCGATTCTGCCAAGGAACTGTTGGCACGCGAAGGATACGATCCGGTTTACGGCGCGCGCCCGCTGCGGCGCGTGATTCAAAAAGAAATTCTCGATCCGCTCAGCATCGATATCCTCGAAGGTAAAGTCCGCGAAGGCCAGACCGTTTACGTCAACGCAAAAGACGGCGCGCTCGAATTTCAGGAAAAGTAGTTGTCAAAACTGACGGCTGGGTTTGATTCTCGTCTTCTTAGTGAGCGAGAGGTTCAA
>WNFP01003051.1_pt1 | contig 13398 bp, 10 predicted proteins | sample 5400201 | NCBI WGS metagenome assembly WNFP01 (sample SAMN13153355, study PRJNA577476) | soil metagenome | isolation source: 115 cm saprolite under Madrone tree | place: USA:California | collected 2016-06-14
GACATGTCTTCGACGCCGGCGATCAAACTGTCGATTTGTGTGGCGGCGGACTTCTTGTAGGCCGCGGCCGCGGCGTCAAATTCGGCCGGATCGGCTTGCCCGAATGCTGCCATTGGCCTCGCCGTCACTAAGCCTACCGCCAAGACGAACCCCAACCGCCGCCAGAGCGAAGTCTTGCGCTCGCCTCGTTTGCTCATTCGTTGTCCATTGATGTCAAGTCGGATTCACCGATCGGATTTGTCATCAGCATCGTCTCCAACACACCCAAGCGATTGATTCTTACACCAGAATCGCGGATGCGCCGCGTGAATCAATCGCAGCATCAAGGACCGAGCCGCGCAACGCATGGCCGAGAAAGAACCAGGCAGCAATAGGCAAATGCCGTTGCGTATCGCGGCATCGTGATTTGTGCGACCCGAGCGGGGCGAACAGTTGGCCGTTTTCATCCGGACGAACTTGTCCGCGCCGGATGGCATGGCGGCGCATCTTACTGTCCCGGCGTATAATTCGGGAAGAACACTTGTTGGCCGCCGATGTGAAAATTGGCGATGGCCTTTTGCCCTTCGGGAGAGATCAGCCAATCGATGAAAGCCTGGCCGTCCTTGACCTTGACGGAAGGGAAACGGGCGGGGTTCACCAGAATGACTCCATATTGGTTCAACAGGGCCTTGTCGCCCTGGACCATTACATCGAAATCGGCCTTGTTCTGGAAAGCAAGCCAGGTCGCGCGGTCGCTGAGAGTGTATGCGGCCTTGCCGACCGCCGTATTCAATGTGGCGCCCATGCCGGAGCCGGTTTCAAGATACCATTTGCCGGAGCCAGGCTTTGGATCGATGCCGGCCGCCTTCCAGAGGCGAAGCTCGGCCTTGTTGGTGCCGCTGTCGTCGCCCCGGGAGGCGAAGAGGGCGCCCGACGAGGCGATCTTCTTCATGGCGTCGATGACATTTCCCTCGCCGGCGATGTGGGCGGGGTCGGCCTTGGGCCCTACGATAATGAAATCGTTGTACATGAAGGCAAAGCGTTTCACCCCAAAACCGTTCGCGACGAACTGGGCTTCCGATTTCGGGTCGTGAACCAGGAGCACGTCAGCGTCGCCCGACTGTCCCAGCTTGATCACTTCGCCGGTTCCCTTGGCGACGATGCGAACCTCGATGCCGCTGGCTTTGGTAAAGGCGGGCAGCAGCCAGCCGAACAATCCGGAATCCTGGGTCGAGGTGGTCGAGCCGACGACGATATAACGATCGCTCGCTGCAACATGACCGGCGAGGCCAGCGAACACGGCCAACCCGGCCAACGCTGCCACGGCGCGATTCAGGAACAAGCGTCTCAACATCGACAATCTCCCTGGCGCTACCAAGACAGCGTGCCGGCAACGAACGCAGCCCCTTCCGCCGTTGCGGGATTGGCGAAAAAGCGGTCGGCCGGCTGACGCTCCAGCAAGCGGCCGTGGTGCAGAAAGACGATCTCATCGGCCAGCCTGCGCGCCTGCACGAGATCGTGGGTGGTCATGACGATCTTGCAGCCGGCCCGATGCATCGCCTCGATGATGCCTTCGACGGCGAATGTTGCAGCCGGATCGAGGCTCGCCGTCGGCTCGTCGAGCCACAGAATTTCCGGTTCGATCGCCCAGGCGCGGGCCAAAGCCAGGCGCTGCTGTTCGCCGACGGAAAGAGCACGCGCCGGTTGAGCCGCAAGATGGGAGAGACCGGTGCTCGTCAGCGCAGCGGCTGTCCGCGCCCGGCGATCATGGCCATTCAGGCCGCGCAAATTCAGGGCATAGCCGACATTGGCCGCCACCGACCGGCGCAGCATGATCGGGCGCTGGAAGACCATGGCCTGGTGGCCGGCGGCTTCGGCCCCGGCCGAGCCCCGCCATGCGATCTTACCGGCGCTCGGCTGAAGCAGCCCATGGCAGAGGCGGAGCAGCAGGCTCTTGCCCGCGCCGTTGGGCCCCAGAACGATAGTCCGCGCGCCGGCCTCGATCGATAGATCGATGCCGTCGAGCCGGCGCTGTCCGCCGGCCTCCCAGACCACGCCGCTGAGCTGGAGGGGCAGGGCCACCGCATTCATAGCCGGCGTCCCGCCAGATCGCGAATCAGATAGGCGGCACCATTGATGGCCAGCGATAGCAGCATCAGAAGAAGGCCGAGGCCGAGCGCCAGTGACAGATCGCCCTTGCTGGTTTCCAGCGCGATCGCCGTGGTCATCGTCCGGGTGGCATGTTCGATATTGCCGCCGACGATCATGACCGCGCCGACTTCGGCGCTGGCCCGCCCAAATCCCGCCAGCACGGCGGTGGTAAGGCTGAAGCGGCCTTCCCAGAGCAATGTCAGAAGGGCCTGGCCGCGGTGAGCCCCCAGCGAATGGAGCTGGTCGGCATACTCGCTCCATAGATCTTCGAGGAACTGGCGGGCGAGTGCGGCAACGATGGGGGTTACCAGAATGGTCTGAGCGAGGATCATGGCCGCCGGGCTGAACAGCAGCCCCAACACGCCAAACGGCCCGGCGCGAGACAGCAGCAGATAGACCACGAGCCCGACGATCACGGGTGGCAGGCCCATGAGCGAATTCAGCAGCACCACAAGGGCGCGCCGGCCGGGAAAGGCGAACAACACGACAGCGCCACCCAGCGGCAGCCCGATGATGGCGGCGAGCCCAACGGCCGACAGGCTGACCTCGAGCGACAGGCGGACGATCTCGACCAGGCCGGGATCGAGGGTCACGATCAGCCGGAGGGCTGTCGCGAAGGCATCGTAGATCTGCTGCATCGAGGTCGATCTGGGCGAAATCCCCGGGGCGACCATCATGGCCCGGCGCGCGCAAGTCAAATCGAAAGAGCCGATGGGTCGATAGGTGTAGGCTATCGGCCCGGCGCTTGCGATAGAGCGCCTGAGTTACGGCAAGACCCTGGCGCCGAACTGGACCCTCGCGCGTGAAGATTTCCTGAGCCCTTGATTTTGAATCTCAAGGAACATCCCCGCATGGGCCGCAACCACCTCGCCTACCGCGCCGGAGATACCGCCAACGCCATCCTCGCCGCCGTCGCTGCAACTTCCGACGGCTCCTCGCCTGGTTCAGTCTTCTCTTGCGCCTATTCCTGGAATGCCTCCGCCCAACCCAGACCACCGGCGAAACGGCGGATGAACCATGATGCAGACATGACTGTTCCCATCGATCGAATTTCCTTGGGGATCGGCATGCACGCTATCATTTTGCTGGGCGCACCCCTATGGGACCAAGGTCCAATGGTGTGCAGAGCCGACTTCACATACCTTCTACTGGCTGAAGCACCGTCAGCCATGCAATGAGCGAGTTACAACAAAAACACTGGGGAGGTCCACAGTACCAACGGCAACGCCGCCAATACAGTGGCTCCAGGCACGAACGTCCACGGCTGGCTGGGCAACACCGCCACCAAAGCAATGATTTTACGTCGCTACCCTTGTGCCTACATTGAGGAGTTGGAAAATGACATATGGTCTCAAGCGCAATCTACTGTTGCTCCCCCTCTTGGCACCTTTCTTACTATCCGCCTGCGCCTCCCACTCCCAGTTGGACACGGCCATGGCGGAGAACCAGCAGCTCCGCACGGAGAACCAGCAGCTTCAGCAGCAAGTTTCTGCTGACCAGGCGCGCATCAACCGCCTGCGTGAAGCGGTAAAGTATAACGTCAACAGCGACCTGCTGTTCCCGTCAGGCGGCTGGCAGATATCCGATGCTGGCAAGGACGTCATCGCCAAGATGGCGAAGATCCTGGCGCCACAACAGGAGGAAAAGCTCCTCGTGGGCGGCTATACCGACAATACCCCGGTCGGTGCGGGCCTGCAGGCGCAGGGCATTACTTCGAACGAGGTGCTGTCGCAAAAGCGTGCCGATACTGTGATGCAGTATATGATCTCGCAGGGCGTGAAGCCGGACCTCATCGCTGCGCGGGGCTTCGGCGACGCAGATCCGGTTGTCCCGAACACAAACGCGCAATCCCGTGCGCAGAACCGCCGCGTCGAAATCACACTCGCCGGACCGGCTTCGTGACGACACTACTGGAGTGGTGTTCGGTCGAAAGTTTGAGCTGAGCCCCTGAGAGTCGTCGGATTTTGGGTATAATCCGACGACTCATAGGGGTGTGGCGCATCGGGCGGTGGTTCAGCGCTCGCGATCTCGCGATCCCTCGCTTCGGGAATGAACTGAAGGCGGAGCTCCCTCACAAGGGCCACGGTACAACGCTGATGTCCGCCTATGGCACTTTCGGTACGTCGAAATAATGCCCGCTACATTGCCAATCGTTCATTTGCCGCTGGGTAGGCAAGGGTAGACCGTCGCGGTGTCGATCTAGGTGGCGCTCGACACCCTCCTCGGTCCTAAAAAGCCACCGCACCAGATACTCAAAGGCCCCCTGACACCACGCGGGGGGCCTTTCTCATTCCCCACCAGTGTTCCCCGACGGTCAGTGATTCGCAGACTAGGCCGTCGGCGTTCGAGGGCCTCCAGGAGCGATCCTGGGGGCTCTCTCGGTCTGCATCGCCATCTCAATCCACATCAAGGCCACTTATGCCCCAACAGCCCTCCACATTCGGGACAGACCCGACACCACCCGATGACCGTGAGTGTCGGTCGAGCTTCTCCGGTCAGTCCTACCAACAGCCTATGGCCATCACTCGCAATCGTTCACCGATTACCCATCGGCCCGGTCGCCCTAAATCACCGCCACCTAGGCCCACCACGCTCCGAACGCTCCGGCCAAGGCCTTCGATTACTGGTGCGGGCTGCTCGCCTTGATGGTGGGATGGTGAGGGCCGGAAGGTCAGGAACAGCCGACGGAAGGGGGAGTACGCGGCTGCCACGCTTGCAGCCTTCCGAGAGCCAGAGCGGCGGGTGACATCGGGGGGTCACTGCACCGCACGGTTTGCCCAGAGCCATCATGGCCTCCGTATAGGCAACGGCAAGTGAACCTTTCGTGATTGCTGGCCCTGGCGGATAGCGCGGGAGAAGCCGGAAGCCACCCGATGCACTGGTGCCCCCACACCACACCTTGTAGCTTCCGGCCCAGCGCCGCTGCACGCCACATAGGCGCAACAGGCGCGGCTGGACACCGTACTTTCACGGAGGCAAAAGCAGGTGTCACTGCTCAGATAGATCATAGCCAGCATAACGTCAGCGATTCATTAATGCGCGGCCCCTACGAGGAGGCCTTACAGAAGCTCCAGGCCAACTCAAAGGCCCTACAATCTGCACAGGGCAAGTTCGCAGTGGCAGCGTCGGAGAATGGCGTCGGTGGTCTATCCATCGCCGCGCTCTCAAGCGAACTCAACGCCAACGCTGGTCACTACGCCAGTGACGTGCAGTACAACAGAGACGCTTCGGACGAGGAACTAGCCTTACAGCTTCGGGGTATCCAGTCCGACGCTCAGGGCAAGCTCAACAACATCCCGCAGCCGTCGCTGCTCAGTGCTGCCGCCAAAGTTGGGGGTGACGCCTTCAACGCCTATCACGCCTATATGTACGTCGACCCGGGCAAGCCTGACGGGAACGTTGGTGGCGCGAACAACGCGAGATTCTTAGGAGTCATGTGAGTGCAGCCTAGGCGCGGCTAGCTGCCATCTGAACTTGCCCTTGTTGTTCTTCCTCAATGGAACGATGGGGGATTTTTTTGCTCGTCAGTCCAGCCGTGGGTCTTTGGGATTTCTCCATTGGATTATGAAGCCCAAGACCACGGCCTGATGTTCGAGCCACATCCCCCTCAGCCATTGCACAAGGCCGGACTTCCCGCTCATCAACAATCGACCCAACGCGGCTCTAGTACGGAGATTCCCAAAAGCACTTCCTCGCTCCCATATTTCTTTTGCCTTGCTCGGGTCCGCCGCGACACCTTTCCCTCTCTCATACATCATCCCCAACGAGTGAATCGCAGGCACATAATTGTTCCGGGCAGCAATCTTGAATTGCTCAAAGGCCATCCAGTACCGCCTCTGGTTCGAGTACGTCACGCCAAGCAGATACGTTGCGGGTATGTAGTCGAGCCGAGCAGCCCGCAGATACCATTCCTCAGCTTCGGACAAGTCCTTTTCAGCGTTCTGACCCCGGCGATAGATCGTCCCCAAAAACACCATGGCTTTGACAGACCCGCGCTCCGCCAGCCGCCGCAGTTCTGCGTGCGCGCCAGCTGGATCGGTGTCTAGCAGTCTTCGGGCGGCGCACATCGCCTCGTAGTTTGGCTCTCTATCCCACCCGTCTTCCACCCATGCACGCTCTGTGCGAAGCATGATCTCAGTCGACTCCTACTGCACTTATTCGCCCAGGATACATTCTGAACTATAACCCGACAGGCGCTGGTGTGCTTCGGTTCCGGCCACCATCAGAAAATGCTCGTAAACACTGGTCTTCCTGATGGCCCGAAAAGCTGGCGTGCCGCAGTGGTTGAAAGTGAGAACTGGACGACTACGCTAAATCAAAGATTTGCAGATCGTCCCGGCAGCCCCCGACTTTTTTGCGGACCCCGCGGGGGCGCCACGCGAGCCGTCAGATACTTCCTGGTGTGCTCGAGAATGGCGGCGGACAATTCAGGGTCCGTCACGATTCGTGACAGAGTGATGGCCCCGATCATCGCGGACAGCGCGACCAGCGCCCGCGCTTTCGCGGTTTCGGGCTTCGTCCGGCTATATTCCCTGGCGATGGCATCCGCGAGCTTGAGAATTCCGGCGGTTGCCATGGCCCGCGTCTTGTCACTGCTTCGCGCGAGCTCGCTTCCCAGCCCGGCCAGCAGACAGCCTTCCGACGGATTGTCCCTATGCGCCGTCGAAAGATAGCTTGCCGCGATTTCCTTCAGCCCGCCCTTCCCAAGGCCAGGGCAAGCGGCGGCCCCGCCCACCGCAGCTTGCATGCCGGCGGCGCAGGCTTCGGCAACCAGCTGGTCCTTCGAATCGAAGTGCCGGTAGAACCCGCCATGGGTAAGCCCCGCCGCCGCCATCAACTCGCATAGGCCGGTGGCGTGGATTCCGTTCCGGCGAAATTCCGCCGCCGCAGCCTTGACGATCCGACGCCGCGTTTCGGCGGTTTCAATTTTCGATTTCTTCATCCGGTGCCCCTCCCACGGGGCCTTTGGCGGCTCTCGTCGGGCCGCCGTCATTGTCTCTCGATTATATTAGACATCTAAACCTGTGTCGAATGCCGGACCTCGCCAAGCCGCCTTCGCCATCGCACCATCCTCATGAAGCCGGATGATCTGCCGGCGTCATGGGAATCACATCCTCGATGGGCGCGCGAACCCCGCCGCCGATCCGGCGGACGACGGTGTAGAAAACGGGGGTGAACAGCAGGCCGAACCCGGTCACGCCCAGCATGCCCGAGAACACCGCCGTGCCGAGGGATTGGCGCATCTCGGATCCCGCACCGGTCGCGATCACCAGCGGGGCGACGCCGAGGATGAAGGCGAAGGACGTCATCAGGATCGGACGAAGCCGTGTCCGCGCCGCGCGCACCGCGGCTTCAGCCGCGGTTGCGCCCGCCTCCTCCGCCTGGCGGGCGAATTCGACGATCAGGATCGCGTTCTTGGCGGCCAGGCCCACGAGAACGACGAAGCCGATTTGCGCCAGGACGTCGATGGACATCCCGCGCGCCAGCAGGCCGGTCACGGAAGCCAGAAGACACATCGGCACGATCAGCACGACGGCCAGCGGCAGTTTCCAACTCTCGTATTGGGCGGCGAGCACCAGGAATACGAGGAGAGCGGCGGCACCGAAGACGAGCAGTGTCGGCGTGCCGCGCTGCTGCTGCTGAAAGGCAAGCTCGGTCCATTCGAAACCGATGCCGGGCGGCAGAACCTGATGGGCCAGTTCCTCCATCCGGTGCAGCGCCGTCCCGGTCGCGACGCCGGGGGCGGCGACGCCCATGACTTCGGCCGCCGGGAAGAGATCGTAGCGCGGCACGCGGTAGGGTGCGGTCTCGTTCCTCAGCCGGGCCACCGTGCCGATCGGCACCATCTCGCCCGAGGTGTTGCGGACCTTGAGGCGCTGGATATCGTTGGCGTCCCGTCTGAAGCTGCCGTCGGCCTGTGCGATGACCTCGTAGATTCTGCCGAGATAATTGAAGTCGTTCACGTATTGCGAGCCCAGATAGACCTGCAAGGTGGAAAACACGTCCGTCGGCGTGAGTCCGACTTTTTCGGCCTTCTCGCGATCGATGTCGGTATAGACGCTGGGCGAGCCGGTGCTGAACAACGTAAAGACGCCGGCGAAGTCCGGGTCCCTGTTGGCGGCGCCGACCAGCGTCTGCGCGGCGCGGGCGAGCGCTTCGGAGCCGAGCCCCCCACGGTCCTGCAGCATCATCTTGAAGCCGCCCGCGCTGCCGAGACCCTGAACCGGTGGCGGCGGAATGGTCAGCACATAGGCGTCCTGGATCACCGAAAGACGCCTGCGCAGATCGGCGAGCACCGTTGTCGCCGTTACGCCGTCGATCGAATGATTGTAAAGCGAGGGCAGGCCCGAGAATATCGTCCCGTCGTTGGACGCCACCGTGAAGGTGGTCGCATCCAGACCGGCGAAGGGCGCGACATGCTCGACGCCCGGCGTCGTGAGGATGATGTCGGTCGCTCTTTTGACAACGGCCTCCGTCCTGTCGAGGGTGGCGCCCGGCGGCAGTTGCAGCACGGTGATGAGGTAACCCTGGTCCTGCTCCGGGATGAAGCCTGTCGGGGTGCGGGAGAACTGGACGCCCGCCAAACCGATCAGCAGCGCGTAGATCACGAGCACGACGCCTGCCACTTGCACAAGACGGCGCGTCAGCCGGCCATAGGTGTTCGACAGCGATTCGAAGCCGCGGTTGAAGCCGTTGAAGCCCGCCCGAAGCAGGCGACCGAGCCCCTTGGCCCGCGCCCGACCGGTCGGCTCATGCGCCTTGAAAAGCACCGCACAGAGGGCGGGGCTGAGTGTCAGCGAAACAAAGCAGGAGATCACGGTCGAGGCCGCGATCGTGACCGCGAACTGGCGAAAGAATTGGCCCGTGATGCCCGAGAGGAACGCGGACGGGACGAACACAGCGCAGAGCGTCAGTGCTATGGAGATCAACGCGCCGCCAACCTCGTCCATCGTCTTGTGCGCCGCCATTGCGGGGGTCATCCCGAGCCGTAGATTGCGCTCGACGTTCTCGACCACGACGATCGCGTCATCCACGACAATTCCCACGGCAAGCACCAGCCCGAACAACGACAGGTTGTTCAGCGATATCCCGAGAGCGTAGAGAACGGAAAACGTGCCGATAAGCGAAACCGGAATCGCAATGACCGGGATCATCGAGGCGCGCCAGCTTTGCAGGAACAGGATCACGACGCCGACCACGAGCAAGATCGCGACAAAAATCGTGATGATGACCTCATGGACGGATTTGCCGACAAAGATCGTCGGATCGTAGATGATCTTGTAGTCGAGACCGGGCGGGAAATCCTTCGCCAAGCTCTCCATGGTCGACTGGACCTCGTGCTCCACCGCCAGCGAGTTTGCCCCGGGTTGGGCGAAGATCAGCAGCGGGATGCCGGGACCGCGATCCATGAAGGCGGTCGACCCGTAATCCGCGGCGCCGATCTCGACGCGTCCCACGTCGCTGAGGCGCGTCACCCGCCCCTCTGCGTCGGATTTGAGGACGATATTGACGAATTGCTCCGGCGTTGACAGCCGACCGAGCGTCTGCACGTTGAGCTGATAAGCCTCGTGGGAGGGCACCGGTGGCTGGTTCAGGACTCCGGCCGAGACTTGGACGTTCTGGGCGCGCAGCGCGGACAGCACTTCGCCGGCATTGAGATTATGGGCGGCAACCTTGTCCGGATCGAGCCAGATGCGCATGGCATAGTCGCGGGCGCCGAACAGCTGGACATCGCCCACCCCGGGCAGGCGCGCGAGCGCGTCCTTCACGTGCAGTGTCGCGTAGTTCGACATGTAGAGGTCGTCGCGCGAGCTGTCAGGCGACATGAGGTGAACGGCGAGCAGGATGTTGGGCGTCGATTTCCTGACGAGAACGCCCAGGCGCTGGACGTCTTCGGGCAGCCGGGGCAAGGCGTCCTGGACGCGGTTCTGCGTCAGCATCTGCGCGACGTTCAGGTCGGTTCCGATCTGGAAGGTTACGGTGATCGTCAGCTTGCCGTCGCCGGTGGACTGGCTGCTCATGTAGAGCATGTTCTCGACGCCGTTGATCTCCTGCTCGAGCGGCGTTGCGACGGTTCGAGATACAATTTCCGCGGATGCACCGGGATACGTCGTGGTGACCTGAACCGTCGGCGGCACGATTTCCGGATATTGCGCGACCGGCAGGATGGCGAGCGCGCCCAGCCCCACCAAAGTCACGAAGACGCTGAGAACCGTGGCGAGGATGGGCCGGTCGATGAAGATGTGAGCGAGGCGCATGGCGAAGCTCCCGGCCTAGCCTTGGCCGTCGGTGGCAGCGTCATAACGGATCGTGCCGTCCTGCGGGGCGACCTTGGTCCCCGGGATGGCGTGCATCAGCCCGTCGATGATCACGCGGTCGCCCGGCGCGAGACCCGATCGGATGACCCGCAACCCGCCGCGGAGGTCGCCGATCTCGACCGGCTTGGGCACGACCGTGCCATTGGGGGAGACCGTCATGACCATTTGCTGTGACTGGTCGAGCATGACGGCGGAGTCCGGCAGCATGAGGGCGGGGGCGGGCGGGACGACCGCCAGGCGAATCCGCGCGAACTCGCCGGGCACGAGGAAGAAATCCGGATTGGGTACCGTGGCGCGGGCATGGATCGTGCCGCTCGAACGATCGAGGGCATTGTCGACGAAATCGAGCGAGCCCAGCCGCGCGTACCGGTTCTCGTCGCTCAGGCAGATCGCAACCTCGTCGGCGACCGCGCCCGAGAGACGCGCGCGTTGGCGCGAAAAGGTCAGATAGTCGGATTCGCTCATGTCGAAATCGAGATAGATCGGATCCAGCGAGACGAGTGTCGTCAGCAGGGTCGTCGGGCTGGTGGCGGCCCGGCTGCCGGCGATCAGGCTCCCGATCGAGACGAGCCGTGCGCCGATGCGACCGGTGAAGGGCGCGGTGATGTGACAATATTCGATGTCGAGCTGGGCGTCGCGAATCTGGGCTTTGGCGTCGTCGATCGCGGCTTGCGCGGCGAGCTGCTCGGACATGCGCTGGTCGACCGCCTCGGCGGTTCCGAAATTGCTTCGCTTCAGCGCCTGGGCGCGAATGAGCTCGCTGTTGGCGAGAGCGAAGCGCGAAGATGCGGTCCGGAGCTGGGCGGTCGCCTCGGCGAGCTTGATCTCGTAGGGGCGCGGATCGATGACGAAAAGCAGGTCGCCCTTGTGGACGATCTGCCCATCCTTGAAATGGATCTCGGTGAGCGTGCCGCCGACCTGCGCCCGCAGCTCGACGCGATCGACCGGCGAAAATTGGCCGAGGAAGCCTATCCGCGTGTCAACCTCACGCAGGAGCGGCGTGCTCACCGTCACGGTCGCTGGTGGCATTGGCACCGCCGCAGCTTGGCCGCCCTCGCGGTAGGAGAAGCCGACCCAGAGGAGCGCCGCGAGCGCGAGCGCCGCCGGCCCCACTACCCAGGCCCACGTCTTGGATCGCGTAGCGGCAGAGCGCTTTAGCCCTTCGGCGTCCGACCAATTGCTGATTTCATTCATCTGGCTACCCCGCTGAGCCCCAAAAGCCCGTTCGCCGCCTGCGCCGAGGGGACGGCCTGCGTCCCTGTCGTCAGCTCCGAATCGGCCGATAACTCTGTTCTGCATCGTCGCCGCCTATGACATCCGGTGTGAAAATCAGATGAAGGTCGACATCTATCGTCGAAGATAGATGATGATCGACATATGAGCCGTCAAGGGGCTTTGTGCGTGAGAGGCTGGATGAAGGTCGGTCGGCAAGGGTCAGCCACGAGCGAGTTCTCAATGCACCCGCGCCGCGGCCGGACCGGCTGCCGCCGATCTGGATGCACCTGCTCAGCCGTTGAACTCGCAGCCGATTCGCTTTACTGCTGCGCCATGGCCGCCCCCGAAAAGGACGATATCCTCGTCAAGCGACCGCTGGAGCCGGGGGCGAAGCGCGACTTCGAGCCCGAGGGCCGCCGCCAGACCTACAGCGACTTCCTGCAGCTCGACACACTCCTGTCGCTCCAGGCACCGATCCAGGATCCGCCCCAGCGCGACGAGCTGCTCTTCGTCATCATCCACCAGGTTTCCGAGCTCTGGCTGAAGCTGCTCCATTTCGAGTTCGTCGAGGCGCGCCGCTCGATCCGCGCCGACGACCTCAAGACCTGCAACAAGACCATGGCGCGCAGCAAGGCCATCCTGGAGCAGCTCATCAGCGCCTGGAAGGTGCTGCTAACCATGACCACGGCGGACTACATGACCTTCCGCGGCGGCCTTGGCCAGTCCTCCGGATTCCAGAGCAGCGGCTACCGCCAGGTGGAGTTCATCCTCGGCAACAAGGATGCGGCACATCTGCAGCTCTACCGCCACGACACCGCCGCATTCGCTCGGCTGAGCCAGGCGCTGGCGGAGCTCGCCCTCTATGACGAGGTGCTGGCCTGCCTGGCGCGGCGGGGATTTCCGGTGCCGCCGAAGTTGCTGGCACGCGATGTGAGCGAGCCCTATGCGGGCGATCCCGAAGTCGTGGCCATCTGGGCCGGGATCTACCGCGCGCCTGATTCCCATTGGGAGCTCTACGACCTCGCGGAGAAGCTGATGGACATCGAGGGGCTGTTTCAGCGCTGGCGCTTCGACCATATGACCGCGGTCGAGCGCATCATCGGCCAGCAGCCCGGCACCGGCGGCTCCTCGGGGGTCGGCTACCTGAAGGCCGCGCTCAATCTGCGCTTCTTCCACGACCTCTACGAGCTGCGCAACTACCTGTACGGCTCGCGCTAGGCGCTGGCGCCCCGCCGCAGGCGTCGGCAGAGAAGCACTTTCTCCGCGGCCAGCCCGAAGTTCTTCAGCTCAGCGAGATCCTAACCTTCGCCGCAAGAAGGAACCCAGCACTTCCACGGCTCCCAGCCCACCGGCAGGTGGCGTCCCCGGCGGGAGGAGAACTCGGGTGGACCGCTGGTGGCTTTTTTTGTCTCCTGCCGATGCTACCTCGCCCTCGTAGTTTTAACCCTTCGTCCCTTTCAGTGGGGGCTGAGGGTCTTCTTTGTCCATCATATTGAGGGTGCCTCCATTCAGTTAAGAAGTGAGTAGTGGAGACCTAGGGAGCGAGGCATTTATTTGTCATTGTTCACCAGTATTTGTCACTCCTGACCAAGCGGCGCCCGCCCTAACTATATGCCATGGCCTTAATACTGGTCATCGACGACGATGGATTCTACCGCGGCCTCATGGAGCGGGCGCTGACCGATGAGGGACACCATGTCGTCGCGGCTCAGAATGGCGTCGAAGGGATCGCCTC
>WNFP01011420.1_pt1 | contig 13397 bp, 8 predicted proteins | sample 5400201 | NCBI WGS metagenome assembly WNFP01 (sample SAMN13153355, study PRJNA577476) | soil metagenome | isolation source: 115 cm saprolite under Madrone tree | place: USA:California | collected 2016-06-14
CCCGTCTGACCTGACTAATCACCCGCCTCGTCACATTCTGGGCAAGCATTCGGGTGAAATCCAGTTCCACCGTTGCCCCCGAGTGATGGCTGCCTTTGAAACATTCGTGAAGCACCCACTTCGCAAATCTGTCCTGCAGGCTCGCCAGCCAACTTGCTTCGTAGATATTGAAGCCGTGACCCTGGAGTTTGCCATTGAGCAGAGTGGCGACGCGATTTCCGCCTTTTAAAGCGATCAAACTACCCGGTCCGCGGATATGAATGATCAAGCGATTTGGAACGATCGGGCTGCGCAGGCGTCCGCCATCGGTCTGGTTGATCCAGCGTGAACCGGAATTGATAATTCCCCAAAGTAGAAAGCCTCTATTGGGGTCCCAACGCACCCCGATCAACGATCGATAAAAAGTTGCGGTCGGGCTTAAGCGCCTGATCTCCTCCTCATGCATCAATCGCTCCTCGCGAAACTTTAACACATGTAATCCATTCGGTGGCCCAACTTCGTCACTAAGTTCAGTTGGATCGATAAGAACCAGGCGACAGATTACAGAACGGTCCTCCTCTCGAAGTAGACTTGCCTGGTATGCTTCACTCAACAAGGAAGCGAGCGCTTCTTCCGGCGGAAGCGTATCTAGTACATCTGAAGGAGGCCCCCATCGAGCAACGATCTGCCTCGCCAATTCCTTTGGATAGCTGTGGAAGAAATAGTCCATCGAGTGCTCACTCGTGACTCGCGCGACCAGCGTAATGCGCTTGGCACCGGTTTTACCAGATTATTCATACGGTCAGATGACCGAACCAATGGGTCTGGCTAGTCTCACGATGACGAGACCTGATTATCAGTTGAGTGGCAATCGTTTTGTCCCATCGATGGAGCGGACGAAAAGATTTCGTTCTCCAACCGAATTGGCACTGGTGGTTATCTCTAGGCTTAGGCTCCTGGTTCTGATACACCGGTTTCTGTCCAGGTGTTCCTGCTCGGTCTGTTCATCCCTCCTGTTTATGAAAGCGTCTTTCGCTCATACTCTCTTGTTAACCGGTCTTTTATTGCCGCTTTGGCCCAAAACATCGCTATGTCTAGATTCCCCGAAAAAATCTACGTATCCGGAATCCGAATCAAAGTCGCTCGATCCTGGTTGGCCTCGAGAGGTTGATCGAAACGGCGTTCGTTTGGTCTATTACCAACCGCAGGTTGATGAATGGAAAAATCTCCGAGAATTACGAGCACGTGTCGCCTTCACCCTTACTCCCAAAGGAGGAAAACCAGCGGTCGGGATAGAGGAATTGAAAGGCGATACGGTCGCCGATCTCGAGAAACGCACTGTCCTGATCAATAATATTGAGATCGTCGCTGTTCGTTTTCCTTCTTTGTCGGACGAAGAAGCGGCCGAAATGGAAACGCTGCTCAAATCGAATTTTCCAGGAAAGCCGCTGACCGTCTCACTTGATCGGTTAGTCGCTAGCCTGCAATCCGGCCAGGAAAATGTGAAACCGGTGCCAGTCAAAACGGAACCCCCGGCGATATTTGTGACTACGCAACCTGCTATCCTGTTATCGGTGGAGGGTAAACCGGTTCTGGCTCCAATTAAGGGTTTGAAACTCCAGTTTGTTTTGAACACTGGTTGGGATCTTTTTTTCGAGCCGTCGGAATCTCAATATTATCTATTGGCCGATCAAACCTGGCTCAGCGCGAAATCGCTGGATGGAACCTGGAGCGGAGCGGGGAAGCTTCCTGCTGAATTTTCCAAACTTTCTGCCGCCAACGGTTGGGAACACGTGCAGAAGGCAGCTACCTCCAAGGCGACCAAAACTTCCAAAGTGCCGAAAGTCTTTTTCACCGACCAACCAGCCGAGTTGATTGCCTTTGCTGGTGAGCCCGCGTACCAGAGCATCAAAGGGACGCAGCTTAGCTATGCGACGAACAGCGATAGTTGGGTATTTAAGAATCTCGCCGATGGACAGTTCTACTATCTCGTTACCGGGCGTTGGTTTCGCGCTGCCAAGTTGCAAGGTCCCTGGACGTATGCCGGCAATGATTTACCCCAGGATTTTTCGAAGATCCCGCCCGGCAGTGAAATGTCCGAAGTCCTGGCGTCGATTCCTGGTACGGACGAATCGAAAGATGCGGTGCTTCTTGCCCAAGTTCCCACGGTTGCTGTGGTTAAGCGGACTGAAGCAGAGAGTAAGGCGAAAGTAGAGTATACCGGTGAACCTGAATTCGTTCCGATTGCGGACACTGATTTGAGTTACGCAACCAATGCCAATGCCGATGTAATCCGGCTGGCCGATCAATATTATCTTTGCTTGAACGCGGTCTGGTTTGTCTCGAGTTCAGCCAAGGGTCCGTGGAAGATCGTGACCGACGTGCCGGAGCCGATTTATTCGATTCCGCCAAGTAGCCCGGTGTATCACGTGACTTACGTGAAAGTAGAGAAATCAAATCAGGATGAGGTCGTCTGCAGTTATACTGCCGGCTATTCCGGCGCCTATATCGCTGGAGTTGCTACCGGAGCGGCGCTGGTCTGGGGGACCGGTTACTATTATCCGCCATATATATACCCGGGGCCGGTGCCGATTTACCGCCCTTATTACGCGACATACGGGGTGTCGGCGGTCTACTACCCGAATGCCGGTACCTACGCCGTGGGCGGCTACGCATACGGGCCATACAACGCGGCAGGGCGTGCGGCTTGGTATAATCCGTCGACTGGCGCGTACGGTCGGGCCTACACGCAACAATATCCTTATGGCGGAAGAACGAGCGCATGGGGCTACAATCCTACCACCGACACCTCATGGACTACTCAGCAAGGGCACGGCTACTACGCACAATGGGGAACTTCCACCATTACGCGTGGCGACCAAACGATCCAAGCGGGTCACGTCGTGACGAACTACGGCAGCACCGGCGTGGTGAAAGGACAAGACAACCTCTATGCCGGACATGATGGAAATGTTTATAAACGTGACGATAGTGGCGATTGGTCGAAGTGGGATAACGGTCAGTGGAATCCGGTTACGCCACCCAACGGGAACAAGGGGGCAAATCAGTCCCAACAGAATAATCTCTCCAGTCAAAACCAGCAAACCGATCGTCAAGGTCGAGGAGCGAATGGCGCGTCTACGCCGCGGCAGACCAATCGCCAGAGCCGGGACGTAAACGGGGCGTCTACGCCCAGCCAACCAACCAATCGCCGAAATGCAAATGGCGCCTCAACACCGGGAAATGCCCGGAATAAACCTTCGCCCGGGAACGCACGAGGTCAGGCGGAAAAGACAGGAAACGCGGATAAAACCAAACAATCTTCTGACGATCTGACCAAAAGTCTGAATCGTGAAGCTTCTGGGCGTCAACGTGGTGCACAGAATGCCAGTGCCCAACAGCGCTACCAGCAAAAGCGAACGAGTGGCTCGGTCTCAACCGGTGAAAGGTCGGCGCGCGGAGGGAATGGCAGAACTCGTCGCCGCGATTAATGCTGGCGGCCACTGATCGTCGGTTTTTGCAAGCTTCGCTGTTTCTCTCTTGAGCTAGCCCTCGCGAGATCATTAGGATGCGTGACTCGCCCAAGGTCTGGAAGTCCGATCCAACGCGCGATTTATGAAATGGCTGCCCCAACTAGCCGGACTGCGTTTTCTTCAAATCCAAGTGAAGGGACTCAGACGACTTCGCTGGCGATTGACTACGCGTTGTCTATCCATTTTCCGAATGATGCTGCGCTTTTTGGTCACCGCGGGCAGCCTGGCCGGGTTGGGAGCAGCTGTGGTGCTTTTCTTAGCTTGTTCAAAGCCTTCTACTAACGCACTTCTGGATCAGCCGCAGGAGGTCCTGGTTATGGAAGTCGCCCAGCGGGATGTGCCCGTGATTCGTGAATGGATTGGATCTTTGGATGGATCAGTGAATGCGGATATTCGGGCGCGTGTTTCCGGTCACCTCATTTCTCAGAACTACAAGGAAGGCACGGTTGTGCAGAAGGGTGATCTATTGTTTCAAATCGATCCGAGCACCTACGAAGCCGCGCTGGAACAGGCGAAGTCGTCGTTAGCCCAGGCCGAGGCGAACCAATTGCAAGCCGAGCAGACTGAGCAGCGCGAAACTGAGCTCTTCGAGAAAAAGGTAGAGAGTCAACAAAGTCGAGATAACGCGATTCAATCCAATGCAGCCGCGAAGGCCGAAGTAAAGGCTCAGCAGGCGGCCGTTCGTCAGGCCGAATTAAATCTACAATTTACCAAAATCGCTGCACCAATTAGCGGCGTGGCCGGGATCGCCAATCCTGGGATTGGGGATCTGGTCGGTCCGAGCGATGCCCAGCCACTAATGACCATGTCAACGGTCGATCCGATCAAGGCTTACTTCAGAATTAGCGAGCAAGACTACCTAAAGTTTGCCCGAAGGCTGGAGAGCGCCCGGGCCAGGGGAGAAGTAGCGCCACCGGCCGAAATCATTTTGGCAGATGGCTCGCTGTATCCGGTTCAAGGCAAGCTTACCACCGTCGACCGAGATGTAGACCAACAGACCGGCACGATCCGAATTGAAGCGTTGTTCGCCAACCCAAGCAATATCTTGCGCCCGGGCCAATTTGTTCGTGTTCGAATTACAGTTAGAAACACTCCGAGTGCTCTTCTGGTACCGCAACGAGCGGTCAATGAGTTGCAAACCAGTTACGAGATAGCGGTCGTCGACGGAGCAAATCGAGCACAAATTCGGCAAGTAAAGGTAGGCGAAAAAGTAGATTCGCTCTGGGTAATCGAAGAGGGCCTCAAAGCTGGGGATCAAGTCGTTGTTGAAGGAATACAAAGAATTCGTGATGGCCAACTGGTGAAACCGGTAGCGTGGAGCACGCCGACGCCGCCGCAGGGGCATTAGCATGTCCGCTTTCTTTATTCGGCGGCCGATTCTTGCAATCGTTATCTCGCTCATCACAATCATAGTTGGCGTAGTCTCGCTTGTTTTTATTCCAGTATCCCTCTTCCCAAATATAACGCCGCCCGAGATCGTGGTGTCCGCGACCGATCCCGGCTCTGATGCGCTCACCGTCGAGCAGTCAGTGGCAACACCGATTGAACAACAGATCAGCGGCGTAGATAAGATGAACTACATGTATTCGCTCAATGCGAATACGGGGCAGATGAAGCTCAGGGTAAACTTCGACGAGACGAGTGACCCGAAAACTGACCAAATACTAACGCAGATGCGACAGGCTCAAGCGAGTGCGCAGCTTCCTCCTGAAGTTGCTGCTCAGGGGGTTAGCGTGCAAAAATCGTTTGCTGCTCCCCTGATGCTGATCGCGCTGCGCTCGCCGGATGGCCGCTACACCTCCGAATTCCTTACTAACTATGCTTATATCAACCTGAACGATCAGCTGACGCGCGTTCCAGGAATTTCGAACGTACAGGTCTTTGGATCTGGCCAGTACGCGATCCGCATTTGGATAAGACCGGATCAGTTAGCTCGGTTCAATATCAGTGTGCCGGAGGTTATCGGCGCCATCCAACAGCAGAACACGGTAAATCCCGTTGGTCAGGCTGGCGGTGAACCGGCGCCACCGGGCCAAGAATTCACCTACATGGCGGTGGCTCGTGGGTCCCTGGTAACTCCGGAGCAATTTGGTCAGATCGTCGTTCGAGAGAGTTCGGCGGGCGCGACGGTTCGACTCGAAGACATAGCCAGATTAGAGCTCGGTTCGCAGGTCTATTCAACCCGCGCTCGAATGAATGGACAGCCCAGTTCAATTATTGCGCTCTATCAATTACCTGGGACGAACTCGCTGGCAGCGGCCGAGGGCGTCAGAAAACTTCTGACAGAACTCAAGCAACGATTCCCAAAAGGGCTCGAGTACGTGATTGCTCTGGACACAACGCAACCAGTGATTGCGGGTATTCATGAGATGATCAAGACACTGTTGGAAGCTCTGGTGTTAGTGGCTTTGGTGGTGTTTCTGTTTTTGCAGAGCTGGCGGGCAACGCTGATCCCGCTGTTGGCCGTCCCGGTTTCATTGGTTGGCACATTCGTCTTCTTTCCTTTGCTCGGATTTTCGATTAATTCGCTCTCTTTGTTTGGTTTGGTGCTGGCTATCGGATTGGTGATCGATGATGCAATTGTCGTGGTCGAAGCAGTCGAGCGCTACATTCGTGAGGGACTGTCACCACGAGCAGCAACTCTCAAGGCCATGAAGGAGATTACCAGTCCGGTGATCGGTGTGGCCTTGGTTTTAGCGGCCGTTTTTGTACCGACCGCCTTGGTTCCGGGGATTACCGGGCGCCTTTATCAGCAATTTGCTGTTACCATCGCGGTCTCGGTTTTGCTCTCTGCGTTTAACGCGCTCACGTTAAGCCCCGCCTTGTGCGCTCTATTACTGCGCCCGCGAAAGCCGAACCGTGGACCGGTCACACGATTCTTCGGCCAGTTCAATCGGCTGTTTGATTGGATTACCGAAAGGTACGTCCAAACTGCCGCGATCTTCACTCGGCGCACTGGCTTGGCGCTTGTCTTCTTGGTCTTGTTCGGCGGCATAGCATTGCTTCTCGGACAGAAAGTTCCCACTAGCTTTTTGCCGGACGAAGATCAGGGATTCTTCTACATTAATTTGCAACTTCCCAATGCTGCCTCGATTCAACGCACTGACGAAATTTGTCGAGAGGTAGAAAGCATTCTTGCTCAGACTCCGGGGGTGAAATTCACCACAGCGATCGCCGGCTTCAGTCTGCTCAGCGGAGTTCAAAGCAGTTATAGCGGATTCTTCTTCGTCACTCTCAACCCATGGGAAGAGAGGAAAAAAATTAGTGAGCAGTACCAGGTCCTGAAGGGTCGATTGAATCTCAAGCTAATCACACTGTCCGAAGGTACCGTTTTTGCTTTTTCGCCACCGGCTATCCCCGGTCTGGGGGTGGCCGGAGGAGTCTCATTTGTTCTGGAGGATCGCGCAGATCGAGGTACTGACTACCTGGCGAGAAACGTTAACACCTTTCTGTCCTCCGCGAGCCAAAGGCCAGAGTTAGCGCGTGTTACTAGCACGTTACTTCCCAGTATTCCGCAAGTTTACCTCAATGTAGATCGAGACAAATCTCTCAAGCAAGGAGTCGCGTTGAAAGATGTTTATAACACTCTGCAGACCTTAGTTCAGCGCAGGCCATGAGTGCGTTGGAGAGTGTCTTCGCTCAGACGATGCCTGCCGATCTTGGGTACGATTATCTCGGGATGTCTTTTCAGGAGAAAAGGGCACAACAGGGCGCTCCTCCGATCGTTATCTTTGGGCTATCCTTGTTATTTGTCTTCCTGATTCTAGCTGCGCTTTACGAGAGCTGGTCCCTTCCGATTAGCGTCTTGATCAGCACGCCGATCGCCGTCTTTGGAACACTAGGCGCCCTTTATTTGCGCAGATCAGCGGCGGCGGCCTTCCTACCTCCTATCTTGGTGCAAATCGAGAACAATGTTTACGCCCAGATCGGGCTCGTGATGATTATTGGTTTGGTCGCGAAAAATGCGATCTTGATTGTAGAATTTGCCGAAACCGAAAGAAAAAAGGGCGGCACGTTGGTGGCGGCCGCTCTGGCCGGAGCGAAGCTTCGCTTCCGGCCAATCTTGATGACTTCGCTCGCTTTCGTTGCCGGTTGCATACCGTTAGCGCTCGCTTCCGGATCCGGAGCGGTGGCCCGTCAAGTGATGGGGACGGCGGTAATTGGTGGAATGCTGGCCGCCTGTCTGATCGCGAGCTTCTTTATTCCGGCGGGCTTCTGTCTGGTAGAAGGGCTAGCCAACTGGGTCCGCAGCCGCATTAAGATTCGTTGGCCGGCCAAACCGTCAAGCGCCAGCGGAGCCGAGGGAGAGACCGAGAGCTAGCCGAACCAGCATGTCCACTTTCTTTATTAACCGACCAATCCTAGCAATCGTCATCTCGCTGGTGACGCTGATTATCGGTGCTCTAGCAGTGCTGATTCTGCCGGTCTCGTTGTTCCCGGAGATTGTTCCACCCGAGACAGTAGTTTCTGCCTCCTACGTCGGAGCCGATGCACGAACCATCGAGCAATCGGTTGCTACGCCCATCGAGCAGCAGATGAGCGGCGTCGATAACATGAATTACATGTATTCGGTCAGCGCGAATAGTGGCCAGATGGTGTTGACGGTTAACTTCGACCTAAACACCGATCCGAATACAGATCAGATTCTCGTGCAAATGCGACAGACGCAGTCTGCATCTCAGCTACCGAGCTCCGTTACCGATCTTGGGGTTACCGTACAGAAGTCGTTTGCTGCTCCATTGATGGTAATAGCCCTCCGTTCGCCGGATGACAGCCGGGATGCGCTTTTCCTATCCAATTATGCCTACATCAATCTAAACGATGCTCTTACCAGGGTGCGCGGCATTTCCAGCGTGCAGATTTCGGGTGCGGGCGAATACGCGATGCGGTTGTGGTTGAAGTCGGACAGGTTAGCGAACTTTGGCCTAACTGTTCCGGATATAGTAAGCGCCATCCAGACGCAGAATGCAGTCAATTCCGCGGGGCAAGTCGGGGGTGAGCCGGTGCCGACAGGCCAGGAGTATACCTATACCGCTCGTTCTCAGGGCCGTCTGACTAAACCTGAGCAATTCGCAGAAATCATCATTCGAGAACAACCGGACGGTAGCGCGGTTAGACTGAAGGACGTAGCGCGCGTGGAGCTTGGAGCGCAGACCTATAACACACGCGGCCGCTTCAACGGCAAACCGGCGGCGGTGATCTCGGTCTATCAACTTCCTGGGACCAACGCGTTAGTGGCGGCCCAGGGAGTCAAAAGGTTAATGGAAACACTAAAGCAGCGTTTCCCTCGGGGAGTCGATTATGTGATCTCGTTAGATACTACCGCGCCAGTCACGGCGGGTATCCACGAAATTGTCGTTACGCTGTTAGAAGCCATCGGACTGGTGATCTTGGTAGTTTATCTTTTCCTGCAGAGTTGGCGCGCGACGTTGGTTCCGCTGGTTGCGGTACCAGTTTCCCTCATCGGTACCTTCGTCTTCTTTCCTCTGCTGGGATTTTCAATCAACACCCTCTCCTTATTTGGATTGGTCTTGGCCATCGGCTTGGTAGTCGATGATGCGATCGTAGTCGTTGAAGCGGTCGAACGGCATATTCATGACAGGCTTTCCCCCAAAGAGGCGACCAAGAAAGCGATGAAAGAAATTACCGGGCCGGTAATCGGGGTCGCTCTCGTGCTGGCATCCGTTTTCGTACCTACTGCTTTCATCCCAGGGATTACGGGACGGCTTTATCAGCAATTTGCGATGACTATCGCTATCTCGGTTTTGATTTCAGCCTTCAATGCGCTAACGCTTAGTCCGGCCTTATGCGCGCTTTTGCTGAAACCTCGTCCAGTCCGCCGCGGATTTTTGGGTAAGCCTTTCGACTGGTTCAATCATCTGTTCGGAATCGCCACTCAGAATTACGTGCGTGTTTCGAGTTTCTTCATTCGCCGAGCCGGACTTGCATTGATTGTGTTGCTCGGATTCAGCGCCGCCGCCTTTCTACTCGGCAAAAAGGTGCCGACCGGCTTTCTTCCTGATGAGGATCAAGGTTTTTTCTACGTAAATTTGCAATTGCCTAATGCAGCGTCGTTGCAAAGGACCGACGAGGTTTGTCGTAAAATTGAAGCGGTGCTCGCTAATAGCCCTGGACTCCAATACGTGACGACCACGATTGGTTCTAGCCTTCTAAGTGGAGTACAAAGCACGTACAGCGGGTTCTTTTTTGTGACCCTCAAGCCTTGGAAAGATCGCAAACAAAAGAGCGAACTCTACCCCGAGATAAAATCGCGACTCAATCGCCTCCTGGTGCAAATGCCTCAAGGTAGCGCATTTGCCTTTTCTCCGCCGGCGATTCCGGGAGCCGGTACGTCTGGCGACATCACCTTCGTTTTGGAAGATCGCAACCGAGCGTACCGCAGGTTTATATTGACGTGGATTTAGAGCGAGCGCTGAAACAAGGGGTCGCCGTCAGTGACATTTATCAGACGATTCAGACGTTCATGGGTGGATCATTTGTAAACTATTTCAATCGGTTCGGTCGAGAATGGCAGGTCTATGTCCAAGCAGAAGGCGAATACCGAGCGAATCTCGAGAATCTCGGACAGTTCTACGTGCGCAACGGCAGCCAACAAATGGTCCCGTTAAGCAGTCTGACTCGGATCGAACGCCGTACCGGGCCCGAGTTTACGATGAGATATAACCTGTATGGTTGCGCGCAAATCAACGCCACTCCAGCAACTGGCTACTCCTCCCAACAAGCCATGCACGCGTTGGAAGAAATCTTTGTCGCGACGATGCCTCCCGAGATGGGTTACGATTATCTCGGGATGTCGTTCCAGGAAAAATTGGCTCAAAAAGGAGTGCCGCCAGCCATGATTTTTGGCTTTTCGTTGTTGTTTGTCTTCTTGATTCTGGCGGCGCTCTATGAGAGCTGGTCGCTTCCTTTCAGTGTGCTGTTAAGTACTCCCATCGCGGTCTTCGGCGCTTTTGCTACACTTTATCTTCGAAGGATTATTACCGGGTCGTCTTTTACTCAGATTGAGAATAACGTTTATGCCCAAATTGGTTTGGTCATGATTATCGGGTTGGTCGCGAAGAATGCGATTCTGATCGTCGAATTTGCTAGAGCAGAATTCGAGCGTGGAACACCGCTAGTGGAGGCGGCTCTGACTGGAGCGCGCCTACGGCTTCGGCCGATTTTGATGACGTCTTTCGCCTTCATTCTCGGATGCGTACCACTCTGGGTCGCTTCGGGATCCGGAGCGATCGCTCGGCAGGTGATGGGCACAACCGTGATCGGAGGGATGCTGGCCGCGAGTCTGATTGCGGTCTTTCTGATTCCGGTCAGTTTTTGCCTAATCGAAAAGCTGAGTGGCTCGAAGCCAAAGTAGTCGCAGCCCGACTCCGCACAAGCCTTCCTCTTTCGCTAAAGCTCCGGTGGGACACATCGTCGCGGCCGCCTGGAAGGTACGTCACCGTCTGCACTTGGTGCTTGTTCTGTACGTTGGCTTGTGACTAAAACCAAAGAGGCTGCTTAGCTGGTTCGGTCGATTTCCTTCTCCCCGAACGCCCCTTTTTTTGGCGTCGTTCGGCGCAGGTCTTCGTTCGATTTCAGGACGTAACGGCTAGCTAGACTTCAAGGACTGAAGTGTCTCCTTGCAAATAGACAAAATAGAGAGTTCACGAAATGAAAATTAACAAGCTGGTTCGGCAATGCGCTATCGTCGTCATCGTCTTTTGGAGTGCTTCGGCAATCTCACTGGCTCAGCAGGCGATGCCTAAACTGCAAATGGCCGAACTTACCAAAAAACTGCAGCTGACCGAGCAGCAACAAAAACAGATAGCTCCCCTAGTTGCGGAGAGGGACAAAAAGGCTGAGGCGCTTGAAACCGACAAATCCATGGGCAAGCTGCAAAAACTCAAGCAAGCGATGCAGCTGCAAACCGATTTTCGCAATGGCGCTGCGAAGTATTTGAACGCCGACCAGGTGAAGAAACTTGATGCACTCCAAGCAGAGCGACGAGCCAAACTCACGAAAGGGAAGGCGTGACGACCTCTTCCGAGATATTAAATCGGAAGGGCTAAAAAGTAGCGAAGCGGTATCCCCAGATGCCGCTTCTGCGGGCATCTGCTAGCCCGCATTCGGGAATACGCTTTTCCTTCTATTTGGCGCGACGAATGATTTGATCAGCGACGCGTTATGCGACGTCAATTGCGAGCTGGCAGGTACTTGGCTACCAGATTTATCCAAGCCGGTTCATGAATCTTTTGCAAAAGCACGCGATTGACCGGTTCGCGCAGCAGGCTTCCTTCCCGCAGGGCAAACGCGTACAGCTCCGTATCCAAAGGTAATGACAGTACGGTAAATTGCGGCTTGTTGCGAACAGTGTAGCGAAGGATCGGCTCATCATAGACGATCGCTTCGACCTTGTTATGGTTTAACGAATTCAGAAGTTCGCTGAATGCCAATTTGGTAAATGGGATATGATTTTCCTCTAAAAAATTGGCGCCCGAACTGTACTCGACCGCCCCGACCTTCAGTTCACGGAGATCCTCGATCCCACGAATGCTAACCCCAGCTAACCGTTCAGCGGTGAATATGGATGCCATGGTTGCGGTAAAAGCGGAAACCAATACCAGGCTAACGAACATCCAAACAACCGCGACAGTTCGGCCGAGCAGCGTTCGAGGGACTAAGTCGCCGTAACCAACCCCTGCTGTGGTTCCCGCTACCCACCACAAGGATGCGCCCAAACCTCGGACCGGATGACCTTGTCCGCTAAATTGTGTCGGATTCGCTCTTCGTTCACAGAGCCAGATCAAGATTGCGACAACGGCGAGTAGAGCCAGGAGAGCGAGCCCGACTCTAGATACAGACCAGATGAATCGCAAGAATGCCGGGTTGAAAAGAAAGTTTTCGTTGGCGGCTGCGTTGCTCTTGAGGACCGCGACTCCTAGATCGCTGACATAGTAGGCGTGCGTAAAATCGCAAACCTGTTCGCGCTGTGCGGTGATGGTTAGCGGTCCAATGGCTACGTCGAGCCAACCTTGAACGAGTCCTTCGAATCGACCTCTCAGATCGATTTCACGAAACTCGTAATTGAGCTCAATCTGGCTGGCCACCTGTTGCCATAACTCGACGCTTATACCCGTCCACGAGCCGTCCGATTCATGAATCACGAATGGTGGATCGACCGCGAGTCCGACAATCAACTTCTGCTTGGTCACCGACGGACTGGGCAACGGGGGAGGGAGTAGCTCGGCTGGTGGCTCCGCCAGGCTGATTGAGCAGGCCAACACCCAAACCGCCACCAGGAGTACTAATATCTTCACGACGGCAAATGGTATGGATCGCTTGTATCGAAAGCGATCAGCTTCTCCTGAATTTGGAGTAGCGACCGACCCCGGCCGCCGAAACCATCCGGCCGAACTCCTCAGCAGTGGCAACCGGGGTAAACTCATCTGGGGCGTGGCGCGCTGACACGGCTTGCAGGATCGTGTCAACAAAGCCATCGAAGCCGGCGACAACATTTGGTAACTCAGTGAGCATATCCCGCGCTACCCGAGGTTCGGACTGGGTCATTGAAACGTTTCTTACAGTGAGTTTCTCGAATCGTGTGCAAGGGTACGGAGGGCGATGTTTTTAGTGGCGCAAATACTTTGAAGAGCCTTGTCCTCAGAGTCCGAAATCAGAAGGTCAATCATCTCCAAATCTCCGACCCGCGCGAAATCGGTGAGGCCGAATTTTGAGGCATCTAATGGCACCACCACTTTCCGAGATCTGGCGACGACGTCACGCTTAAGTTGCGCCTCTCCCAGGTCGGAAACGGTGATGCCGTCCTCGGTTAATCCGCTCACTCCGATGAATGCGACGTCAAAGGTGAACTGCTCGAGGTTGGAC
>WNFP01009232.1_pt1 | contig 13395 bp, 5 predicted proteins | sample 5400201 | NCBI WGS metagenome assembly WNFP01 (sample SAMN13153355, study PRJNA577476) | soil metagenome | isolation source: 115 cm saprolite under Madrone tree | place: USA:California | collected 2016-06-14
GCGCTCGAGTTAATCAAGTTCGGCAAAGACGTGCGCACCTGGGAAGAAGACGAAAGTCCCTATCGTCGAGTCGTCCAGATCATTCGTGATCGTGGCATTCGCACTGGCCGCATCGGGATGGAAGAGCGAGTGCGCTTTTTTCTCTTCGACGGCATTCGTCAGGAAGCTCCGAAACTCGAATTTATTAGTGCAACTCCAGTTACCGCCGGGTGCCGGATGTTCAAATCTCCGGCTGAGATCGCCCTGCTTCAGAAATCCAACGAACTGCTCCTGATCTCTTATCGAGCGACCTGGGCCACGATTCGGGACGGCATGCCGCAGGGCGAGTTTGCCAATAACTGCACCGTCGCGCTCCGAAACTTAGGCGTGCAGGGTGGAATCTTTTGCAGCTTCGGGAAGTACACGGCGTTTCCCCACGGCAGCAGCACGCCGCAAGTCCTGCACGAAGGCGACGTCGTGTTGATGGATGGCGGTTGCACCGTCGAAGGATACGAATCGGATATCACTCGCACTTTTGTGTTCGGAACGCCCACCCAAAGGCAACGTGACATCTGGAACCTCGAACGCAAATCTCAGGACGCCGGCTTTGCAGCCGCGAAAGTGGGCGCACCCTGCGAAGCGGTGGACGCAGCCGCGCGCAGGGTGATTACGGAGGCGGGCTTTGGTCCGGATTACAAAGTGCCGGGCCTGCCGCATCGCACCGGCCACGGCATCGGACTCGATGGACACGAGTGGACCAATTTCGTGCGCGGCAACAAAACTCCGATTCAACCCGGCATGTGCTTTAGCGACGAGCCGACGATTGCCATCTATGGCGAGTTCGGGATTCGTTTGGAGGACTGTTTGTACATCACTGAGCATGGTCCCAGGTTTTTTACGGAGCAAAGCGCGTCGATTGATAAGCCGTTTGGCTGACAATGACGCGGCTCGCCTTGCCCGACGACGCAGAACTTCTTAACAACGCTGATCGACTTTTGGGCAAACCGCCTGACCGGAGGAAATCTCAATGAAGAAACTATCATTAGGTTTGCTGCTTTGTTTCACTCCTTTTGTAGTTGAGGCGGCTCCGTTGAAAGTTGTCAACGTCAGCGCTCCGGCGATTAACTGCGTCTTCAATGCTCCTTGCACCGTCACGGTCAACGATTCGTCGGACAACGTCCCGCTAAGTGCCGGCGGCACGGGTTTCCTGCAATCGCGGACCTATAAAGGCTATCCGGGATCGCCGGCGGACGGGTTGTACGCCTATGAATATCGGCTTGACCTGCGCAACGCAGTCGCCGCGCTGAACATCGCCTGCATTGACTCGATGATTATTAGCTTCGGCCCGGTAGTCGGCACGCTCAACTATGGCGGCACCGCCGCACCCGATCAGGTTTTCGTAGTTACCGGCGGCGGCATCGGCACCATCGGGATCGCTTCCGCGATTCAGACGGGTGACAATATCAAATTCAAGTTCGCCTCCCCGGTGTGCGAAGGAGGAGCACCCGGAAAAGGCGACAGCAGTTTCTTCTGGGGTCTGGTTTCCAAGACGCCGCCTAAATTCGTGACTGCGGTGCTTCACGAAACCGGAGGCGCCACACATACGGTCAAGGCGCGCTCGCCGATGTAGTCTGTTCGACCATGCCCGGGTCTCTGGCACCTCGATTTTCCCCCTGACGCCGAACTTGTTGTGAGCGGTAAGAGGATTCTCGCGGTGACAAAATCCAAGCAGCCAGTCTACGTGAACGAGATCATGCCGCCCCAAGAGCGGGCTCTGAATAAGAAATAAAAGTGCGACCAAGAGCCTCAACGCAAAGAACGCAAAGGTATTCGCAGAGGACGCCGAGGAAAACTTCTTTGCGACCTTTGCGTTCTTTCCCTTTAAGAGTTGTCTGCAGCTTACTGCTTACTGCTTTCTGCCTTCTGCCTTTCAGACCCACGCCCTCCCTGACGGTCGGGCTACTGCCCCGGGCTTTTTCGCAAAATCAAAGCGCTTCACCTCAACCCTCGCCATCACCTTTGCCTCTGCCTTCACCGTCACCGACACCGCCGCCGAATCTCCATCAATGGGGAGCGGTCACGTCGTTTCACGGGTTGCCATCTGATCGCGCGCATGCGATCGCACAGACGGAATTTGGCGTGACTTGGTTTGCGACTGATGGCGGACTGGCGCGTTACGACGGGCGGCGCACGAATGCGATCAATGCCGAAGGCTTGCCGCCGGGGCGTGTGCTGGCATTGAAAGCTGAAGCGTCGGGCGCTTTGTGGATCGGGACCGATAATGGCGCCGCGCGCCTGTTCAACGGCAAATTCGATACGATCAAGGAGACTACCGGCAAGGTCATCACGGCGATCATCACACCTCAGGCCAATCGCGCAATCATGTCGAGCGAGAGTGGTCAAATCTTCGACTGCCAGGTAACAGCGCCAGGCGGATCGAGTACTGTTGATCGACCAGGAGAAGGAACCGCGGGTCTGAAATTCGTCGTCAAAGCTATTCCAGAACAGCCTCTGCAAAGCGCCGACAAGGATCATCCGGGGCTGCTAAAGATTAGTAGCCTGGCATTGGTGGGCGAGAAAGTTTTTGTCGGCACGCAAAGCCGCGGCGTGATGGTGATCGAAGGTGGCGCGGCCCGTGACGTCTCGAGCAAACCGCGCAACTATTTCGTCAACGCCCTGGAGGTCGATGCGCGTGGACGCCTTTGGACGGGCTCGCGCGTGCACAGCGAAGACAGCGGGCTCTTTGCGAATGACGATCCGCTCAAGCCGACGAAGGCAAACGCGGCCACCGGCCCGGTGACCGCGATCGTCCGTGGTTCGCGCGACGATATCTGGGTCGCGACCGACGGGCGCGGCGCTTTTCATTTTATCAACGGGAAACCGTCCGAGCATTTCACTTTCGAAGGCACCGGCGGCGCGCTCCGTTCCGATCACATCTTTGGCGTTTTCGTCGACCCGGAGGAAGTCGTCTGGTTCGCGACCGACAAAGGTGTCTGCCGCTACGATCCGCACGCGATGCGCGCGGAAAATATCACCGACGACCCGTGGACGAATTACGTGCGCGCGTTGTGGCGCACCTCGCGCGGCCAGCTGCTCGCCGGGACGAATTCAGGTTTGTTCAGCTTCGACGCGGACAGCAAGCACTGGCGCGCGGTGCCGGAGCTCGGCCGGCGAATCATCTTTGCCATTAATGAAGACAAGAACGGTCACGTGCTGGTGGCATCAGCCAGCGGACTCTTTGCCTCGCCATCGGCAAGCGAGCTGAGTTTTGCGCGCGTGGGCGCGGAAGATAGAACGCCGCAAAGCGACAGCGTGCGCGCGATCGCGACCACGGGCGGCGCCACATATATCGCCACCTATGGCTTCGGTGTGGAAAGACTTGATGGCGCGCGGCGTTCGCTGGTTTGGCCCGATTCGAACGCAGACGATCACATGCGCGAGGTCACCAGCCTGGGCGTGGACGCAAGGGACGGCCTCCTGGTTGGAACCGCTGCCGCTGGTATCTACCTGTTCGACGGAAAGCGGACCAGCACGGACAGTGCTCTGGACAAACTAAAGGGTGGCGCGATCTGGTCAATTGTCGGAGACAGCGCCGATACCTGGCTGGGGACGGATAAGGGTCTCTACTTGTCCCAGGCGGGTCAGTTGAAAGAGATTGTTTCGGGCGTCAACGCGCGCACGATAGTAGTAGCGGCGGACAACTCGCGACGCCAAATCTGGTGCGCGACGGCGGGGAATGGCTTGATCAAAGTCGCGCTTGACGATCAATTCGGCCCGATCGTTTCGCGCCTGGATGTCGAACAGGGATTGCCTTCGCAGCGCGTCTTTGCAGTGTTGTCCGAGCGAAATAGCGATGGCAGCGAGAGTGTAATCGCGGGCACCAATCGAGGTCTGGTGAGGTACGAGCCAGGACACGTCACTCCAACCGTTTTGCCGGCGCGCATCATCAGCCAGCGAATTCACGAACAATCCGAATTGCGTTCCGGCCTGAAGCTGGATTATCCACAGAACAGTCTGCTGCTGGACGTCACGGCGATCAGCAGCCGGACCTTCCCCGAGCAGTTTCAATATGCGTTCGCCCTCTCTGACAGTTCGGGCAAAGTTATCAGAGAGAAACTGTCGCATGATTCGCAGTTCGCGATGGAGAAATTGAAGCCGGGCAACTATAAAGTCCTGGCGCGAGCGTTCACCAAAGATCTGACCGAAGCGACCCCGCTGGCGTTCGAGTTCACCGTGGCCCGAGCGCCGTTCCCCTTGACCTCGACCGCGCTGGGCGTGCTTTTGTTGTTTGCCTTGATTGCTCTCGGCTGGGGATACTTTCAAAACCGGCGGATTCATCGCACCAGTGCCGAGCTGGCTTCCGCGAATCGCGAGTTGGCCGACGCGCGTTTGCAACTGGCGAATGAAACGGAAACCGAACGCCGGCGCATCGCGCGCGATCTGCACGATCAAACGCTCGCCGATCTGAGAAATTTGGCGCTGCTGGTCGATCAACTTCCGGCCGGCGGACAGAATGTGCGCCCCAATCGATCGCCATCGGCGCCGGGCGCGCTGCGTACCGAGATTGAGCTGATCTCGCAGGAAGTGCGCCGCATCTGTGAAGACCTGAGCCCGTCGGCCCTCGAGAATGTCGGCCTATCAGCCGCTTTGCAATTCGCGCTGGCCCATGCGCTCGAACATGCCGCGCCCGACTGCAAGTTCGAATATCAGTTTGTCTGCGATGACTCGCTGGATGAAAAGCTGAAACTATCTTCCAGTGTGCAAATTCAAATCTATCGCATCGCTCAGGAGGCCTTGAGCAATATCTGTCGCCATGCCGACGCCGGACGCGTTAAGATGAGCGTCGCGATCGACGAAGCGGGCGAATTCACTTTGCAAATTGAAGATGACGGCCGTGGTTTTGACGGGAGTGGAATAAGGAAGAAACCCGGCCGAGGCGTGGCCAACATTCGCGCGCGCGCCAGCATGATTGATGCTGAGGTTGATTGGGCGAAGCGCGACGCCGGTGGGACGGAGTTTACTCTGCATAAGAAGGTTACGCTGGCAAGCGGCGAATAGCTGTGCCGCTGAATGTGCGGAAAGCCTCAGTTGTTTTCGCTCCGTCAGGAGCGAGATTTCTATAGAATTCGTTATGGGTGAAAATATTCTGAAGCTCCTTTAGGAGCGAAATGAATCACGCCCTACGAGCGAGACTGTTTTTGATCTCCATAAGAAAGCGGGGGCAAGCCCCCTTCCTGACCATAGAGCTGCTTCGCTTTGAATGGTCGAGTCCGTTTTGAGAGACTTTCAACGAATAAATAATCGATCAACCTTGAACATCTCGGCGTTGGGAAGGGGGCTTGCTCCCGCTGTCCTGTTCAGACCATGAGCCAGAACCGCTTCAAGATGAATGCCGAGATTGGATCGGCGCTTGCGGCCAATAGACCCGTCGTCGCACTTGAATCAACTGTGATCGCGCACGGGCTGCCTCAGCCGCAAAACCTGGAAATTGCTCAACGCCTGGAACAAATTATCAGGGATGAAGGCGCAACTCCGGCGACCATTGCGGTGCTGGGAGGAAAGCTTTGTGTTGGACTGGACTCAGGCCAATTGGAACACCTGGCGACCTCCGCTGATGGAGCGACCACGGTTGCTTCAACTATATGGATTGCGCATCGCGCCGGCATAAAGGTCTTTGCCACCGGCGGGATTGGCGGGGTGCATCGCGGGTCTCTGCCGGATGTGTCCGCCGATCTACCGGAACTCACGCGCACACCAATGATTGTAGTTTGCTCCGGCGCCAAGATCGTTCTGGATCTGCCGGGGACCCGCGAGTGGTTGGAAACGTATGGGGTAACAATTGCGGGTTATGGCTGTGACGAAATGCCGGCGTTCTATGCACGATACAGCGGCTTGCCGACAGATGTTCGCGGTGATTCAGCTGAAGCAGTAGTGCTACTCTTTAACACACAACGAGCGTTGGGCGTCGCCGGAGCTTTGCTCGTAACTGTTCCGGTCCCAGCCGAAGCCGAAATCCCAAATAACGAACTGAAGAGTATTCTCGATCAAGCTCTTCGTGGCGCTGAAGAGTCGCACATTACCGGTCGCGAGCTGACTCCTTTCCTGCTCGCGCGCATGGCCGCGTTGAGCGAGGGCGCGACCCTGCGCGCGAATGTTGCGTTGCTGGAAAATAACGCCCGCGTGGCCGCGCAAATCGCGAGCGAGTTGAGTCAACCGTGACTGCAAGGTAATAGCGTTCAGAGTTCCTGGTCAGTACCACCGCGTCAGCGGGTGGGCCAGACACTCAATCGGCAGGGCTTGAGTCCTGGATCCACCCGCTCACGCAGGTGGTACAACCTCATGACCCGGTACAAGCGCTTGAGCTTGAACTCCAAACTAACCAGAAAAGACATGCTAAGGCCTGGGTAGGTTCATCATTTCTTTCAGGAATCGTTTCGCTACCTTGTCTGCGACCGTGCCGCCAAGTGAACTGAGCTTTCCGCTCACCAGCACCAATTCTCCCCTGGCATCGACCACCGTAAAGACATACATCGTAAACAAGTCATGCCGCAGTTCCAGAATTAGATCGGCTTCGGATAGTTGCCGCGTGATTAAGAATCCGAGCTGCTGGAACTCGGGCCGCTTGAGCAGCTTGTCCTCGACTACTGCACCTCGTACGAGCAGCGATGATGAACGCACAAAGACGCGCCGCCCCGCTTTGCGCGGAACCTTCTGTTTTGCGTCGAATGTAATGATTGCATCATTACTCTCGCTGGATGTTCGGCGTTGTCGAGTTGCCGCGCCATCGGTTTGCCGTGGTAAAGATTTGCTGAGGCTATCCTGAGCCAAACCAGAGTCTGAGCAGATGACGACAAAGGCGACCACGGCCAGCGGGAGGAAATGTCTGAGCAGTCGTGGAATAACGTATCCCTGGTTTGACGATGTTTCCATTGAGTGGATTATCAATCGATATTGCCGCGATTGAGCTGCGCTTTAGGACACTTCTTCAATTGTCACAGTCAGAACCGCCGGCGGTAGCGGGCGGTTGATCGCCCTGAACTTCCAATCACAGGATCATACAGAGCCCGTGAAACCGGATCGCGTTTGCTAATCAACGTACAACCGCCCGCTACCGGAGGCGGTTCTGACCGGCATACGAGATTCCGGAGGAAGCTGCAAAAATTTATTCTTTTGATCACAACCCGAGTGGAGCTCAATTGCATCTGAGCGACACATCACGAAGTCTCTCCCCAGGCTCGCGATTCTTGTAAGTCGCGCATGCAATCCAGTGCCGACCGCCTCCCCAGGCTCGTTGATTTGAAGATCAGTAAAGCAGTGCAGTCAACGTTGGAATGATCCAGTTCTTCGTCAGTTGAAGTGTGCCCGGATTCAGGAGACGAACATGAGCCGCAAGTGGCTTCTCTTCCCGTTCTGCCTTTCGATCGCTCTGGTCGTGTTCGGGCCGCTAGCTCGGGCGCGAGGCGTGATCACGATCGATGAAGGAGCGATCGGGTTTCTTATTCGGCAAGACTCGGCATCGGTCCTGCTGCCCATTAACAACTCCTTCGGTGAAATTGTAAGGACCAGAGTCCAAATAGAAGTTCTCGATCCGGAAAATCAGGTCAAGGCGAGCATCGACCGAGTTGAAGATTTGCCTCGGGGAACCAAAATCCTGACGTTGCCGGTGCCGTTTAATTCGTCGAAACTCCTTCCGGCAGAGCGCCGTAGACTCCTTTGGTACCGCCTGCACTATCGCGTCATCCCCGATCAATCTGCTGCGAACACAACCGACGGGTTAGTCTCGCTATCCGAGATCACCCCTGACTTGTTCGAGGTGCGCCTGGCGACTTCCGAGATGGTTCACGAAGGTGGAGGGTACTTCGTCCGCATCCAGACAATCCATCCAATTACGCGGCGGCCGGCCGCCAATGTGGCAATAGATGCCGAGGTCACGCTTGAGGATGACAACGACAGAAGCGTAAAGCTTAAAGCAGCGGGAGTGACTGATTCGCACGGATATGTCGCCTTGAATTTTCGACTGCCCGCACGTTTTCCTCGATATCCACATACGTCACAGCCGGATGGCGGCGAGATTCATGTAATCGCCAGCCGTAACGGTCTCGTAGCGGAACTCAGCGCTGATGTTTTGGTCGATCAATTCGCGCGCTTCCTGATCAGCACCGATAAGCCTCTCTATCAGCCGGGCCAGATACTGCACGTAAGGGCCCTGAGCGTCAGTCCTTCAAAACATGCACTCGCGAATCAGGACATTCGGATAAGAATTGATGACCCGGAACAGACCAACGTCTTTCGCACAGTAGTTAAGAGTTCGCGGTTCGGAATTACCAGCGCCGACTGGAACATACCTGACAATGCGCGATTAGGAGACTATCGCATTTGGGTTGGCGTCAACGGTGGCGAAGAGTCTTCAGAGATGGCTTACGACTTTCGCATCAGTCGCTACGATTTGCCAAACTTCTCCGTGACTATTAAGCCGGACCGCAAGTATTACCTCCCGAATCAAAACGCTTTAGTCAAAGTCCGGGCCGATTATCTGTTTGGCGAATCAGTCAAGCGGGGACATGTGCGCGTCGTGCGTGAGAACGAGCGCAAGTGGAACTATGCCGAACAAAAGTGGGACATAGAAGAAGGCGAGATATACGAAGGAGAAACAGACACCGATGGCAGCTTCGACGCGCTCATCAAGCTTGATGATGAGTACAAAGAACTCGGTGATAACGAATATCGCCGCTTCAAAGATATCTCCTATGCGGCTTACTTCACCGACGCAACTACCAACCGAACCGAACAAAGACGCTTTGATCTACGGGTCACCAAGGAGGCGATCCATGTATATGTGATCGGGCAGGATTATTACGAGCCCCGTAATCGGAACCAGCCTCTGACCTTTTACCTCTCGACCTTTTATGCCGACGGATCGCCGGCCCAGTGCAGAGTAAATGTCAGCCTTGGCCCATCGATCAAAAGTCCATCCAAACGAGATCGTCGGATTTTCCCTTTCGTCACTGTTACCACCAATCGCTATGGCCTCGCCAAAGTCAGCGGCCACGCTTTACTGGTCGACTTGAAAGACTACGACGACCTGGATCTATCAGTAGCGGCCAGGGACTCGCATGGTCAGACGGGCTCGAAGGTCGAACAGCTGTCGCTTGACGAAGACGACACGGTGTTGGTCGAGACTGAAAAGTCGATTTATCAGACCGGCGAACCAATCACGGCCCTGGTCACTTCAAGCGCGCGCGACCTTACCGTTGTAGTTGACCTGGTCAGCGATCAAAGTGTCATCCGTTCACAAAAGCTCCAGCTTCAAGATGGGCGCGGCTCGATCACTTTTCCTTATCGATCCGATCTGAAGGATGTCTTGACGATCGCCGCCTATCAGGACTTCACGGATTCGCGACGAATGATTGCCACGCGCACCATTCTCTATCCGCGGTCGCGAGATCTGAAAGTGAACGTTGGCTCAATTGCGGCCACCTACAGACCAGGCCAGGAAGCTCGGGTCGATCTCAGTGTTCGGGCACCCGATGGTAGTCGGACGGCAGGGGCAATGGGGGTGGTTGTGTTCGACAAAGCCGTGGAAGAACGCTCGCGCACTGATCTGGAATTCGGGCATCGCGTTTCAACCTCCAGCGAAACCTTGCAGCACTTCCTGGGACTCGACAATCAGATCGCGGGCGTAAGTCTCAGAGACCTCCGCAGCGTGGACACTTCAAAACCTGTTCCCGCCGATCTGGATCTGGCGGCCGAGGTGCTTCTGAACCAAAACAGAGACTATTCCCCACAGTTCCACGAGGGCGAGCAGTATGAAACCGATCAGGTTAAGGTCTTTGGGGATCTAATAAGATCCAATCTGAAGAGTTTGCATGAAGCCTTGACGGCACGCTATGTCCGCACTGCGGACTATCCCCACGATCCAGCTGAACTCGGTCGTTTTCTGACGGAATCAGGGATCGATTTTGCGGCGCTACGTGATCCGTGGGGCTCGCGATATCGGCCCGACTTCTCTGTCGACAAGCAATCGGACGTTCTGACGATGATGAGTGCGGGGCCCGATAAGCGCTTCGATACCGCTGATGACTTTTCCGTCGAGCGTTTGGGTTGGGCATATTTTCGTCCGGTCGGAGAAGCGATCGATCGAGCCGTGCGCGGCTATCACGAGCGTACCGGCGGCTTCATTCGCGACTCCGGCACGCTGCGCAGTGAACTTGCGAAAGAAGGATTCAACCTCGACACGCTGCGCGATCGATGGGGCCGTCCTTATCATTTTGATTTCGACATCGACAAAATCGACTTTGTGATCAAAGTCAGGAGCAGCGGGCCGGATAAGGAGTTTGAAATAGGCGATCAGAGTTTCTCGGGCGATGACTTCACGATCTGGACTTCATCGATCGACTACTTCGCCGATGTTCGCGCGCGCCTGGACACTACTCTCACTCAACAACTCAAGGACACAAATCGTTTTCCTCAGAGCAATCGGGATTTGCTCGAATCTCTCCGAACTTCAGACCTGGCCTTTGAATCTCTTCGTGACCCGTGGAACCATTCGTATTACGCAGTTTTCAAAGTCCAGCCTTTCTATGCCGACCGCGTCAAGATCGAAAATCGAGCCAGGTTCGGAGAACCGCAGGTTCAGCAAACTCAACTCACTCCGGTAACCGAAACGGCGACCGTGATCAACGTGCGCAGCACGGGACCAGATGGAAGGATGGGTACCGCCGACGATTTTGACGTAGCCACCTTCGCAAATGTTTTGTCCGCGCAAGCGGGCAATGACCCAAAGGCACGTCTGATCGGCACTCCGGTGGTAGTCTCAGGCGCCAGCGGAGCGATTACCGGAGCTGTCATTGATCCTAACGGAGCAGCGGTTGCCGGCGTTCATATCACCGCTACGAATTCATCGGACTCGACCACTCATTCGACGATAAGCAACGAAGACGGCAAGTACGGGTTTGGAAATCTGTTGCCGGGATTGTACGAAGTGCGTTTCGAAGCCAGAGGTTTCATGGTGACAGTCATTACCGACGTGTTGGTGCGCGCGTCGAACATCGTCGAGGTAAGCGTCTCGCTTCAAATCGGAGCAACGACCGAAACGGTTACCGTCACGGGAGGAGGTCCGAGCTTGCAGACTTCCACGTTAAATTCAAGCTTGGTCGACCTGCCGGTCAGTGCCAGACAGCTTTCACTGCTCAGAGGAGGTGTGAGCGTTGTCACGAAGTCCGGCAGCTCGCAATCATCCACGCCCCGCCTTCGTGATTACTTTCCCGAAACACTGGTCTGGCAACCTTCGCTGGAAACAGACAAACAGGGCCGCGCGCAACTGAAGTTCAAGCTCGCCGACAACATCACGACCTGGAAAATGTCGGTGATCGCTTCAACTGAAGACGGTCAGATCGGTACCGTCGAAAAAGAGATCAAGGCGTTCCAGCCTTTTTTTGTCGAGCACGATCCGCCCCGGATCCTGACCGAAGGCGACGAGATCGCGCTGCCTGTCGTCGTCCGCAACTATCTCGATCGGCCACAGACAGTTAACCTGCAAATCAAACCTGAGAGTTGGTTCGCTCTGCTTAGTCCAGCGACCAGGACTCTCAATGTGGCCGCGGGCGACGCCACGCGCGGCACGTTTGATTTTCGCGCGCAGGCGGCTGTGAAGGACGGCAAGCAAAGAATCACTGCCACGGGAGCCGACGCCGCCAACGTCAATGACGCGATCGAAAAACCGATCACGGTGCATCCGGACGGCGAGGAAAAATCGGTGACTGCGAGCGACATCGTTTCTGATAGCGGAGTGCTTGCGCTCAACCTCCCGGCATCCCTGGTCCCAAATTCGGCGCGCGCAGAATTGAAAATCTATCCCAACCTGATGGCGCATGTCGCTGAAAGTGTCGAAGCGATCCTGGAGCGCCCTTACGGCTGTGGCGAGCAGACGATCTCATCGACTTATCCCAGCCTGCTCCTGCTCCGCAACAATAAAAACTCAGGCCAGGATTCTCCACTGCGAACACGGGCTGAGCGTTATCTGCACGCTGGTTACGATCGCTTGCTGAATTACCGGGATAGCAGCGGCGGCTTTACCTACTGGGGCCGAGGTGAACCTGATCTCGCCCTGACCGCTTATGCATTGCGTTTCCTAAGTGAAGCCCGGGAGTTGATCGCCGTCGACGATGACGTAATCAAGGAGGCCCGAGGGTGGTTGATTAAACAGCAGCGGTCCGATGGCAGTTGGGGCGCCTATGACTACGGAGACAAACTCGAGAACAAGCGGCGCACGGCTTTGCTCACCGCCTACGTTGCCCGCGTACTGGCAATGACGAAACTGAAAGAAGAAAGTCAGTCTTCCGCTAAGCCAGGTGCACCACCGGAAAAGCCGACCGAATCATCGCTCGCCTTGAAGCGGGCACTCGACCGGCTGGCGTTGCAGGCGGAAGAGATCGACGAGCCTTACCTGCTCGCGTCCTACGCACTGGCAGCGGTCGGCGCCGGCGATCGTGAACGCGCTGACAAGGCAATCTACAAACTTCGCTCACTGGCTCACGAAGAGAATGGTGCAAGTTTCTGGTCGCTGGAAACGAACACGCCGTTTTATGGTTGGGGCCTTGCGGGTCGCGTTGAGACTACTGCGCTGGCGGTGCAGGCGCTGGCGCACTACGAGTCAGGGGCCGGATTAAACGATAATCGATCAGGCGCCGCCTCGGGAGCCGAACTTTTTCGTCACAAAGATAAGTTGATCAATCAGGGTCTGTTATTCCTGCTCCGTGCCAAGGATCGCTATGGCGTCTGGTATTCGACTCAGGCGACGATCAATGTGCTGGACGCGATGCTGGTCCTATTAGCTCGGGATGGCGACCTGGCGCGCTTAACCACTGCTCCACCAATCGCTGAGGTACTCGTGAATGGACGGCGAGTGAAATCAGTCGAACTGCCAGCGGCTGGGCTTTTGGTCACGCCTATTACCGTCAACCTCGATGAATTTGTACAAAGCGGAGATAACCGAATTGAGATTCGACGAACCGGCGAGAGTTCGCCGGCGTCGGTGCAGGCAGTGGCGACATACTACCTGCCCTGGGCCGAATCAATCGCGACGCAGAATGGCAATTGGCGCGCGAATGGATCCAGTGGATTGCGGCTCGTCACCAGATTCGATCGGACGGAAGGCAACATCAGCGATCGGATTACGTGTCATGTCGAGGTCGAGCGGATCGGTTTCAGCGGTTACGGGATGATGTTGGCGGAAATTGGTCTGCCACCGGGCGCCGATGTCGATCGGGCCTCGCTCGAGGCAGCGATGAAGGGATCGGACTGGAGCATTAGCCAGTATGACATTTTGCCCGATCGTGTGATCGTTTATCTCTGGCCGCGAGCCGGCGGGACGAAATTCGATTTCACCTTTCGTCCGCGATTCGGCTTGCGCGCAAA
>WNFP01004241.1_pt1 | contig 13394 bp, 13 predicted proteins | sample 5400201 | NCBI WGS metagenome assembly WNFP01 (sample SAMN13153355, study PRJNA577476) | soil metagenome | isolation source: 115 cm saprolite under Madrone tree | place: USA:California | collected 2016-06-14
AGCAGCACCATTCGATTCTTTGCGTCGACATAGAACAGGACCCGAGCAATCCGATTGTGCGTAAGGTGCGTTCGGACTTCAAAAACTCCCTGGCCCAGGGCTCGACACGTTGGCATTCCAATAGGCCAGCCGAACTCGACGGTCTTGATGTCCTCTCCGATTCGCTTCCGGTCATCCGGATATGGCAACGCCTTGAGCCACTCTCGAACTGGTTCGCGACCGCCCTCCGTTTGATAGAAGATCGCCGGGACGCGCTTGCCGGACCGTGCTGTATTCTCTGCACCCGGGTCATCGCCCTTCTTTGCTTCCTTCGGCTTCTTCACGGACGCCTCAGTGTACCATATGTGGTACATCATTCACAGTGCAAAGCCATCTCTGCATGCATCGCAGACGCCGCGTGAAGCACCGGAGAAATGCGCCTCAAACACCGGCCGGATCGCCTGTAGTAAAAATGCAGTACTAATGGCTGTGAATACATGCAAAATGCGAATTAAAGGTGAAGAGTGAAGGAGAAAGTGATTCGTTCGGACTAGCCGCAACTTGCTGATTTCCCTCGATTAGCACCAACTCCGGCAAGTCCTCGTTAAGTTACTCAAACGGCTGTTAACCGAAGGGTTTGTCTGGAGAACATATGATGATCTCGAACATATGATGATCTTCACCAGGACGCCGAAGGGCACTTGTCAAAACTTGTCCATCTTTGAGCGGGCCAAGAACCAATAAGTGACGCCAGGACAGCGACTTATGTGATTTTATCTTGGTTCGGGACCAGAAGGTCGGTGGCAAGATGCCGCTCCACGCGACCACCTTGAATCCCGATCCCACATTGGGTTGGACCAAGGGCGCTTCACGTCTTCGACTTCGACAACTTGTCCAGACTTGTCTAGCATCCGGTCTGATTTCTGATTGGAGTCGACCCGAATAACCGGGCCTAGCGCGCTGCTTCTCAAGCAGCGGGCCGCGGGTTCGAGTCCCGCCACGTCCACCAATCTTTATTTTATAAGGATAACGTCGGCGGCTCTCCCTCCGGGTCCGTCCGGTTTCAGCCCTTACCGGAGATTGAGCTACTAGAAGTCCGCGACCAGGCCGATTGCGGCTGAGAATCGGTTGGCGCAGGCATAAAGCGAAGCGACCAGAACACCCTCCGTTATTTCAGCATCGTTCCATCCAACTTCGCGCACTCGGTCGAAATCCTGCCGTTCGATGTCCGCTGGCTGGCGCGTAACCTTTGCAAGGAATTGGAAGAGTGTCATTACTTTCGGGTCGACAGGCGCACTCTCGAAGTTCAGGGCCAGTTTGCGGGCAAAAGATTTCTCGAAGCCGAGCCGTCCGAGAATTTCCAAGTGCGCGGCCAAACAATAGTTCGAGAGATTGATTCCACTGACGACCAGAGCAATCTGTTCCTTGATGGCACGCGGCAGCGCACGTTCTTCGAACATGAGGTGCGTGAACATATTTACTTGATCCTGAAGCAGCTGAGGATGGCCGCCAAGTGCCTGGAAATAGTTAGGGACAAACCCCCACTTTTCCTGCAAGAAGTTGTAAACATTTCTTACTTCCGGAGATGCCTGTTCCGCTGAAACCGAGGATACCCAAGACATGCGTAACCTCCCCGTCAAAAGCCTACTTGGAACTCAGGTGGCGTAGACAAGTTGGAGCCACTGAGTAAGTTGCCGAATAGTAGCAGATTTGGGTAAACCTGTGGTGAACGCTGGAGACGGAGGGGAGGCTCAGGAGGGGTCGCGGTTTATCTTGCGGTGCAACGCTTCGTGAAGCCGCGCCCGCACGTCTGTGGACAGTGAAACCGGACGGGAGTCGCACAGAACTCTGATTGATTTCCGGGTCTGATCCACGATCATCGTGCAGTCTTCGCAATGCTCAAGATGACGCTCGAGTTCCTGTTTCACGACGGGATCAAGATCACCGTCGATATAGTTTGAAATCTCGCGGATGACGCCTTTGCAGTTCAATTTGACGCCTTTGCAGTTCAATTCAGTGTACCTTGCCGAAAATGTCGGCTTAGTTTTTCCCTGAGTTTGAGTCGGGCCCGAAGTAATCTTGATTTCACGGCCGAGAGAGAAATGCCCAGCGCGTCGGCAGTTTCCTGCGTAGACAGTTCCTCAACATCGCGCAACACGAGCACGATCCTGTACTCATCCTCTAACTGATCTACAAACGAGGAAATGATCTTGTCGATTTCCGACTTGGCGTAGAGTTCTTCGGGATTCGGGCTCCATTCTTCAAGCTCGCGCGGCATCAAGTCGGAGTCGCCTTCAATGGGTTGATCCAACGAAAAATGATTCGGACGGCGTTTGCGAAGGCGCATCAGCGCTTCGTTGGCCGCGATCCTTACGAGCCATGTGTAAAAGCGGGATTCGCCATGAAAGTCTTTGAGATGCGCATAAGCCTTCAAAAACGCATCCTGCATTGCGTCTTCGGCGTCTTCGCGATTTCCGGTGATATTGCTGGTGAGGCGAAAGATCTTGTCTTCGTATCGGCCGACGAGTTCTTCAAAAGCAGACGTATTTCCGGAGCGAGCCGATGCGACCAGTAAAGGCTCATCGTCACGGACGACGCTGGACGGCAACGAGTGTGGTTTTGGCGCGCTCACTGGGAACAACGGTCTCCCGACCATGACACTAAATCCAGTTTCGCGGGCAAATATAGCACTAAACATCGCGTAACCCTCGATGGCCCTTTTGGATGCTGAACGGTGGCCCCCGGATTCAGAAAACTGATCGAAGTGGTGCGATTTAGCCTGACGACGTTTGCGCGCCGTTTCATGCCTTTATGCCGTTTTCGGAGAGCGGTGACCATGTTGTCTTCGCAATCGTTCTTGCGCAAGCCTAGCCAAAGGTGGCCCGCCAGGAGCGCAAGACTTCAGCAACGGTCCAAGCCTGAGCAATACAACCTCGCGGATTGAAAGGCGCGTCTCCGTCGAAGATCTCACTGAGCGTCCCGAGACCAGCGGTTGTGATTTGCTTTCCAATCGGCTCAAGAAAACTGCGCGCCATTTCAGGATTGTTGTAGACGCGCAAATGCGCCAGAACAAAAGGCCCCATCAGCCAACCCCAAACGGTCCCTTGATGATAGATGCCGTCGCGATGTTGCGGTGAGCCGCCGTAATGCCCTTCGTAGCCCGTCGCGTCCATCGCAAGGCTCCTTAATCCGTGAGAGGTCAAAAGGCGTCTTGCGCAGGTGTCCACAACAGATTTCTGTTGCGACGGGGAAAGTGGAGACTCGGGCAAAGACACTGCAAAAATCTGGTTAGGCCTCAGTGACGCATCGTTACCGATTCCCGGCGCGTCAATCACGTCGTAGCAATGCCCTCGCGGTTCATCCCAGAATTTGGAAAAACTGGTTTGCACTCTGTCAGCCAACTTGCGAAATGGTTCTGCAGGTTTGCCTGCGAACGGCGCCAGGGCGGCCATCGTGCGGAGCGCGTTGTACCAAAGCGCATTGATTTCGACCGGCTTGCCAATTCTCGGCGTGATGACTTTGTTGCCGACCCGCGCGTCCATCCATGTCAACTGAACGCCCTCCTCACCAGCGTAGAGAAGTCCATCGGACTCGTCGGCGTGAATTTGGTACCGGGTGCCTTTGAGATGGGCATCGATAATCTCCGAAAGGACGGGAAAGAGTGTGGTGATCGTTTCCGTATCGCGGGTGGCATCGAAATATTGGCGGACCGCTTCGAAGAACCACAACGCGGCGTCAACCGTGTTGTACTCCGGTGTTCCGCCCGCATCCGGAAAATTGTTCGGCAGCATTCCCCCGTCAACGTAACGGGCAAATGCGAGAAGTACCGTTCTTGCGATGTCAGGACGGCCTGTCGTGATGAGGAGGCCTGGCAATGCGATCATCGTGTCGCGGCCCCAATCGCCAAACCAGTGATAGCCGGCGATGATCGAGCGGGCGTTGGGATCGCTGGGCAGCGCACGCTTCACAATGAACTGATTCGCGTTCAGCACCAACTGCTGAATCCAACCCGGAGTGGACGAAGCCAGAAGCCTATTCGCTTCGTTCCAGTTCGCGAGAATAGAGTCCTCCAACTTGTCGCGTTCCGCGAGGCTCTTTATTCCGTCGAGTTCAACGCTTGGAATGGTTGACAGAACGATGGTCGCGCTTTGCCCGGGCTGTAGCTCCAAATGAAAAATGCCAGCAAGTAAGTGGTCTTCGCTGGTGTCCAGCCCACGATATTGTTCAAGCGGCAGAAAACAATCGCGGTGCCACTCGTGCCGCGGTTCTACCGAGGCGTCGCGGATCGAAAGATAGAAAGGTGTCGCTCCATCGAATGCCGTGACTTTGATGCCATGCTCAATGTTTTCGACGTGCATCTGCCAATCGCCAGCGTGAGTCGTGGCGTGATAGTCCCGATAGTTGACGAGAGCTTTGCATTCAAGGCGCAGCAAATTATTTGCGCGAACCAAAGAGTACTGAACAAAGGTAGTGTTCTCGCCCTGTTGCATCCATATGCGTTTTTCGAGCAACGCATCTCCAATCGCGAACTGCCAGACTGGCGTTGTCCCCTCCAAATGAAAGCTTTCGATGTTCAAATAGCCCCTGGGTTCAACCGCACCACTCGTCCAGCGATTTGTAGCGAGAGGATAATCTGCGCTGTCATAGCTTGCGACTTCATCGAGCTTGGCAACCATTTGAGTTCGTCCCACAGGCGGGTTGAGCGCCGCGAGCAAGAGTCCGTGATAGCGGCGAGTCAGATTGCCACTGATTGTTCCGGACGCGAAGCCGCCGATTCCGTTCGTGACCAGCCATTCGCGCTGTTCTGCTTGTTCGAGGGAACCACATGTCTCGCGGCCGAAGCTCACTGCGGCCGCCCGCGGCAAACCTGCTGGCGACGATTCGTCGATTATGGCTTTGCCCTTCCGAGTTGATGTCATTGTGCAATCGGTTTGTCTTTGAACTTGCGCTACCATCGTGTTTGTCCTCTCGCTTAGATCTTTCTTACTGCGGCTGACCCGCTCCGGGAAGCTTCAAGGCAAGTCGGTAAATTCCAGTTTGTGCTGCGAGATAAAGAGTCTTGTGGTCTTCTCCACCCCACGCCAGATTGTGCGGATGTTCCGGACCGACAATCGTTCCGAGATGCTTTCCTTCGGGTGAAACGATCCAAAGTCCGCCCGGACCCGAGGCATAAACGTTTCCTTGGCGATCGACTTTCAGCCCGTCCCAGGCGTCTTCCCCGGGCTCATTGGTTGCGTCGAGGAACACGGTCTTGTTTGTGAGCGATCCATTCGGCTGGACGTCGTAACGCAGGATGACTTTGTTCTTTTCGTCCCAGTCGTCGACGTAGAGATACCTCTCGTCAGGCGAGAATGCGAGGCCGTTCGGCCCGGTCAAATCGGTACTGACAAGACTTAATTTGCCGTTGATCAGGCAATAGACGCCGCTGAACGAAAGTTCCTTGCGGGGATCGTCGAAGAACTTCGGCAAGCCAAACGGTGGATCGGTGAAATACAGTGCGCCGTCGGACCGATAAACAAGATCATTGGGACTATTGAGCCTCTTGCCGTCGTAGCGATCCGCAAGAACTGTGAGCTGGCCGTTTTTCTCAAGTCGTGTAACGCGCCGGTTTCCGTGTTCGTTGATCGTGACCCGGCCTTGCGCGTCGAGCGTCAGTCCATTTGAGCCTGGCTGCCCATATTCGCCAATGTCCATCCCGTTATAACCACTGTGCGTCCGATAGATTGAGACGCCCTCGTCTTCCGACCAGCGATAGATCAAATTGTTGTTGGGATCACTGAAGAGAAGGTAGCCGCCGTCGCGGACCCATACTGGACCTTCCGTGAACTGGAATCCGCCGGCAAGTTTTTCGATCTTCGTGTCTGGAGCAACGATCGCATCAAGTGCGGGATCTTTGCGAAGTATTCTTGTTTCGACCGGTTGAATGCCGGATCCGCGCCCCGGTTTGTAGAAGTCGAGCGTCGTCGATTTTACCCAAATAAAGTTTTCCGGCGCACGAGACACGGGGCCGTTGTATCCGAACACCGCAATTTCAAACTGTTGGCCCGGTCGCGCGTTGCGCGTGAGGACAACTTTGTTCGGTGCGTTCCAGCCTTTCGCTACCGAACCGCCGCTCTGGCCGAGAACGGTGGACAGGTTCCCGTTCACCCAAATCTCGGCATAGTCGTCGATAACGATCTCAAACGAAATAGTCGAACCTGCCACGGAAAGAGCTGCAACGGTTTGCGGTAACGTAACGTGAATGCGGTACCAGTTGAAGCTGACCTTGCCGTTGCCACGGCGGGCGTCGAGCGTTGTGGGATCAAGAACTTGCCATGCCGCATCATCAAATCCGGCAATGCCCGCATGCGGCGTGTAATCGTAAGTTTTGACGGCCGCGCCCGACGGCTTCAAATCCGGGCCGGGACCTTTCGAATCCAGTTGAACGATCTGAACGTCGCTGTAGCGCCACTCGCCTCTGACGAGTTGAACGCCTTCCCTGGTGCGCAAATCAATCGTGGCGTCTGGGCGGCCGTATGGCGGAGCCTGCGCCGCCCAGTTCTGTGCAACGGTCGGCTGAATTGTGAAAACGAGGCCGGCGCATAGAGAGAGCAAGAAGTGACGAATATTCATCATAATCTCTCCGGCCTAGCGAACTTTTACGACGTAGTAGAGAAACGGTGCTTGAACTTCCTTAAACCAGTGGGGCACGCCGTTTGGAATGATCATGGCGTCGCCTGGAACGAGCTTTCTGGTTTCACCGCCGATGATTTCGCGGCCGCGAATTTCGTCAGGCGCGATATTTTTTCCATCGACCATGGTTCCACCGGTCACGACGGTAGCCGTGCCCTTGAGCACGTAAAGAATGTCCGTGTCCTTTGTGTGGACTTCGACCGTGCCGGGCGTTTCGCGGCGACTGGCGTGTACCATGTAGTTGCGTCCGCCTGCGCCATCGAAAAGCACAGAGCCCTTCGCAAATCCTTCATCGACATCTTTCTTCGCGAAGTAGGTGACGGGAAGAAGAGTGGCCGCTGCCCCTTCGGAGCCAAACGCCTGTGCGGCCTCGGCGCCGGCGATGGCGAGTTCTTCGTCCTGCGCTGCGCTTGACGCGCCACTCACTCCTACCCCGCCGATGATTTGTCCATCGAGAACAACCGGAATTCCGCCCTGCAACGGTGTGAAGAATGAATCAGGCAGGGCGGCCATCGCGGTGCGGCCTTTGTTGATGATGTCTTCGAAAACTTTGGTCGGCTTTTGAAAAAGAACGGCGGTGCGTGCTTTGCCGATTGAAATGTTTGCACCTGCCGCGAACGTGCCGTCGATCCGCGCGAGAGCCATCAAGTTGCCACCGGCGTCAACGACTGCGATTACGCCCCCTGGGGACTTGAGTTCCTGGGCCTTTGTTTTCGCCGCCGCGATAACGCGTTCGGCGCTGTCGAGTGTGAGCGTCTTTCTTTCGGCAGTCTGCCCGAAGGTAACCGAGCCTGACAGTAGCCATACCGCGATAAATAAGATCTTGCGAAAAGTCATAACGATTCTCTTTCTGTGCGAAATTTAAGTGGCGGGCCGTCGAATCATGTCGAGACGACGGCCCGCAATTGTAGCGAGTGCCCGAACTACATCACCGGCGAGCTGAACGTTGCCTCACCAAGATTTACTTCCGCGAAAGCACACCAGATCACGACCTTCTTGACGTTCTTTACGTAGCTCGGCAGAACGATTTCTTTCTTGTAGTTTGTGCCGATGAACGCTTTGGTCTTCAACTTGTCGAGCAGATAGACGTTTCCATCGGAATCGACGACCTGCCAGTGTGGGTCGGGCGTATCCGGAACAACAAAGTCGTCCGACAGCGTGAGAACGCTCTTTCCGTCCTTCGTGCTGTGGGTAACAGTGCCTTTGTTGGCCTTTGGGCCCTGGAACTGCGATGAAGTATGCGATCCGCTCTGCGCGAACGAGCCAGAAGCCGCGATACCCAACGCCGTGACGACGAGAGCAACAACCATCGCTTGCAATATGCGAGACATTTTCATGAACCTTCCTCTTTTTTCGTTTTCGACGTGGACTGTCGAGACTCGATTTGAATCACAAACGATTCACGGGTGCTTTTTCCTGCATCCGGTTGTGAGTCCCTCCGGTTCGCCGTGCGGTGGTGGGATACAGAGCTTTGCGGAATGTTTCAGATTTTGCGGCGAAAACAACCGCGGAATAATTCGCGACTTTTTTCACTCTCGCGAATCTGATGAGAACTCGCTTCGTCGATCCGAACGTTTCGTGGCGTGGCAGAAAGGTATTCGATATGGAGATCAGTTGCCGCGAAGTACGCCAGGAGCTGGCGAACTATATGGAAAACGATATTGACGAGCGGCTGCGCGTGCGGATCGAGCAGCACTTCCTGCGCTGCGATGGCTGCAGCGCGCTGTACGACAGTCTTCGCAAGATCATTTATCTGGTGAGCGAGAGTGATCTGATCGAATTGCCGAGTGGATTGAGTCGGCGTCTTTTTCAGCGGTTGAACGCGAAACCCTCAAACCCCTTCTGAGCCGACCGGGAAGCCTTCATTGCCAGGCTCGAGCTAGTTCAGGCGAGAAAACGCGAGCGTGCACAACCGGATATGGACTCGAGATCGAGAAGCGTAAGGAAATCGATTGTTTTGAACTCCCGGTCGAGTGCGGGAGGCCCACAAATCTTTGCGCCAATCGAAAGGTACGCGCGAAGAAGTTTTGGTGGTTGGACGCTTGCACCTTTCGAGTCAGCCGGAAGAATCGTAAGCTCGAAATCTTGATGAGGAGTTGTCCGGAGCGCTGAGTTCGCCAGGTACGGTTGAAGCGAGACATACATTGCCGAACCAGCCTTAGGATCCTGCGAGGTCAGCGACGAACAGCCAACGAGATAGCGCGCTCGATGCTCCTTTGCGTAAGCGGCGATCCCCCTCCACAGAAGTGAGAGTACCTGAAGGGATCTGTGCTCCCGATGTATCGAAGCACGGCCAAGTTCCACGATCGAATCGCGCAGAGATTCATACGGAGTAAAATCGAATTCCCGCGCGCTGTAGTACCCCAAATTTTCTGCCGCGGAAGCGCCAGTCTGCAAGCGATACGTGCCAACAACTTTCCGGGTCGAGCGGTGCTCGACGATTAGATGATCGCAAACGGCATCGAATTCATCCGTGTCGTAGCCGTCTTTGTAGGCAGCTTCAAGTCCCTCGCCTAGTTCCAGGTTGAATACTAGAAATCGCAAGCGAAATGCCGCTTTAAGATCCCGGGGGGATTCTGCAAAACGCACTCCGTAGCCTCCGGCGGTCACCCTGAGGGAATCGGTTCCGGAAACCGTCGAGACGCTCGACGTCAGCCTCTCCTTGAATGTGGAAGTATTGGGCATTTTCGCGACGTTCGCTATCAACGAGTCACGGACGGTAGCCAGTGTTGTTCGTGAGTCATTACATCTGATCAGCCTGGGCCGTTAAAGTTTCAAGAAAAGTTCGACCTCATTTCGCCAGAGAAGTGAAACTTTTGCGCTGACACCGACTCCCAGTAAGCGACGGCAGTTTTACACGCCGGAATGGGAAGAGGATGAACGAAATGAGCGAGATAAGAACGCCACTGGGTCTCAATATGCTGAGCTGGGTGCTCAGAGCCATTGCAGCGGTAATCCTGCTGCAAACACTGTATTTCAAATTTACCGCCGCGCCGGAATCGGTCTACATCTTTACGAAGGTTGGCGCGGAACCCTGGGGCCGTCTCGGTTCGGGAGTCGTCGAACTCCTCGCAGCAGTACTGATTCTTACGCCACGATTCACGTGGCTGGGATCAATTCTCGCGGCGGGCGTGATGGCCGGCGCGATTCTCAGTCATCTGACGATTCTTGGTATCGAAGTGCAGGGCGATAAAGGATTGTTGTTCGCCCTGGCGGTAATCGTGTTCGTCGCGTCGGCGATCAATCTTGTGTTGCATAGAAATGCCATTCCTCTGATCGGAAGGAGACCCGCATGAGCGCCGCACTGCAGATCGAAGCATTTCAGAATTCACAGCAAGTTGCGGGGGCAACAATGCAGACCTCAACTCTCATGGCCGACGCTCGAGACGTATTGCTGCAAGGCTTGAGTTTGTTGTTTGACCTCGACGATGGCAGTTATTCACGGGTCGCGGACACTCCGTTCAACTCCTCTATCGGTCAGCATTATCGCCACGTCATTGAGCACTTCCAAAGCCTTACACGAGGTCTAGAAAGCGGCGAAATAAACTACGATGCCCGCGACAGGAATATCCGGCTACAAAGCGACGTCACCTACGGCAGTATCGCGACGTGCGACGTGCTGAGAATTTTAAAGCGATACACGGACGAAACCCTCGCGCACGGGTGCAAGGTAATCAACAGCGTCGGCTACAGCAGTTCCCGGCCGTCCACTTTCGATTCGAACGTCAGCAGGGAACTCGCCTACTGCGCGGGACACGCGATTCATCACTACGCCATTATCCGGCTGATCTGCCATCAAATCGGAGTCAGCGTGCCGTCAGAATTTGGATTCGCACCATCAACGTTGAAGCACATGTCTTCGTTGGCCGCGGTTTAAGGAACCTGTGATAGCGATCTCTTCCATGAACGAATACAGCGCCTTGTTTCTGGTGACAGCAATTGTATTCGGCGCATTTATTTCGGAAGACGCCGCTACGATCACGGCAGCCACGCTCGCGGCTTCGAATCTGCTCGATCCCCGGCTCGCATTTTTCAGTGCCTTCGCCGGCTTGTGGGTTGGAGACCTTGGCATGTACGCGCTGGCGCGCCGGATCGGTCCGTCGCTCGTTCACCACCGCTGGCTCGCAAGTTGGATTTCGAGGCGCGCTCTTGACGAAGGCCTACGGGCTCAGGGCGAGGGTCAATTCGGTCTGGCCGTAAGTCGATTTTTTCCGGGTACTCGATTGCCTGCATACGTGTCTGCGGGTTTTCGCCGCATGCCGATTCCGACTTTCCTAATGATTACGGCGGTCACGGCGGCGGCGTGGGTGTTGCTCGTGTTCGCAGCGATCCATTTGGCTCCGTCACGCTCCGGAGTCCTGAAGCATCAACTGGAAATATTGAGCTTGGCTGGACTGACAGTCTTCGCATTGCTGACGCTGCTGCGAAAAAAAGCCAACGCTGTAAAGCGCCATATTTACTTGCGGTTTGAGCATATTCGCCGGTGGGAATTTTGGCCGGCCTGGCTCTTCTATATGCCTGTGGCTGTCTTCTGTGCTTGGCTTGGAATTCGATTTCGTGGCCTGTCGCTGCCCACCATCGCAAACCCCAGCCAGAAGAATGGCGGGATCGTTGGCGAGTCCAAGGCTGAAATTCTTTTCGCATTGATGGAGTCCTCGCCTGAATCTACCGCCGATGCGTTCTTGATTTCTGCTGGCGCCGAATTGGAGAGATTCACCAGGCTGCGAAAGATCTGCCATCTGCATCGGATCGAGCTTCCATTCGTTCTGAAACCCGATACCGGTCAAAGGGGCGCTGGTTTTAGGAAAATCGAATCGTTTGACGAAGCTCGTAAGTACGTCGCCCAGGTTTCCGCTCCGCTCGTACTGCAAAGGTATGTGCACGGCCCCAAGGAAGCGGGAATTTTTTACTATCGTTATCCGGGCGAAAGGCACGGTCACATCTTCGGTATCACCAGGAAGGAATTCCCATCGGTTGTGGGAGACGGTATTCGAACGCTGCGAGATCTGATCGAAGCGGATCCCAGAGCGCGGCTGATCGCTCAGACTTATCTGAAGCGATTTGCGGAACGCGACGGCGAAGTTCTTGCGGTTGGACAGCGCGTGCGGCTCGTTGAAGCGGGAAATCATTGCCAGGGCTGCATCTTTCTGGACGGAGCAGATCTTCTGACAGAGGAACTCCGCGAAGTCTTTGACAAAATTAGTCAGAAACTTCCCGGGTTTTTCGTCGGCCGATACGACATTCGATACAACAGCGATTGCGAACTGCGTGCGGGACGAAATTTCAAAATCATTGAACTGAACGGAGCGGCTTCGGAAGCGACCAACATCTACGACGCGTCGAACTCGATCTGGTCAGCGTATGCAACGCTGTACCGCCAATGGGAAATCGTCTACCGAATCGGCGCGGAAAATCGCCGTCACGGGAATCGCCCGGCAAGTTCGTGGACAGTCCTTAGAGATTGGTTCGTCTTCTCGCGCCAAGCCGTGGATTTCCCGGCGGCGGATTGATCATGTGTACGTTTACCTTTGTTCCGACGGATGACGGTTACGTCGCAGGGATGAATCGCGACGAACGATTGACGCGTCCAATCGGGATTCCCCCACGGGTTTGGGAACTCGACGGCGCGACTGCGATTTATCCTCGCGAAGTTTCAGGCGGAACGTGGATCGGTTGCAATAACCATGGAAATCTACTGGCTCTCCTAAATTGGAATGATGTCACGCCGCCAGTCGACGGCTCCCAATTGCGGACCAGGGGACTGCTCATCCCTAAGCTGATCGTTGCCGGTGATTTGACCCAAGGTCGCGCCCTATACGCGCGTCTGAATCTGCACAACATTTCGCCGTTCCGACTGATAGGTGCTTTTCTCGAAGAGCGGATTGTCACGGAGTGGTGTTGGAATGGTTCGCGCAGGGAAGAATTTGAATTTTCATGGGACAAACGGCACTGGTTTTCGTCGAGCGTGTCCGATGGGATGGCGAGACGTGAGCGCGGACGAGCTTGTGAACGCGCGAGTATGGAATTTTCGACAACGCCAGCCTCCTGGCTCCGGAAAGTCCACCAGTCCCATAACCCCGTACCCGGACCATTCTCGGTCTGTGTTCACCGCAAAGATGTGGCGACTGTCAGCTACAGCGAAGTTCGCTGTAGCGGGACAAGCATTTCAATGAGTTACCGCATGGGCAGCCCGTGCCTCCACGACAACTTTGACTCCGAGGCCTCGCTCGCCATTGGCCGAGCGAACGCCCTCGCGAGCGCGAAACGCGTGTAAGCTTCCGTTTGAAACTTTTCTTTGTGGTTAAGCTCTTATCGCTTTGAGGAAGCACCCGACATGGAACTCAGCAATTCAGTGAAAAACAAGATTGTTCTGATTACGGGCGCCAAGGGCGGCCTTGGATCATTCATCACTCAAGCTTTTCTTTCGACCGGTGCAACGGTTGTCGGAGCGTCCAGGTCGATTTCCGCGGAGGACTTTCCGCAGCCAAATTTCATCCCGCTCGCCGCCGATTTCACGAAAGCTCCAAGTGCCAACGATGCAATCCAGTCTGTCGTCTCTCGGTTCGGTGGGCTCGACGTTCTGGTGCACGTCATGGGTGGATTTGCCGGAGGCAAGACGGTCACTGAAACCGACGATGCAACGTGGGAGCAGATGCGCGACCTGAATCTGACATCCGCGTTCTACGCGCTCCGTGCGGCGATTCCGTACCTGCGAAAATCGAGTAATGGACGAATTATTGCGA
>WNFP01006055.1_pt1 | contig 13394 bp, 16 predicted proteins | sample 5400201 | NCBI WGS metagenome assembly WNFP01 (sample SAMN13153355, study PRJNA577476) | soil metagenome | isolation source: 115 cm saprolite under Madrone tree | place: USA:California | collected 2016-06-14
GCGTGGAAATCGCCCGCGCGATGGCGGCGCGGCCGAAGGTGCTTCTGCTTGACGAGCCGACGGCGGGCATGAATCCGGCGGAGACGCTGGAACTGGCCGACCAGATCCGAAGCCTCAGGACCATGGGCATGACCATCTTTCTGATCGAGCACAAGCTGAATGTCGTCAACGACCTTGCTGACAAGATCATCGTGCTGGATCACGGCGAGAAGATCGCCGAGGGAACCGCCGAGCAGGTGCACAGCAATCCCCAGGTGCTTGAAGCTTATCTCGGGCGGAAAGCCGCGCATGCTTGAGTTCCGCGGCGTTAATACCTACTACGGCGAACTGCATGTCCTGAAGGACGTGAACTACCAAATCAAGCAAGGCGAAATTGTTTGTCTGCTGGGCGGCAACGCCAGCGGCAAATCCACCACCATGAAGGCGGTCCTGGGCATCGTGCAGCCCAAGAGCGGGGAGATTCTGTACGAAGGCCAACAGATCAATACGCTTCCCACGGCGTCGCGCGTTCAACGCGGGATCGCGCCCGTTCCCGAGGCACGACGCCTGTTCCCGCGCATGACCGTGCTCGAGAACCTCGAAATGGGCGCGTACACGCGCCGCGACCGCGAGAATTTGAGCGACGATCTGGATCGCGTATATTCCCTGTTCCCGCGCGTCAAGGAGCGGCGCCAGCAACTCGCTGGCACCCTCTCAGGCGGCGAGCAGCAGATGGTGGCCATTGGTCGGGCCCTGATGGCGCGCCCACGCCTGATTTGCATGGACGAGCCTTCCATGGGCCTGTCGCCGGCTTTCGTCGATCAGGTGTTCGAGATCATTCAGACCATCAACAAGCAGGGCACCACCATATTCGTGGTCGAGCAGAACGCTGCCATGGCCCTTTCCATTGCCGATCGCGGCTATGTGCTGCAGACCGGCGAAGTGGTGCTGTCGGGCACCGCCAAGAGCCTGCTGGAAAACCAAATGGTGCAACAGGCATATTTGGGTCAGATGGAGGCCTAGCCCGGGCGCGGAACACGCCCGCGAGGCGCTGGTCGTCAATCCCAGGGAGAGCCCGATGCTCGATACGCACCTCTACCTCGCCTTCGTCCTGGCGGTGACGATCCTGATGCTGATTCCGGGGCCGAACGTCGCCTTGATCGTAGCCAACAGCGTCACCTACGGTTTCCGCTACGGCCTGTTGACCGTCGCCGGGACCAGTTCCGCCATGGTCGTGCAGCTGGGCCTGACGGTGCTGGGCATGACGGAATTGCTGGGAACCCTGGGCGCCTGGTTCGATTGGATCCGCTGGATCGGCGTGGTCTACCTCATCTATCTCGGCGTCACCCAGTGGCGCGCGCCACCCCTCAATCTTGCAGAGGTCGCACCGGAGCCGAAGTCCGCGCGCGCGATGTATGCGCGCGCGCTCCTGGTCTCATTGACCAATCCGAAGACCCTGTTCTTCTATGGGGCGTTCTTCCCTCAGTTCGTCGTGACCAGCTACGACCTGGGCGCGCAGGTTGCCATCCTTTCGGCGACCTTCCTGTTGCTGGCCGTCATGGTCGACGTCGGCTGGGCGCTGGTCGCCGGGCGCGCGCGCCGGCTGCTCGTGGTGCATGGGCGCCTCAGGAACAGGATTTCCGGCGGTATACTGATCGGCGCGGGTATCGGGCTGGCGTTTGCCCGCAAAAGCTGATCGGGTCGAAGAGCGTCTCCCTCTAGCCCAAGCGGCGCCGCAATTCGGCGACCGCGGCCTCGAACATCTCCGTCGTCAGCCGCCCGGTGTTGGTGTTGTAACGCGAACAATGATAGCTGTCGGCCAACAGAAGGCCGCCCTCGAGGGCATGCAGGCTTCCATGTTTGAACGGGCGCAGCGCCAGGCGCTCGCCGAGGGTCTTGACCACCGAGGCATGGGCAATGCTGCCCAGCGCCAGAATCGCCTTCAGCCGCGGCAGGCTCGCGATTTCCTCGACCAGGAAGGGCCGGCAGGCGGCGATCTCCGCGGGCGTCGGCTTGTTCTCCGGCGGCGCGCAGCGCACCGCATTGGTGATCCGGCAATCTATCAGCCGGAAACCGTCGTCGGGCGATCTGCCGTAATCGCCGGCAGCAAAGTTGAATTTCTTGAGAGTCGCATAGAGGAGATCGCCGGCGTAGTCGCCGGTGAAGGGTCGTCCCGTCCGGTTCGCACCCTTGAGGCCAGGCGCGAGGCCCACGATCAGAAGGCGGGCATCCTGGGCGCCGAAACTGGGCACAGGTGCGTTATGCCAGCCCGGCTCCGCCGTCCGATTGGCCTGGCGGAATGCGACCAGCCGCGGGCAGACCGGGCAATCATGCCCGGGCAGCCGCGCCGGCGATTGTCTCACGCCGATTCCGCCAGATCGGGATCGGCCGGGGTCGATCGCATCGGATGGGCGCGGGCAATGCCGTCGGTCAACTCGCTGAGTTCGATGAAGAGATCGGCCTGCCGGCGCAACTCATCGGCCACCATGGGCGGCTGGGAGCGGGTCGTACTGACCACCGTGACGCGCACGCCCTTGCGCTGGACCGCTTCCACCAGGCGGCGAAAATCGCCATCGCCGGAGAACAGCACGACATGGTCCAGATGCGGGGCCATCTCCAGCACGTCGATGGCAAGCTCGATATCCATGTTACCCTTCAGCTTGCGCCGGCCCATGGAATCGGTGAACTCCTTGGTCGGCTTGGTGACCATGGTATAGCCGTTGTAGTCCAGCCAATCGACCAGGGGCCGCAAGGGGGAATATTCCTGATCCTCGATCAGCGCCGTGTAATAGAAAGCGCGAACGAGGTGGCAATCCTCGCTGAACAGGGTCAGCAGGCGCTTGTAATCGATGTCGAAACCAAGGGCGCGGGCCGCGGCATAAAGATTGGCGCCATCGATGAACAGGGCGACGCGCTCGTCGGGATAGAACTTCAATTTCATCACCGCCTCGCAAATATGGGTTCGGCGAAAGCTTCGGCAATTTTCAATCGCCAATTCGTGGCAATTTTACGGTCTTACAACAACTTAGCTTCGCGTTATGTTCTAAGGTATGGGGTCGGCAGACGAGGAAAACAAGGGCGGTAAGCTGGTTGTGAACGGTTATGCCCCCATCCTCGTGGGCCTCGGCGCCAATCTGCCCAGCTCGCGCCACGGGCCGCCGGTTGCAACGCTGGAGGCGGCCCTCAAGGCTCTGGCGGCGCGGGGCCTTCGCGTCCTGTCGCGCTCGCGCTGGTGGGAGAGCGCCCCAGTTCCGCTGTCCGACCAGCCCTGGTACGTCAACGGCGTGGCGGAGGTTGCCACGTCGCTCAATCCGCAATCGCTCTTGGCCCTGCTCCACGAGATCGAGGCCGTATTCGGTCGGGTTCGCTCACTGCCCAACGCGCCCAGGGTCCTGGATCTCGATCTTCTGGCCTATGGCGCCGTGGTGCGGGAGGGGACCGCGCCGCCCTTGCTGCCCCATCCGCGCTTGGCCATCCGAGCCTTCGTGCTGCATCCGCTGGCCGATATCCGACCCAACTGGCGACATCCCGTCACGGGTCTTAGTCTGCCTGAGATGATTGCGGCACTCTCCGGAGACCAGATCGTTCGACCGCTTCCGTAGTTCGCGACAACTTATTGAACCTGCTTGATTTGCTGCGATCGCACCCATATATTCGTAGTTCATTCTCAATTAGGCTTGTTGAACGGGAGAGATCATGGCGCGTGTGACGGTTGAAGACTGCGTATTGAAGGTGCCCAATCGGTTCGATCTGGTCATGCTGGCGGCCCAGCGGGCGCGGGACGTCGCCGCCGGCGGGCAGCTGAGCATCGAGCGCGACAACGACAAGAATCCTGTCGTGGCGCTGCGCGAGATCGCCGACGAAACCATTGATCTCGAAGGCTTGCGCAACAATTTAATCCAGGGCCTCCAGCGTAACGTCGAGCAGGACGAGCCGGAGGAGGAAGGTGGCTTCGGCGCCGAAACCGCCGATCTGCTGGGCGAGATGATCCAGGCCCAGGAAAAGGACGCGACCGAAGCGGGTCTTAGCGTCGACGGTGAGTTCCAGGACGAGCCGGCGGCCGACGAGGAAGACGTCGCGGAGGGAAAATAAAGTCGGCGCCGGCCTTGCGGCGGCGACGGCTCGCCGCCCAGCCTGGCGCCACGCAGTAATCCGATCGAGGGTGACCGGATGATCCGGCAGTTCGAACTGGTCGAGCGGGTCAAGGCTTACGATCCCTCGGCCGACGAGGACGCCCTCAACCGCGCCTACGTCTTCGCGCTCAAGGCTCACGGTTCCCAGAGCCGGGATTCGGGTGATCCCTATTTCTCCCATCCCTTGGGTGTCGCCGAGCTTCTGGCGCGCATGAAGCTCGACAGCGCTTCCATCGTCACCGGACTGCTCCATGACACGGTGGAGGATACCGACGCCACGCTGGAGCAGATCGAGCATCTGTTCGGCAAGGAAATCGCCAAGCTCGTCGACGGCGTGACCAAGCTCTCGCGCATCGAGTTGCAATCCGATCATACCAAGCATGCGGAGAATTTCCGCAAACTGGTCCTCGCCATGTCGGCCGATATCCGCGTCCTGCTGGTGAAGTTGGCCGATCGCCTGCACAACATGCAGACGCTCCATTTCATGAAGGATTCGGACAAGCGCCGGCGCATCGCGCTGGAGACGTTGGAAATCTATGCGCCGCTGGCCGAGCGCATGGGCATGCAGCAGATGAAGGACGAGCTGGAGAATCTTGCCTTTGCCGAGCTCTATCAGGACGCGCAGGCCTCCATCGTTCAGCGCCTCAAATTTCTGCGCGAGCAGGGTGGCGACATGGTGCCGCGCATCATCGCCGAGTTGAAGCGCACACTCGACGCCGCCGGCATCGAAGCCTGGATCTCGGGCCGCGAAAAGACGCCCTATTCGATCTGGCGCAAGATGCAGCGCAAGAATATCAGCTTCGAGCAGCTGTCCGATATCATGGCGTTTCGCATCGTCGTGCCTGATGTGTCGGCCTGCTACCAGGCGCTCGGCACGCTCCACAGCACCTATTCCATGGTCCCGGGCCGCTTCAAGGATTACATCAGTACGCCCAAGCCCAATAACTACCGCTCGCTCCATACCGGGGTCATCGGTCCCGAACGCCAACGCATCGAAGTCCAGATCCGCACCCGCGAGATGCATGAGGTGGGCGAACTCGGCGTCGCCGCCCATTGGCGCTTCAAGCAGGATGCCCCGAAACTCGACGGCCGACAGTACCGCTGGCTGCGCGAACTGCTCGATATTCTGGAGCATGCGGCGGGGCCGGAGGAATTTCTCGAGCATACCAAGCTGGAGATGTTCCAGGACCAGGTGTTCTGCTTCACGCCCAAGGGCGATCTGATTGCCTTGCCGCGCGGGGCGACGCCAGTCGATTTCGCCTATGCCGTCCACTCGGAAGTCGGCGACCGCTGTGTGGGCGCCAAGATCAACGGCCGCATGGCGCCGCTGCGCACGCAATTGCAGAACGGCGACCAGGTGGAAGTGGTCACATCGCGCAATCAGACGCCGTCGCCCACCTGGGAACGTTTCGTCGTTACCGGCAAGGCGCGCGCTTGCATACGCCGATTCATCCGCACCCAGCAGCGCGCCCAGTATCTGGAGCTCGGCCGCTCGATCCTGGCGAAGGACTTCCGCCATGACGGGCACGATCTGACCGAAAAGGCCCTGGAAGGCGCCCTCAAGAAACTGAAATGCGAGTCGGTCGACGAGCTTTACGCCCTGGTGGGCGCTGGCAATCTCACCGGTCGCGAGGTCATCACCGCGGTCTTCCCGGGGCTGAAGCCAGCCGCCGAGCAGAAGGTGCCCGGGACCAAGCGCGGCCGGGCCAGGAAACCCACGGCCAAGGAATCCACGGCCATCCCCATCACCGGGCTGATCCCTGGCATGGCGATCAATTTCGCCGGCTGTTGCCACCCCTTGCCCGGTGACCGCATCGTGGGCATCGTCACCACCGGCAAAGGCGTCACCATCCACACCATCGACTGCGAGACCTTGGAAAGCTTCGCCGATGCGCCGGAGCGCTGGCTCGATGTCTCCTGGCACGTCGATCCGACGAAAGCCGAGGGCCATGTCGGCCGGCTGCATGTGGTCGTGGCCAATGAGCCGGGCAGTCTGGGCAGTCTCTCCACCGTGATCGGCAAGAGCGAAGGCAATATCACCAATCTCAAGATCACCAATCGCTCCGCCGATTTCTTCGAGATGATGATCGACGTCGAGGTGAAGGACGTGCGCCACCTTACCAACATCATCGCAGCGTTGCGCGCGACGCCGGCCATCAATACCGTGGAGCGCGCGCGGGGCTGACCCGCCCATCGCGAGAACTCATGTTCCGTCGCCGCCAGAAGCAATCCCTATTACGTCATCTGCGCGAATTCTTCTGGCCCAGCATCGGGTTCGGGCGATCGACCCGGTACCTTGCCCATCGCATCGGCCGCATGCCCGGAACGCCGACCTCGATTGCCATCGGCTTCGCCTGCGGGGCGGCGGTTGCCTGCACGCCCTTCGTCGGTTTCCATCTGGGCATCGCCCTGGTGCTGGCCTGGATTATTCGCGGCAGTCCCCTTGCCGCGGCCATCGCCACCCAGATCGTGGGCAATCCTTGGACTATTCCCTTCATTCTCCTGGGCACTTATCGCCTGGGCGCCCATATGCTGGGCAAATCCAGCCTGCACCGGCTGCCGTCGGAGGTGCATGTCAGCTATGTTTTTTATCATCCGGGGCAGGTCATGCTGCCCATGTCCCTGGGCTCGATTCCCGTGGCCATTGCCGTCGCTCTCATCAGCTTTTTTCCGACACGTTTTCTCGTCTCGCGCTATCATCGGCGCCGTAAATTGCGGCGGCGCGGCGGAGAGGGAAAATGAAGCGGCCATCATTGCGTCTGGGCGTGAATATCGACCATGTGGCGACCATCCGGAATGCCCGCGGCGGGCGCCATCCCGATCCCGTGCGCGCGGCGCGACTGGCCGCTCAATCCGGCGCCGACGGTATCACCGCCCATCTGCGCGAGGACCGTCGTCATATCTCGGACTACGACATCGACCGGTTGACCCGGGAAATCGATCTGCCGTTGAACTTCGAGATGGCGGCGACCGAGGAGATGCTGGCCATTGCCTTGCGCCACAAGCCCCATGCCGCCTGCCTCGTCCCCGAGAAGCGCGAGGAGCGCACCACGGAGGGCGGGCTCGATGTGGCGCGCGGGCACAATCATCTGGTGCCTTTCGTGCGCCGGCTGGTGGACGCCGGCATCCGGGTATCCTTGTTCATCGAGGCCGAGCCGCGTCAGCTCGACGCCGCGGTGGCCCTGGGCGCCCCGGTCGTCGAACTTCATACCGGCGCCTACTGCGAGGCCGAGGGTGACGAGCGCGACCGACATCTGGATCGTCTGATTGCAGCATCGGCCTATGGCGATTCCCTGGGCCTGGAATGTCACGCCGGCCATGGTCTGACATTCGACACAGTGGGGCCGGTCGCCGCCATTCCGACCCTGGCCGAACTCAATATCGGCCATTTCCTGATCGGCGAGGCGATTTTCGGTGGCCTTGAAAGTTCCATCAAACGGATGCGGGCCCTGATGGACAAGGCGCGAGCCGAATCGGGCGGCGAACGCAGCGCATGATCCTGGGGATCGGCAGCGATATCATCGATATCCGCCGCATCGAACGGACGCTTGAACGCTTCGGCGAACGCTTCGTCGAGCGGGTATTCACCGAGACCGAGCGCCGTAAATCCGACGGGCGGGTGAATCGGGCCGCAAGCTACGCCAAGCGCTTTGCCGCAAAGGAGGCCTGTTCGAAGGCGCTGGGCACCGGCTTTCGCGCCGGCGTCTTCTGGCGCGACATGGGTGTGGTCAATCTGTCGTCGGGCAAACCGACGATGCGGCTTACCGGTGGCGCGCTGGAGCGGCTGGCGGCGATCACGCCCAGCGGGATGCAGGCCCAGATCGATCTCTCCCTGACCGACGATGAGCCGCAGGCCCAGGCTATCGTCATCATCTCCGCCCTGCCGAAATCGTGAGGCCGCGCCAACTTGACAGGCTGCGGGTCCCCTGTATTCATGCGCCCCGCACCGCGCCGGGCTCCGGCCGGGCTCGATTTGCTAGTCACCCGATCAGTTGGACATAGGCGGCGCAGCTCATGACGCAAAAGAAACCCGACGGCCTTCTGGAGATCGCCAAGACCGTCGGCTATGCCATTCTGATCGCGGTGGTCATTCGCAGCTTTCTCTACGAGCCGTTTCGCATCCCCTCGGGCTCGATGATCCCCTCGCTTCTGGTGGGCGATTATCTGTTTGTGGCCAAATACTCCTACGGCTACAGCAGATATTCCTTTCCCTGGAGCCCCGACCTGTTCTCGGGGCGAATTCTCGATGGCCTACCCAAGCGGGGGGATGTGGCCGTCTTCCGTCAGCCGCCCCATCCCGAGATCGACTTCATCAAGCGCATCGTCGGTCTGCCCGGCGACCACATCCAGATGAAGGGCGGAATCCTCTATATCAACGACGTGGCTGTAATCCGTGAGCGAATTGACGATTACGTCGACGAGCAAGGCAACAGCTACATTCAATATATCGAGACCCTGCCCAATGGCGTGAAGCATCGCATTATCGAAATGGAGGGGGACCACGGGACATACGACAACACCGACGTGTTTGTCGTACCCCCCGATCACTATTTTGCCATGGGGGACAACCGGGACGATTCGAGCGACAGCCGGACGGACGTGGTCGGCTATGTGCCAGCTGAGAACCTTGTCGGCCGGGCCGACATCATATTCCTCTCCACCAATGGTTCCGCCCGCTTGTGGGAGTTCTGGAAATGGCCCTTCGCCATCCGTTACGGGCGGTTCTTCGATCTGATCAAGTGAGCGGGTCTGCCCATGCCCTTGGCGCCGCCCTCGGCCATGAGTTCACCCGGCCCGAATTGCTCCAACAGGCGCTGACCCACCCAAGCGCGACCGCCAAATCCACATACGAACGCCTGGAGTTTCTGGGCGATCGGGTCTTGGGCCTGGTGATTGCCGATATGGTCTATCGTGCGTATCCCGCCGAGCCCGAGGGCGCGCTGGCGCGTCGCTTCACCGCCCTGGTGCGCAAGGAAGCGCTGGCCCGCGTGGCGGAGACGATCGACCTCGGCAGCCACCTGCGCGTTTCGCGCGCAGAAGCGGAGCAGGGCGGGCGGGGCAGCCATAACTTGCTGGCGGACGCCTGCGAGGCCATTATCGCCGCCCTGTTTCTCGATGGCGGCTTCGAGGTGGCGCGCCGCTTCGTGGAGCGCTGGTGGCAACCCTTGCTGGCTGAGCAGGCCGAGCCGCCCCAGGATGCCAAGACCGCGCTTCAGGAATGGGCCCAGGGCCTAGGCCTACCCTTGCCCGTCTACCGCCTGATCGCCAGCGAGGGCCCGCCGCACGATCCGACCTTTGAAATGGAAGTCAGCCTGCCCGGGCGCACACCGGCCCAGGGCCGCGGCCGATCGCGTCGCGCCGCCGAATCCGCTGCGGCCAATGCGCTGTTCAGCCTGCTCAAGGATGAGCCCCGTGACTGAACCGACCCGCTGCGGATTCGTGGCCTTGATCGGCGCACCGAACGTGGGCAAATCGACCCTGCTCAATCGTCTGATCGGGGCCAAGATCTCCATCGTCTCGCCCAAGGTGCAGACCACCCGCCGGCGCGTGCTGGGCATTCTTGTCGAAGGGCCGGCCCAGATCGTCTTCGTCGATACGCCGAGGATGCCGATCTCATCGTCCTGCTGGTCGACGCGACGCGCAAACGGCTGGACGACGAATCCCGGACCATAGTCGAGAGCCTGAAACGAGAGGGGCGGCGCGCGATCCTGGCCATCAACAAGGTCGATGCGGTCAAGCGCCTGAAGTTGCTGGGCCTGGCCCAGGAATTATTCGATATGGGAGTCTTCGACGAGGTCTTCATGATCTCGGCCGAGACCGGCGACGGGGTCGACGATCTGATGAAGGCGTTGGCCGGGCGCTTGCCCGAGGGACCCTGGCACTATCCCGCCGATCAGATCGCCGACATGCCGCTGCGCGAGATCGCCGCGGAGATCACCCGCGAACAGCTGTTCCGCCAGCTGCACGCCGAGCTGCCCTATGCGCTGACGGTCGAGCAGGAGAGCTGGGAGGATTTCGCCGACGGGAGCCTCCGCGTCGGCCAGCAGATCATCGTCGCTCGCGAGGGCCAGCGGGCCATCGTGCTGGGCGAGGGGGGGCAGATGATCAAGGCGGTGCGCGAAGCGGCCCAGGCGGAGATCGGCGTTCTCACCGGGCGCAAAGTTCACCTGTTCCTGCATGTGAAGTTCCGCGAGAATTGGCAGGACGATCCGGAGCGGTACCGCGCCATGGGCCTCGATTTCGACGACTGACATGGAATGGAGCGACGAGGGCTTCGTCCTTTCCGCCCGCCGGCATGGCGAGGGCGATATCGTATTGTCGCTGCTGACCCGCGATCACGGCCGTCATGCGGGCTTGGTCAAGGGCGGAGGCGGGCGGAGGGCGGCAGGACTTTATGAGCCGGGCAATCGCCTCAGGGCCATATGGCGCGCCCGGCTCAGCGACCATCTTGGAAATTTCACCTGCGAGAGCCTGGCGCAGAATGCGGCCGGCCTACTGGACGAGCCGCTGCGCCTTGCCGCGCTGACCGCCGCGGCGGCTGTGGCCGAGGCAGCGCTGGTGGAGCGTGAGCCTCATCCCCGCGCCTATGACGGGTTCGCCTCTCTCATGGAGGCATTGCTCTCCGACGACGATACGATCGCCTGGGCCGCCCGATATGTGCACTGGGAACTCGCCCTGCTGGCCGAGATCGGCTTCGGCCTCGATCTGGCGAGCTGTGCCGTCAATGGCGACACGGCGGGTCTGACCTTCGTTTCGCCCAATAGTGGACGCGCCGTTTCCTCGCGCGCGGGCGAACCCTATCGCGACCGATTGCTGCCGTTGCCCGCCTTTCTGGGCGGCGGCGTTGCCGACCTGCCGGCCATCTGCCAGGGGCTGGCGCTTACCGGCTCGTTCCTCGAACGCCATGCCTTTCGCAGCGTGCCCGCCGCCCGCGCCCGGTTTGTGGCGAGGCTGCAGCGGGCCTGATATTAATCTCGCGTCAAACCCTTCATCGCGTCGCCCCTCGAGAAATTCATGACCGACACACCACAACCCCGTCATTTTGCCGTCGTGGGCGCCGGCATCGTGGGCGTCTGCTGCGCCCAGCAATTGCAGCGCGACGGACATCGCGTGACCCTGGTCGACTACCGTAGACCGGGCGAGGGAACGTCCCGGGGCAACGCCGCCGTAATTGCGGGGGGCGCCTGCGAGCCGATCGCCATGCCAGGCATCGTCCGGCGCGTGCCGGGCATGTTGGCCGATCCGCTGGGGCCACTGGTGATCCGCTGGAGCTATCTGCCGCGCCTGGCACCTTGGCTGTTGCGGTTCATCGCCGCCAGCCGGCCGGACCGGGTGGAACATATCTCGAAGGCGCTACGCGAGCTCTCCTTGCGCTGCGTCTCCGCCTTCAAGCCGCTGACAGAGTCGGCGCGGATAACCGATATGATCCGCGATACCGGCTGGCTCAGCGTTTACAAGACCGAGGCCTCCTTCAAGCTCGCGAGTGACGAGTTGGCATTGCAACGCCGGCGCGGTGTCAAACTCGATGTGCTGACCCGCGATCAGGTTCGCCAGATGGAGCCAAGCCTGGCGCCGATCTTCGAGCGCGGGGTGTTCATTCCCGAGAATTCGATGACGGTAAATAATTTCCGTCTGGTTCAGCGCTTGGCGGAGGATTTCGTCGACCGCGGCGGCCGCTTGCTGCGCGAGAAGGTCGTCGACGTCGCCCTTGGGCCCCAGGGCCCCCGCGAGCTGGTTACCGAGCAAGGCCGGCATGCCATCGATGGCGTCGTGGTCGCGGCCGGTGCCTGGTCGCGCGAGTTGACGCGAAAGCTGGGCCACAAGGTGCCGTTGGATACGGAGCGTGGCTATCACGTCATGCTGCCGGATGCGCGTGTCATGCCGCGCATGCCCATCCATATCGGCGATCATGGCTTCGTCGCAACGCCCTTGGAGCATGGCTTGCGCTTTGCCGGAACGGTCGAGTTGGGCGGGCTGCAGGCGCCGCCCAATTGGAATCGGGCCAATGTGCTATTGCAACATGGACGCATGATATTTCCAGGCCTGAACGAGAGCGGCCTCGACCGTTGGATGGGTTTCCGTCCCTCCTTCCCCGATTCGCTGCCGGTCATCTCTGGCTCGCCGAAGACACCCAACGCCTATTTCGCCTTTGGACACGGCCATCTGGGTCTGAGTTTCGCGGCCATCACTGGAAAGATGATCGCCGATCTGGCCGGCGGCCGAGATTCAGGCTTCGATGTGACACCCTATCGCGTGGACCGCTGGTAGCGATCTAGCCCGCGTCGATCATTATCTTCAATGCCTGTCGATCGACCTTGCCGCTGGGCAGAAGCGGAAATTTCGGCAGCCGCAGCAGGCGTGCGGGCCTGGCCGGCGCATGCAGCCGCTTTACGCAAAGAAGCTTGAGTTCGGCTTCCAGTTCCTCGGCGGCTTCCGTTAACACGGCAACGCGAATTTCCATGTCGCCTTTGCTCCCGGAGCAGGCAAAGGCGACGCAGTCCTGCACCGCATCGTTGCGGCGCAGGACCGCTTCGATTTCGCCCAGGTCGATGCGGTGGCCGCGAATCTTCACGACCTGATCGTAGCGGCCGGCCCAACGCAACAAACCATCGTCGCCCAGTGTGGCGAGATCGCCGGTACGAAAGGAATCGGGCCGGCCGTCCAGGCGCTTGGCGGCGGTCAGGTCGGGATCGTTCCAGTATCCCAACATCACCGGCGCACCGATGACGCAGATCTCGCCAGGTTCGCCGGCTGCCACTTCATGGCCATCCTCGTCGCGAAGCGACAGCCGGTATTTGGCATTGGGCCGGCCCAGCGGCAATGCCGTCATGTCCTCGGGCAGGGGGCGCGGCACGGGATATTGGGCGATGCGATAGGATTCCGTGGCACCGAAGCGGTGTAGAAACTGGGCTTCGGGCAATGCGGCCATGGCGCGGCGCAGCATCGTCATGGACAGCGGCTCGCCGACGAATTCGACGCGCCGCAACGCCGATAGGCCGCGGCCTTCGAGGTGGCCTTTTTCGGTCAGGAGGCGAAGGGCGGTCGAGGTCGACTTCCAGATCGTCGTCTGTTCGCGTTCCATCAACCCGACGACGCGATCGGGAAACATCGCTTCCTGGTCGGATAGCAGATAGGCAGTACAACCCGTCGCCGCAGGAAAGAAGATATCGAGGGCGGCAACGTAATGCAGGCCCGCATTGATAATCAGCCGGTCGGTCTGCAGGACCTCGTCCCATTCGAAAGGCGGGGTCACACGGATGACGACGGCGCGATGGGCGATCA
>WNFP01003053.1_pt1 | contig 13393 bp, 14 predicted proteins | sample 5400201 | NCBI WGS metagenome assembly WNFP01 (sample SAMN13153355, study PRJNA577476) | soil metagenome | isolation source: 115 cm saprolite under Madrone tree | place: USA:California | collected 2016-06-14
TTGCGGGGGGACTTTGGACGTTCAATTGGGCACTATTAAAGCTGTCGGATAAGACGCCGACCGTAATGCCGTCTCCCTTGATACCGCGCTTATTTACTAAATCGGTCTTTAACACGACTGCACCTTCTGAAGTCACTGCTCCTACATTGGCATGCGGCTTTCCTTCCATGGTAACTGCGCGAACGCCGCCCAAACGTGCAGTAGCCTCAATCTGTGCCGGAGTTAAGTAAGCAGACATGATTCCATGGTGGAAAGTCGCATTCTTGGCTTGAATCTGAATTTGCTGCGAGTTCAAGGCGTGCTCCACGGCGTCGATGCTCTGCCTGCCATCCAGGTGAATGTCGACTAATACCCGCCTATTCGCGTCAAATCTCCCTGGGATATCTCGGGTATCGAGTTGAGCTAGCGGCGTCGCTAAAGTTTGCGGGGCAGCGTTTGTATTAGATGTTGCCGTGCTCTTCCACCGCTGGATCAAACGTTGGAGATGCGAATCAACATTGGCCGGAACCGAAGGATCGGCTGCCAGCGTGTTAGATAAGCTAATTAGCCAAATAGCACCGAATAGTAAGCAGCCGAAGCTGACGGCTGTTGCCAACGCCAAAGTGCGCAACAGCCAATGTGGGGAAGAATATTTTCTTCTCATAGTTAAAACAGGTTGATGATGCGGGCGGATTGAGCACCGCGAGACAGAAGCCAACTTGGCCCCTAAGTGATTCATAACTGAATGACGGTGTCTTTGGACGATGCCGTGTCCCGCTCGCAAGGATTAACTTGGGAAAAGCGATATCAGGATTCGAACCGCGCTGTCCAACACAAAACAGACGACACGAGACTAAAAATTTATTCCCGTTCAGCGAAATCTCTTTAACAAATTTAACCAATAGCGCACGCCACGAGCAGTGGAGCTATTGTTGGTCTGGTTTGTACAGAGATTTCGTTTTTGCTAAGTCGGAATCGTTCTCCCGCGGAGCGGTCCCTGGGTGCCGGCAACCAGCTTTATTCCAGTTCGCAGAAATTTTTTCGATATTCTTTTGATGCTTGTTTGGAGGTGCTCTAGTCCTCCGGGTTCCGGTATCCGCAAGCGAAGAGGCGTTGAGTTCGGTTACATCAGCGAGCTTGGTCGCGATCCGGCGGCCGCGTACGCGTCAACTTTAAGGAGCAGAAAAGCCAGTCCCGCAAGGAAGGGAACATAGTTCGGTAGGACGAAAACCTCCGCACTTTCGGTTGGTCCGCCCTTTGGTTAAGCTTCCCCCTGCGCCGGGTTTGAGCCATTCGTTACCCGTTGATAACTACTATATCGATGTACGGCTCGATTGGGTATTACACAAACATGGGTATTGGCGTACGACACGGGTTGGAGGGGGGCTCAGAAATGGGGCCCCTTGCTTTAAACCTGGAATGGAAAGTCTTATGATGCGGGCAGTCTGAAGAGCTGCGTAGCGATTGAGCCGGTCTAGTCACAGACCGAAGTCAGTCTAATCGGCGGGCAACGTATGGCTCAAACCCGACGCATGGGGATGCCAAGCGAAAGGATGCAGCCAACCAATGCGCCGCGGTTTTCGTATACCGAACCATATTCCCTTCCTTGCGGGACTGGCTTTTCTGCTCCTTAGGTGGACGCGCATGGGCAGCCGCCGGACGAACTTGGGAGGATCTCTACCGGTTCTTGTTCAACTGGGGGCCTTTTCCAGATCGCTGCTTACGGCGCGTTGCACCTTCGGACGGCTTTCTTCGCCAGCCAGGTGAAGGATGATATCCGTTTTCGAAATGCTGCCGATGAGCCGCTGCGAGGTTAAATTGTCGACCACCGGCAAACGTTCCGAGCGTGTTTCCGAGAATTTCTTTAGCGCATCCGCCATGCTATGCAGGGGCGAAATGCGTGGAAAATTCTCGTCCATGATATCGGCGGCTATTACTACGGTCTCCAACTCCGGTCGATCAAGAAACGCTTTTACGTCGTGAAGCGAGACCGCTCCGAGCAGCCTCCGGTCATCATCGATGATGTAGATATGTTGGAATTGGTGTTGGACAAAGTTCTGGGCAATCTCCGCGAAGGTTGCGTTTTGGGGTAAGGTAAGCGGATCCCGCTTGATTAAGTCAACTAGGTCTACTTCAGCCAGTTGACTATTGAAGAATGCCGCACCTTTGCGTTCCAACGACTCGCCATACATGAATCGGTGTTCGAAAAAGCTGCTACAATAATAACCCAGCACACAAGCAACCATTAAGAATGGAACGATGGCGTAGCTGAGCGTGAGTTCGAATACCATCAAAATGGCCATCAGGGGCGCGCCGGTCGTCGCCGCCAGGAAAGAGCCCATGCCCATCAACCCATACATGGTGGGATCGGGGTGGAGTTGGGGTGCGAAATAAAGCACTGCTTGGCCGTAGAGTATGCCGATGGCGGATCCGATGAACAGCGTGGGGGTAAAGACGCCACCCACCGCGCCAGATCCGAATGTCGCCGAGGTAGCAATCAGCTTGACGATTAATAGAAGCAGGACCGTATAGAAATCCCAATTCTGATGGAAAAGAGAAGCGACCAGGCCTTGCCCGTTACCGCACACCTGAGGATAAAACATAGCGAGCACTCCGACCACGGCTCCGCCGAGCGCCAACTTGACTGGCACTGGTAATGTCAATTTCGCAAAGAGTGATTCGGTCCAGCGCAAAATCCGCAAATAGAGAGGTGCCAGGAGTCCAAGGAAGATGCCGATCGCACAGAGTGGTACGATCTCCCATCGCGTATGAAGACCGAGATCAGGCGATTGATAGAGGGGGCTCTCGCCATGCATCGCCCGCGTGGTGAAGGTGGCCACCACCGAGGCGAGAATCAATGGTCCGAGCGATTCAACCACCACTGTCCCGAGCACAATTTCGGCGACAAAAAACGAACCAGCAATCGGAGCATTGTAAGCACTCGCGATTCCCGCCGCCGCTCCGCAAGCCACCAGATGTCGTCTCTGCGGAATGGGGGAGTTGCGAAACCGCCCCAGCAAGGACGCGATCAGCGAAGAAAGCTGAACGAGCGGTCCCTCTCGTCCGATCGAGGCACCGGTGCCGATGGAGAAAAGGGCCGAAATCGTTTTGACCAAGCTGGCCCGGAACGAAATAATACCATTCCCCACCACCACCGCTTCCATGTAGTCGGTGGTCGATTTTTGCCGGACAGCAGCGATCAGGCGGTTACCGATCCATAGGGTCAGTCCGGCCAAAAGCCCGCCCACCACCGGCACCAGAAATCGTTGCCAAAGCGGCAAATGTTCAAAGCTGGTGATGATCTCCGCGCTCGATCCGGTACAGATATAATGGAGAAGATCGGTGGCGCGGCGGAAACATTCGGCGGCCAGTGCCCCCAAAAAGCCAATCACTGCCGCCCACAACAGCGTCACCTGCCGCTCGCCCAGCCGAAACCTTTCGATCAGCCAGACTTTGAGGATGAGAAGCCAGCGCAGGATCGGTGAAAGACGTCGCCGTTTCTCTTCCGTCTCCATACGCTTAGAGTTCTGCGAAGCTTTCCAGGAATTCCGTGATGCTGGTCGCTTCCACTAGTCGATCGAGCACGGGCTGGTTGCGCAGGTGTCGAGCCAGAAAAGAGGTGAGATCCAAGTATTCAGCGATCGCAGCTTTTGGCACCCCGATCAGCAAAATCAATCGAACCGGCGTATCCCCAAAAACCACTGGTTCGGGGCAGATGCCGATCCCTAGAACCAGTGCGCGGACGCTGTCGGTTCTGGCATGAGGAAAAGCGACGCCCATCGGAAGGATAGGAGGGTCAACCTTTTGGCGTTGCAGGACGGCGGTTCGCAGTGCGTTTGCGTCAACTACATCCGGATGATCCCGCAGAGACGAGAGAAGTTCATCAATTGCTTCGGTGTCGGTTTTTGCCCGAACCGGATTAACCAATACCGCAGAGCGCAGGTGGGCGACTGTTCGGCTGTTGATCACAGGAACCTCCGCATTGCGCGAGCCAGGCAATCCGCCGAAACCGCTCTCTTTCGCTGAAAAAAACTTGGTTCAGATCCAACCGTCATGTTTCGGTGCCCTAAAATTCTCATAGCAGAAAAGCGCCGCGAAAGCGAATTGACATTGGTTTCCCGAAGATTGCACAGGCATATCGCAAGGTTGCATGTCGGCGTGACCAGGGAGCCCTTTGAGGTCCAAGCCCTCATTTCTCCAAGTCAATCACGCGCACTAAAGATCCCAAACCAGGAAAGCCGTCGTGATGCCAGTCGAGGGCGGGCTCCTGCATTCGGCCGACTGGGCAGATCCGCTGTGCGCCGAAGCGAATCGCCAAATCAATCGCCTCGGGAACCAGAGGATGAATCCCGATCGTGCTGATATGCTTTCGCAACAAGTCGATGCATGGTTCCAAGCTCGCGGTAAATGGTTTGACTACGAAGGTGCGATTTAGTGGATGATCAGGAATTGTTTCCGCTGGATCGAAGAGAACCGTCCAATCCAACGAGTTATTTCGGCTTTCCCAGAGTTTGCCGGCCGGATTATTCGCGGTCCGGAATCTCCAGTTTTCCCGAAATGCGCGAATAGCGACGGCTGCTGCCAAAGGCAGCTGAATGGGCGCAGAGAAGTCGAGTTGTGCCGCGAGTTGCTCGGCGAATTGATTGGCACGTTCTTTGACCAGGAAGAATTGCGGCGAGAGACAACCGAGTTGATTGAAAGCAGAGCCGTCCCGGATAGCGCCTGAGATCTCGGCTTTGGTCCATTCTCCCAAAACCATTGCGAAGCTGATTTTGTGCCCGTGTGGGATAAATCGCTGCCAGGGTCGTACACGACTCGCGAACTCCTGAATCGTGCGGTCAGAGCCAAAAACTACCACCGCTGCAGCCCTTTCCAGCCAATCGGACGATAGTTGCTGGGAAAGCCTTGGTTGAAGTTCTTTTGGCAACGACTCCACAAAAGAGCGAATCTCGACCAAATCAGTCGAAGGGAGTTTGATCCAATTTTCGGCTCCAACCAGAATACCGCGCATGAGACTCTGCAGGGCGGCATGCGGAGTCTCTCCCGAGACGATATGAAGAATGGGGGAGTAAGGAACTAACTGCCGAAAGCGGTCGCCGTGCTGTGCCCAGGATGAGGTCGCGAATTCGACTCCGAGTTCACGCGTTACCCAATCGTTCAAAACCTGAGGGGTGATTTCTCCTAGCCACGGAAAGGTTCGTGCCGATTCGACAACTGCCTCAACTCGTTCCTGCAATTTCATCGACTCGTCTGGAGAACTTCATCCATCGCCCGCGAACATCCCCGCGGCAGCGTATTGGGATCGCGTCCAATCAAACGAAATTCTCCGCCGGATCCATTCCAAGCCAGGTCCTGGGTCTGAACAGCTAGCACCGACCAGACGTTCGCCAGGTCAATAATACGGATCATGCCGGTCTGACCAGGCAAGGCTTCGCGGTTTGTGGTCGGGTCAATCACAACGACGCGAGCCCAAGGTGGCCCAACGTGCGGATGATCAACACCGGAACTATAGAATTGCGAACTCAACTCCGTCATTCCGTACTCATTCCAGATGCCCTCGGTTGCGATCGCGAAGTAATTTGACAGATCGCGATACAGGACGCTCTTCTCGATCGTTCGATTGCTTCCCTTAAATCCTCCGGTTTCTATTATTAGGCTGCCGGCAGGGAGGGAAATCGACGAGCCAGCCGAAGTTTCTAAAATATTCAGGAAGGCCAAGGCGGTTCCGAAAAGAACTACCGGCCGTTTCTGGGCCGAAATGAAATTGCGGAGGCTCTCCAATTCGAGACGTCCGGCGTCCTGCCAGAAATATTGGTGCGCCCTAATTTCGCTCAAAAAACCTCCCATTTGTGCCAACGAAGAATGAGGATTTTGGCGCGGATTCGGCATCAGCAAACCGATCGGATAATTCGGCAGCCCGGCGTGATCCCAGCCACGCAGGACGGCTTCTTTATATAATTCGAGTGACGGCAAAAAATGCCTGCCATATCCTTCTCCGGTAGTACCGCTGGTCCGAAATTCGAACCGTGTCTCGTCGGTGGGGAAACTTCGAACTTCCGAATCTTTGAATGCCTGTTGGGGTAAGCCCGGTATGTCTTTCCAGGAAGAAATCGAAATACCCAGAGCGCGGCAATACAAATCGTATGGGCGATTTTTCTTTCGCTGAATTTCGAACAATCGAATCGCGAGTGCCTCGAACCGTTCAGGGCGCGGTTGTACCAAAAAGGACAGGATTTCTTTTTCTAGGCTCATTCACCAATGATCTTTACCAGGACACGTTTGCGGCGTTTTCCATCAAATTCACCGTAAAAAACTTCCTCCCATGGCCCGAAATCCAGCTTTCCACTAGTGATGGCAATGACAACCTCTCTTCCCATGACCGAGCGCTTCAGATGAGCATCTGCATTATCTTCAGCTCCGTTGTGCGTATATTGGGAATGGGGAAGTTCCGGAGCGAGGTGTTCTAACCATTTCTCGAAATCAGCTAAAAGACCCGATTCATTATCGTTGATGAAGACGCTGGCAGTGATGTGCATGGCATTCACCAGAATTAGTCCTTCCTGAACTCCACTCTCGCGAATACAGTTTTCAATCTGTGGTGTGATCCGGACGAATTCACGGCGTTTTTTTGTCTCGAAACTCAGTTCTTTTCTGTAGGTTTTCATCGCGAAATGGAATTTTTTAGTCCGCTCTTTCATCCGAGTACCTGGGTAAGTTTAGCAATCCTCACATTCCTCGAGATCGTACTTGGCATCGACAACATCATCGTTATCTCAATTCTTGCAGGTAAATTACCAGGACCCGATCAGCGAAAGGCGCGGAGGGTCGGCTTGTCACTCGCTCTTATCTCGCGGATTCTTCTCCTGCTAAGCATCAATTGGTTAATGAGCCTGCAACAGCCTTGGATCACGCTCTTTGGCCGATCGATGAATGGGCGTGATATCATTTTGGCGGTCGGAGGGCTTTTCTTAATCGCCAAGAGCACTCGGGAGATCCATGAAAAGGTAGAGGGCATCCAACACGGAGAACCGTTGCCCCAGGGACAGCGATTTTTTTCGGTTGTCGTCCAAATTGTCCTGTTGGATATCGTCTTCTCGCTCGACTCGGTGATTACTGTCGTCGGCATGGCCCAGCAATTGATCGTGATGATCGGAGCGATCATCCTGTCGGTATTAGTGATGTTGGCGGCGTCCGGTCTGATCAGCACCGTGGTCAATCGGTATCCGACCTTTCGGATTCTCGCGCTCTCGTTTCTATTCCTCATCGGGGTCGTACTGGTTGCCGATGGGCTTGGACAACACATCGACCGAGGGTACGTCTATTTTGCAATGGCTTTCTCGACGGTGGTCGAGATGTTAAATTTACGCTCCGGTTCGGGACGGGGAACCTAATCACGCCAGAAACGCCGGAAACGCCGAGGATTAAGCCGCATGCGTCTTTCCACTGGACGCGATGGCTATCCGCGTGAATTCTTCCGCCCTGGTAACAATGAGGAGTCATGAAATCTTCCGCGAATGTCCGACTGAAGTGGTGAACGAAATTTTCGTCTACCTGCACGAGCATGAGAGAGCGGTTTACCGGTCCATCATCCAGAATATCGCCACCCAACGTAAGCTGCGTCCCGTCTTCATCGAGCGGAAGCCAAAAACGGAGCGGCATGAGTGGCTCCGGCAAGCGTTGAGCCGCAAACCGGCGGATGACGTAGCAGCGCAAACCCTGCAAATCTGGTTGCTCGGTGCGCAAAAAGATCTGATCTGTCAGTTTCTTGATGCTCTGGAAATCCCGCACGACGGCAAAGGCTTTGTTGATCAACTCCCGGCGGAGCCATCCAACGAAAAGCTGAAAGCTGCGGTTGATGAACTACTCGAAAGTCATCGATCGGAGATTGTAGCGGTTTATCTGAACCTTTTTCAGGCGATGGACGACGCGGGCTGGAAGGGATTGGGAGAGATTCTTACGGGCAACTCTCGGCTGAAGATCGGCGGCGCGTCCGAAGCCAAAACGGTTTAACGGCGCCGGGAACGCTATCGAAGCATAAACCTAACATTTGCATCGCTTTTTCCGCGTCCGGCGGCGTTGGAAACTCCAGGATTCCCTGCGATGGCGGCGTTCCCGCTGCGCTTGATCTTCGGTGCGACCGTGAGAGCTTGTCGGCGGCAGTTATGGAATCTCAACCGGCGATCTTGAGTCTTAGGCACAGCGAGTTGCAGGACTGGTTTGCCGCAAGGGAGGACAGCGAATATCGAAGCGAACAGGTCCTCCATTGGATCTTTCGAAAGCGGGTCGACCGATTCGATCAAATGTCGAATTTGCCGGAAGTTTTGCGGGCCAGCCTGCAATCCTCTTTTTCGCTGCGTTCGCTGCGCTGCGTCCGTCAGACCGGATCGAAAGACACAACCCACAAGTTCTTGTTCTCCTTGCCCGATCAGAACCTAGTGGAATCCGTTTTGATTCCGGCCAGCCCAGCGCTTTACGGATCGACTTCAGACCGCCGGACACTATGTATCTCCACTCAGGTTGGCTGCGCCTATGGATGCAAGTTCTGCGCGAGCGGTCTTAACGGTTGGACCCGCGATCTGCAGGCGGGCGAGATTGTTGAGCAGATCGTTCAAGTTGAAGCGATCACGGCCGAAAAGGTTAATAATCTAGTTTTCATGGGCATGGGCGAACCGCTGGCAAATTTTTCCAACGTGATGCGAGCGATTGAGATCATCAATGCGCCTTGGGGGCTGGGAATTGGAGCGAGGCACATCACGGTTTCGACCAGCGGCTTGGCGCCTCGAATTCGCCAACTGGCGGAACATCCACTGCAGGTCCGTCTCGCGATCTCTCTCCACGGAGCGACCGATGATGTCCGCAATCAGATCATGCCGGTCAATCGCAAATACAACCTGGCATCGTTAATGGAGGCATGTGTCTACTTCACCGAGAAGAAGAAACAGCGGCTCACCTTTGAATACATCTTGATTGAAAGCGTCAATGACCAGATCGAGCAGGCTGCGGCATTGGGGGCGTTGGCCGTCCGGCTGAAGGCAAAAGTGAATCTGATCCCTTATAATCGAGTGGAAGGGCTGCCCTGGAAGCGCCCTTCATTGAATCGGCAGCACGCTTTTTTAAGAACTCTGGAACGGAGCGGTGTCGATGCAACGATTCGGCGCGAAAAGGGACACGATATCGATGCCGCTTGTGGGCAATTGCGTCTCCAGACCCTGCGCGATAAAAGCTTTGCAGGCGTGTCCGAGGTAGGATAATGGTCGCGTATGGCTGATTATTTTGATGAGCCAGAGCCTGCTTGGGACGAGTACGATTGGGAGCGGTTTCTTCAGCAGCAGGATAGCAAAACCGAACGCTATATGGAGTTGTTCGAGAAGTACATCGACGATCCAAACCGCGACCAAATCATCGCCCGGGAAATGGGCTGGCCGCATCTACTGGAACCGACTTCAGACGAATTAGAAGAGATTGAATTTGAAGGTGATTCCGCCGACGAAAGCGAGGAAGACCTTCGCGAAACCTTTGAGTCGCACCCGCTCTACCAAAGTGCGTTCTCTTTGACGGTTTGGATCGACCAGCTTTTTGATGAGGCGCCCATCGCTGCCTCCAATCCAAGTGGAGTAAGATTAGCTTCCCATGTGGCGGTGGCCAGCGCGAAACTGGCGGCGGCTTTGAGTGACCAGGAAAGCGAAGAGATCGGTATGACTATCGCATATTTGAAACGCGCACTCGGCGCGATTTCTACCTCGATCGAAGCGGCGACGCGAATGGATCGAGAAGGAATTCTGAAACGGGCGCAATTCGAAAGTCTTTATCAGCGTCTGTTCCAGGTCCGAGATGGTATCATTGTTTTAATGGGCGAGCTCCGGGCGGAGTGGCGACGTCGTTACGGTACATAAACCCGCTGGAACCTATCCCTTATATACGATGGCTTTCGCAGCGATCAAAATCGGGCGCCGGCAAGGCGTGGGGAGTCGCTCCGGCCGTGAAGGCCAGCCGACTGATCCCATGACCGTTGGGCGACAGCCATGTTATTGGGGGGACAGGACACTAAATTATTAGGATCTTGGATTGTGGGTTTGAATGAATTAGGCGGTCACCCGTCTAAACATCTGGCGGGTGATTATCGAACCGAAGCAGAGCCGGACGATTTCGACCTGGTGAAGCGTTGTCAGAAAGGCGAGGCGGTCGCTTTCGACGAGCTTGTCACCAAGTACCGCTCAAAGGTGTTTTCAATGATATACGGAATGGTCCAGAACGAACAGGACGCCTGGGATCTCGCACAAGATGGATTTCTCAAGGCCTGGCGTTCGATTCATCGTTTCAAAGGCCAATCTTCATTTTATACTTGGCTTTATCGGATCATGACCAACGTCACCATCGATGCCTTGCGCCGGAAGAATTTTCGGAGCGATACCGAATTCGATGATCGAGTTCCGCCAATCGAGGTTGAGCCGGGTTCGCGGACCACGCCCTCCTCAGTGCCATTGCCTGATCTTACGATGGAGCGGGCGGAAGTTCGGCAGCGAATCGAATCTGCCATTAATAAGCTCTCGCCTGAGCACCGCGCGGTGATCGTGATGAAGGAAATCCAGGAGTTGCAATATAACGAGATTGCCGAGATCCTTGGTTGCTCCATTGGCACTGTGATGTCTCGCCTTTTTTATGCCCGGAAGAAGCTGCAAACCCTGCTGAAAGATGTCTATGAAAACCTTTGAGGAGCGCTATACCGCTTACCTTGACGGCTTACTGAGTGAAAGCGAAGCGGCCATTTTCGAACAGGAGCGGCCTGCTTTGGTCGCGCAAAAGGCAGAATGGGCAAAACTGCAGCGGGTTCTTCGGGAAAACCTGGTGTCGGTCGAGCTAACCAATACCGATTTTTTTAATAGCCAACTGCTCCAGCAGATTAGCAATGCTCCCTCGCGTAGCCGCTCTCTGGTAGCGGGCTGGCTTGGGATTCCCTGGTTGGCCTGGGGTGGACTTGGAGCAGTGACCGCCGGCATCGCGCTCTTTATCACTTTGATACCTCATGGCGACCTGTCGGATCCTGGATCGGGTTATGTCGCGCAAGTTCTAAAGACGACCACGATCGATCCAAATGTCAGCGCGACGGTCGAGTCGCGAAAGGGAATTACCATTATCAAATTAGAGGGCCTAGAAAAAGTGCCTGCGGACGAGGATCTGACGCACTGATTCCTAATGCTGATTCGGTCATCCGTTCTTAGAACATATGTGGCCGGGAATTGTAGCTTCCGAACATTTCTGTTGGGGGCTGGGATCCTTTTTGCCGTGGCCGGTCTCACCCAGGCTGGCGAAGCACCGGTAGTCGAATCGGTTTGGGGTTGTTTGTTGTACGCTTCCAACGATCGGGCGGCGGAGAAAGTGCAACCGCAAATGCCATCTCAGATTCGGGACTATGACGAGCGTCTGGAAAAGCTTTTGGGATATGCGAGCATCCAGACTTTGGGCCAAGGCGAGACGGTCGTCGAACCGGACCGTCCCAGCTCCATCGTCTTCCACGGCAATATACGAGTCGAGCTTACCGGTTTGACTCGGCAGCCCGGAGAACACTTTCTGGTAGTCCTTCGCGTTTTTCAGAAGGACCGCCAGCTAATCGAAACGCAAGCCAACGTAACTCGCGGCAGCCCGCTTTTCATTCGCGGCCCGCTTTGGCGAAGCGGTCAGCTCGTGGTTGCCGTGATGGTTGTTTCGTAGCGGTTCAACGAACGCCAACGAACGTCAGTGAACACCAACGAACGTCAGTGAACACCAGCGACACCAGCGAACGTCAGTGAACACCAATGAACGCGAGTGAACATCCCCACGTGGCGACCGGCCCGAATTTTGGTCAGTCGTTTTAGCGGAGTGTAACCGTCAGCTTGGGGCTTCTGCATCCCATCGGAATTTGTCTCGACAAAAGAGGAAACACCGTGCAACCGATCTCTGGCGCCTCGGCTATTTCGCCGGATTGACGCTTAAGACCAAATCTGCCACAAGGGGTGCCTCCACCATGAACAAAGACCTCGACCAATTGAAGCTCTTAGGGATCCTCCACACCATTTGGGGCGTCCTGGCGATCCTGTTTGGTTTGCTGTTCGGAATTATGTATATTGGGATTGGCGTCGCGGCGGCAGCCTCACCGAATAGCACGACGGACGATAGCGGTATGTCATCCGGCGCTTTCGGCGGCATATTCATTGTACTTGGCATTCTGTTTCTCGTGGCCGCCGTGATCTACGGAACTTTGTTGATCATGGCCGGCGGTAAGCTTCGTAAGCAACGTGGTTACGGTTTCTGCTTCTTTGTCGCGATCGTGGATCTGCTCGGGTTCCCCAGCATCATTCTCGGGATCTTCACTCTAATCGTTCTGAACCGGCCTACGGTAAAAGAGCTGTATAAGGGAGGAGCCATCCCCCCGGGAGCCACTGTGCAAACCGCCTGAAGGGCAATAAACGTCACGTTCGTTGATGTTCACCGACGTTCGTTGATGTTCACTGGCGTTCGTTGTCTATCGCTCATTCTTTCGCGTGCGATCTGGAGCTCAACGGGTTCCAAGGCAATTTCCCTCACTTCAACACTTTGACCGAAGTCGAGACCGGGGCAGCCTTTGGCCGTCTCCACAGCTTGTTCAAGACTGTCCGCCTGAATGAGAAAGAAGCCGGCAATTGCTTCCTTGGATTCGGCAAACGGTCCGTCCGTCACCACATTCTTGCTCGCGAGAATCTTGCCGTCATGCAGTAAGGGCCCCCCGCTTTTGAACCGCCCCTCATTGCTTAGTCGCTCGAACCACGCAGTGAATCGAGCCATGTTTTGCTGAATCTCTTCTGGAGAGAGATCCTTGTGCCAACCGGTATTTCGGAATATCAACAGATATTCCGATGTATTTGTTTTTGCGATCATAGTCGTGTCACCTGCTTGACGTCTGCATTGGTTTAAGAATGCGACGAACGAGATCACAGTGATCAGGACACTTCATGTCATTTTTCAATGCAGCAAATTGACCGTATCCGCGCTCTCGCGTAAATCCCTCAATCGGTCATAGAACAGTCTTTTGGCAACCGCGCGAGCTTTTGTCATTGGTTATTGCCTGTCGGCTATTCGCACTCTCGCCCCTTGTTCTGTGCAAAACTTCGCGCATAATAGATGGCTTCATTTGGAGGGCCTATAGCTCAGCGGTTAGAGCAGGGGACTCATAATCCCTTGGTCGGAGGTTCGAATCCTCCTGGGCCCACAAAGATGAAATTGAAAAATTTCACGGTTTAGTTCACGGTATGCGCCGTGAAACAGGTCGAGAAGCCTAAGACCTGGGAGAAGACACGCGCTCCCCAGGTGTACCGCCATGTGCGTACCGGCATTTACTACGTTCGCGGTTATGTCAACGGAAAGGATGTCTGGCGAAGCCTTAGTACGGACGTCTTTT
>WNFP01003055.1_pt1 | contig 13392 bp, 12 predicted proteins | sample 5400201 | NCBI WGS metagenome assembly WNFP01 (sample SAMN13153355, study PRJNA577476) | soil metagenome | isolation source: 115 cm saprolite under Madrone tree | place: USA:California | collected 2016-06-14
GCCGTTGAGCAGAATTCGGTCAAAACACCGATAGCCGAAGCGGATGCTGTCCTTGTGATGTTCGTAGAACGCGTTCATGGCCGGCTCCCTGATCCGAAGCCGGCAGGATAGTCGATCGCCATCTCACCTTGTGCGCGCCGAGAGGTGTGGGATATCAAGGGCAAAGCCCTTGGCTAGTTAGCTTCTCAGCAGTTCCGTACCAGAATCGCCCCTTTGAACGGGTTGGGCAACAGGAAAACACAGTTGCTGGATGCAAAGGCGGCCAAGGCCGGCACTTGACAACGCCGAAAACGCCCAACGACGTCGTGTTTGCCCACTCCAGAGCATACCTCCGCCGTCGCCGCTTGCCACACGGGACCGCGGCGGCCGACAACCGACCTGGGTCGCCATTCGCCCCAATTGACTATGCAACCGCGGTCGTGAGGCTCGACTTGTCGGTCCGATCGTTCAGTACCGACGCTCAAGGTGTCCGGTCACTCCGTCCCAGAGACCGCGCAGGCAGGCTACTAGGTGTCGGTGGTGGCTGAGGGGTCGGACGGCGAAGGTTCTCGGAAAGAAGATAGCGTGAACGATGCTGCGGACAAACCAGCGCGGACGGGCCGGTCGGAATTGATAGAGCCAAAAATAAAGCGTGTTGCGGATGTGATAGTAGCATCGTACCGGTGACATTTCGTAGAACCGGAAGGAAAGAGGACCGAAACGCCAAGTTCGGGTCGTGACCCCGGGGCTCCGCCCCACATCGTGATGGAGTACGCTGCTAAAAACGACGTAGCTCGAAAAACCCAGCTGCCGCGCCCGGTAGCCGTACTCGAGCTCGGCCTGATCCATGAAATAGTCTGCCGACGGCAGGCCGATCTTCGCCACCGCCGGCATCCTGAAGAGCGAGCCGGACCAGATAAAGCAATCGCACCGCCAATGATCTGAGCCTGCACCCAGCGGCGCATGGTCGATTCCCGAGCCCGTCAGCACGATCGGCCGATGATCGGCTCCGCCGCTCTCGGTCGCGAGCCGACACGCCAGGAAGCAGACTTGTTCCCGTTCCGAGGATGGAAGACGCTCGAAAAAAGCAAGAAGATTTTCGAGCGCGTCGGGTTCCGGCACGCTGTCGGCGTCGACCACCCACGTCCAGGCAAACCCCTTCTTTAGAGCGTGGCTGAAGCCGACCGCAACGGAACCGGTCGTGCCGAGATCCGTGGAATTCCGAATGACCGTGACGTGTTCCGGGAAAGTCCTGTCGAGGGTCCCATCCGTTGACACATTGTCGACGATCACGATCGCGTAGGGCGGGCGGGTTTGCCGCTGCAGCCCATCGAGTGCCTGCTCGATAAACTCGGCCTCATTATGGGTATGGATGTGGGCCAGTACACGCATGGGACCGCCTCATGGATGCAGTACTGCACCGCGAGCAAGCGCAGTTACTCGCGGTGGTCAGTATCGGCGCTCCATGTGTGCGGTCAAGCCGTCCCAAAGGCCGCGCAGGCTGGCGATCAACTGGGGACGGTGGCTGACTGGCCGGAGCACGAAGCCTATCGGGGATAATAAGGCGATAACGATGGCCCGAAGGACCCCGCGGGGCTGACGTGGCCGACATTGATACAACCAAAAATAGATATGATTGCGAGTGGCGTAGTAAGACCGTATCGGCGATGCTTCGCGAAACGCGAACTTCCAGCGTCCTATGCTCCAAACTTTAGTTACAACGATGCCCGGGCTACGACCGACGTCCTGATGGGTTACGGCATCGTGGATCATGTAACTCGTCAAGCCGACCTGCCGCGCCTGATAGCCATATTCGACCTCGGCCACATCGAGGACGTAGTCCTCCGATGGCAGGCCGATCCTCGCGACCGCCGGCATCCGGAAGAGAGATCCGGTCCAGGTAAAGTAGTCGCATTCGGTATGCGCTGCCTCAGGTTCGATCGGCGCGTGTTTGGTAGCAGAGTCGGTGAATATCACCGGCTCGTGTCTGACCTCGCCCTCCGCATTCACGAGTCGGCACGCCAGAAAACAGACCCGCTCTCGTTCCACCGGCGACAACCGCTCAAAGAAGACGAGCAACTTTTCGAGCGCGTCGGGCTCGGGAACACTGTCGGCGTCGAACACCCAGGTCCAGTCGAATTCGTGCTCAAGGGCGTAGGCGAAACCGCTTCGAATGGCCCCGCTCGTGCCTAGGTTTTCCGGATTGCGAATAATCGTCACGTTTTTGGGGAACGTTCTGTCCAAAGTTCTATCGGTCGAAGCGTTATCGACAATCAGGATCGCGTCGGCCGGCCGGGTTTGACGCCGAAGGCCATCGAGCACCTGCTCGATGACGGCCTCGTCGTTCAGTGTGTGTACATGGGCGAGAACGCGCATCGGTCCTAATAGCGTGCCGCGATGTTACCGGTCAATCCGTGCCAAATGCCGCGCAAGCACGCAAGAATCTGGGTTCCGTGGCCGCGCGGCCGCAGCGCAAAATTCAGCGTAAACAGAGCGGTTTGCCAGGCGATCCCGCTCGGCGCGCTACGTCCGGGCCTCGAGCGCAAGCGAAATAACACGCGGAATTTTGCGAGAAGTCCATCCGTCAAATCGTATATCGTGAAATACAGCGTGTTACGGCAAACATAGTAGCACCGAAGCGGTGCAGCCTCGAAGAAGTTCAGAGTGATTGGTCCACCCCGTATGCGTGTCGGGAGCGGCTCACCACGAATGTTATGCCGAATGACGGCGTCTTGGTGGATAAAGCCTTTGTAGCCAGCCTTCATCACGCGGTACCCATATTCGAGTTCGCCACGATCTAAGAAATAATCCGGGTTGGGCAGTCCGATCCGCCTGACAGCGGCCAAGCGGTACAAGGATCCAGACCAGACCGTGACATGGCACTGGTAGCAGCGTTGGTCCCCCGGAGGAGAAATAACGACGCGTCCGTATGGCGTGAATAGGCGGCCGTGGCGCGGATAGTCCTCCGGTTGGTCCAGCGGCAGACAGGCGATAAAAGCTGTCTCCTCTTGTCGGCTGCTTGGCCAACTGGCGTACTCGCCGAGCAACGTCGCCAGTGCCTCCGGGTCGGCAACGCTGTCGGCATCCAAGATCCAAATCAAGTCGAAACCATGCTCGAAGGCGTAGGTAAGGCCGTTTCGAATGGAGCCGCTGACGCCTACGTTCTCCGGATTGCGAATGATTGTGGCCCACTCCGGAAATGCCCTGTCCAAGGTCCCATCCGTCGAACCGTTGTCGACGATAATAAGGGTATCAGGCCGTCGGGTTTGCCGTTCAAGCCCGGCAACGGCCCGTTCGATGACGGCAGCCTCGTTAAGCGTGTGAATATGGGCCAAAACGCGCATTGAAGCTAGTGACGCACGGTGATATCGCGCTGATGGAGTGTGCCGCGCTCATGTGCGCGAGCGGCGGTAATAGCCGCGATAGGGCTGGTTCGACCGGCCGTGGACTTTCGGCTCGAACCGGTTAAGGACGGCGCCGATGATCGGCGTGCCGACCGCATCTAGCTGTTCCTTGGCCCGCCGTATCTCGTCCAGATTGGCGTTTCCGGCGCCGACGACCAGAAGAACCGCATCGACGATGCTGGCGAAGAGCAGCGCATCATTAGCGGCCAAAATCGGCGGCGAATCCATAATTGCAATGCCAAACGCGTGTGAAAACGATTGGAAGGCGGTTCGCGCCTTAGCCCAATCGATGGCGCCGAGAAATATCGGGGGTTTCCGCCCCCCGGCCATGAAGCTGATGACACCGGCCCGTGGCGAGTCTGCCAACGCCGTGACGGGACGGATAGCTTCAGCGGCTTCCACCTGGCCTAGAAGGATTTCGATGAGCCCTACGGTGTCGGTGCTTCCGACTGCCGCAGCCAACGACGACCGTCGCAGATCGCCGTCGATCAAGAGGACCGTCTGACCCGCGAGTGAAGCCGTGATCGCCAGGCACGAAGAAACGGTCGTCTTGCCTTCGCCAGGTTCCGTGCTCGTCACAAGTATCGAGTTTCCGGACGCGAGCGGGCGAGCGAGCCGCACGGCGCTAAAGAGCGCGTCGTAAGCGTCCGCGACTTCCGGGCTCTCTGAGATGATTTGCGCGAACCCGCTCAACCCCATCCAGTTCGTGGGCTCACTTGCCAAATCACCTGCCACACGCTTTCCCACTGTAGTCCTCAGGCAACTATCGTCCCGCTATGCGTTGAAGTCCAGTTTCACCGACGTGCGGACGCAGTCGCGGCGAACGGAGCCGCACCGTTAACGCTCGAGGCGCTGCTTCAGCGAACTGACCATTGACATCACGATTGGGGGCAGCAGATTCTGCGCCAGCATTGCAGTATTGAGGAACCGTTTTTCCCCCGGCCGTTTGCGAAACAACGTCGCGTAATGATCGCCGCCGATCTCGTCGTGCGGCCGCCCGTTTGAGTAGTAATAGACGGCGACTGACTTGCGGCTCTCGCTGTTCGGACACCCGAGCGGGTCGGGGTGGCCGTGGTAAGAGAAATCCGTCGTATTAAATATAACGCACCGCCCGAAGATCGGTAGTATCTTGGCGCGACACTCAGTCATCTTACGGTCCCACAGCTCGAGGTGGCCGCCCCACTCCTCACGCCAATCGCGATTGAGGTAAACCAGCAAGTTGAGCCGACGATCGAGCTTCAGCTTCGGGTGCCGATTGAAATCCGCGTGGATCTTGAGGAAACCGCCCCGGACGATCTGGTGCAACCCGCCATCCCAGAAATGGGGGTCTGGAATGAGTCCCTCAATACCTGTGAGGGTTTCGAGAAATTCGATGAAAACCGATGAGTTCATCTGATAGAGAAAATTGCGCGTCGCCGCGCCCAGTTGGGTCTCGGCCTTTGATGCCAGCTTCTTGCCGCGGGCGTCGTCAAACTCGATCCAGCGGATTTCGTCGGGCCTCGGTACCTCCTGCCGAACCCGCTCGATGGCATCCCCTGAGAATAGGTCGTCGAGGACGATATGCGGGAACGGATCGGCTCTCGAATAGTCCTGCCGGTTCCGTTCGGCGATAGCCTGCAGACGTTCGAGGTCGAGGATGAACTGGCCAGTCGCGGGCGTCTCGAGCGAACTATCTGGATCCATGTTCGTTTCCTTCAGGTGGGCAACTGATAAGCGACGCCGCATTCCTCACCAATTGGCCAGTCGGCAACGAAACTCATCATTTCTCAAGGCTAATATTAGCCGGCAGCGAAGCCGATTTCAATCCGGCCTATTGCGGACGAAGTCGACCATCGTTCTACATGAATTCGGCCCACCAATCCCGATTTGATCTTGGCCATTCCACCGATTTGAAGTTGGCGACCCCGGGAGGGGTGGTCCAGGGCATTTGGTCGACGACGCGATGGCCGCGTTCGTTTGACGCGCGCCCTGTTTCGTCATGTTCTTGCAGCCGGATACTCATCAGGCGGAGGAACACGTTTGTGGTCGGGCGAACCGCGCTTAGACCGAGGATGCGGCATCAACCGGGCTTGCTTCCGACGCGCCCCCGCAAAACTCTAGAAAAGCGGGCTCTCTCGAGAGCAGGTCCGAGTACCCGCCCGAATTCCGAAGGCGGCCTTGCGCGACCATATAGATACAGTCACAGTTTCTCACGAACGCCAGCCGATGCGTAATGACGATTATTGTCTTCTTTCCTCTCAGTCCGCCGATAGCCTCGACGATCGCAGCTTCAGTCCCAGGATCCAAATTCGCCGTTGCTTCGTCGATCACCAGAACCTCCGGGTCGCGGTAAAGGGCCCGGGCGATACCCAGTCGCTGACGCTCGCCGCCCGAGAGGCGGTCGCCGCGCTCACCGATAATCGCATTCAATTCGCCCGGCAGCGAGCGTACGAGATGATCGACCTGCGCCGCGCGCAGCGCTTGCCACACTCGCTCGTCGTCGATCTCTTCCTCCGGCACGCCGAAGGCGACATTGCGCCGAACGCTGTCATCGATCAGATAGACGGTCTGCGGGACATATCCGATATTTCGCTGCCAGCTAGCAAGGTTGTCGTGCAGATTCCGTCCATCCACCAGGATCCTGCCCGAGTTCGGAACCATCAGCCCCAGAATAAGATCGGCGAGTGTGGTCTTGCCGGCGCCGGTCGGACCTATTAGGGTTGCCCAATCCCCTTTCGGAATTTCGAGTGACACATCGTCGATCGCCGGCTGACGCGACTCGGGATACCGATAGGACAAATGTTCGATCACGAGCCCTCGCCGGAACGGGATTGGGGATACGCGCTCCCCGGCGGAACCCGGTAGCGGCTCCGATGGACGCTGCCGTAAAGCGAGCAGCTCCCGATAGATCACTTCCGTCGAGGCATAGCGATAGCGCACCTGTGCAAGCGAGCTGCTCATGCGGCTCGTCGAAGGTATCAGCCGAACCGCGGCCAAAGTAAACATCCCCAAGAGCGGCAAGATCGACTGCAGATCCTCCCCGCCCCTCAACAGGATCGCCGCAATAACCACCATCGCACTAACGGCTAGGGTATCAATGACGAGGCGCGGAAACGCAGAAAGGAAGGCCAACGATCCCAGGGAATCGGTAAAGCGCCGGACATGGAAGCCATGCTGATCGATAAAGAACGAGCGGCGGCCCGTTATCAGGGTCTCCTTGACGCTCCTGATCGCTTGCTCAGCCCATTGGACCATCAAGGACCAGCTCTGTTCAGCGATACGCCCGGCCGCGCCCAACCGATGCCGCGTTGATCGGTAGACCACCGCGGTCGGAACGGCGAGAACGACTAGGGCCCCCAGTGTTGCTAACGGCTCGACGATCATCAACAAACTGGTCACCCCGCCCAGGACCAAAAGCTCTCCTAGCACGGTTAGTAGGTTCACCAGAAACCCGCTGGAGAACTCCTCGACTGAACGGGTCGTCACTCCTATCAGCTCGGCGCTGTTGCGCTGAAGATGCAAGGTGTAAGGTGCGCTCAAGTAGCCTGCCAGCAATTGACGGGCGAGGTTCACCTCTTTCTTCATAGCATAGCGAAAGAGCCACCGGTACAGGTATATGAGGTAACCGGTTTTGATAGCGAAAAGAGCTATCAGGGCCGGCCCGAGAAGGAAGAACAACTCCCGCGGATCGTTAATGTTCAGATTGGATAAGAGCGGTTGGATGTGAGGCACTTTGGATAGCAGCTCTGGCTCCCTAAGCACGGCGATAAAGGGAATAACCAGACCGATGCTTACCGCCTCGAAGAAGGCACCGAGAACCATCGCGCACAACAGAAAAGTGCCCTCCATCCTTTCTTGCGGGGTAAGGATGTACCAGAGTTGTCTTATCAGCTTCACGTGTCGATCTCTTCCGAGCCAAGGCAACACGCCTAGAATACCCGGCGACTGCTTTCGGTGCCAGTTCTGAAGCGGCGGAATCTAATCACGAGTCTAGCCGCGCCGGCACGCCGCCTATGAAGGCGGACACGAGCGCCGATCCAATCGGGCAGGCTCTGGGTCAAAGTCGCCTCGGCGTAGGTGTAGTTGGAGGCGCCCATCACGGCGACGAATATCTGCGCCGGCCGCACCTCGCCGGTGCCGGCGTCAATCATGTCGACCGTCTCGCCGGCATAATCCCCGTTTTCACAATCGGATGCACACTATAGGCAAATGAGTCGTTAATCGGGCAACACGCGCACCTCGACCCCGGCGCTTTTCCTGCGGCGCGATCGAGGCGAGGGGATACCGGTAAGGCGGGCGGCTTTCTGACCGGAACCCCGCTCGACGTTCAACTCGAAGACCTGGAGCGGCGGGCGAAGGGGGTGATGCGGGGATCGGGCGACGGCAAGCTGGCGGCGGCGGCCGAATAGACCTGCGCGGCAGTTTTCACCGGGGCAGCAGTCGCGCGAAACGCGCCCGCAGCACGGTGATCGCGAGCCCGCCGAGCAGCGCGCCCAACGCCCCAGCGCCGCGCCGGTGCTGCCTTGCACCGGCACGGAATTCCTCGACATCCGCATCCATCCTTTCGGAACACGGCGCGCATGGTTGCCCGGCTGTACGATGCGCTGTATCGCGACTGGAACGAGAAAAGGCGGGTTCTGACCTGCCCGACCAAATGGGGCGGCTTCACCCCATCGCTATTTCGTCGCGCCGTGTTCGGCCGCTGACCTCGTTGCCGGGCGCGATGCGATCGCCGAATGGGCGCGCGGCTGACCGATGGCTGGCTCGGCCGGTCGCCCGATTACAAAGCCGCTTTGACCGCGAGGCTCGGCGGCAATAACCGCTTTTACGAGCCTTACCAAGGAAATGCGCGGCGCTGTTAACAACAAGGGCTGGCAACACTGGTGGCGAACAAAATTGCGGCTAACATATTGGCGGCGACCAAGCGGCCAAATCGGGCATTACCATGCGCTGTCAATGGACGGTTGCCGCGGTCTCCGACGCTTGCCGGTCGCGACTCGTTGGCAACAGTGAGAGGCGGTCACGTCATGATTGAACCGCCGGCCGAGGCCGTCTATCATAAACTGGGTACCAGTGCGGGATAGGCGGATGCCGCGTGATGCTGAAACGCTACGCCGATAAATTCCTTTAATGTGTCAGCACAAACCGGTCGGTGAAAGTGAGCATTCGTAAGCGGTATGGTGGGAGGAATGCCTGACGCAGTAGCTGACGGAAGCACCCGACTCGAGGTCGATCGCAAGCCTGTCGGCGACGGCGAGCCCAGGCCGGCCATCGAACTGTCGGTGATCATCTCGACGTACAATGCGCGCGAGGTTCTCGCTGATTGTCTAACTTCTATTTACCAAAACCCGCCAAATGAGCCGTACGAGATCATCGTAGTCGATGACGCCTCTGAAGACTCGACCAGTGAAATGGTGCGAGATCGTTTTCCAGAAGTACGGTTGTTACGAAACAAAATTAATCGCCATTACACGAGATCAAACAATTTGGCATTGCAGAAGGCGCGCGGGAAATATATCTATTTGCTGAATAATGACACGATTGTGCTGCGAGGGGCGATCGATCGGATGCTCGCTTTTTTGCGCGAGCATCCCGAGGCGGGTGCCGTCGGCAGCAGGCTGCTGAACGAGGACGGCACGATCCAGTGGTCGGTACGGGCGCTGCCCGATTTGGGGTCGGCGCTGTTCGGTGGGCGCTCGATTATCACCCGGCTATTTCCGAACAACCGCTATTCGCGCCGGCGCCTGCTCCATCCAGATTGTGACCTGACCGAGCCCTTTGTCGCAGGTTATCTTTCCGGCGCCTCGAAAATGATGCCCCGCAGGGTAGTCGACGAAGTCGGCTATCTGGACACTCGAATGTTCTATCACGTCGATGCCGATTACTGCAGAAGGATCTCGGAGGCGGGCTACCCTTGCTATTACCTGCCAACTGCGACCGTGATTCATTTGAATCATAAAGGTGGCACCCGGGTCAGTCCTCGGCTTCGATTCCGCTCTCTCGCGTCTTTTCATTTTGACTGCTACGCGTATTATCGAAAGCACCTACAGGGACCTGCTTTTAACCCTATGCAAATATTGGTCGCTATCGGCTTGATTTTACGATTTCTGACGCTGGCTGTAGTGCAAATGTTTGCCGAACTGTTTGGCCTCAGCCGGTCCCTGTTGCGGCGGAACCGGCCGGGGCATTGAAGGTCATGCTCGCCGTCGGCGCACAACTCGCGGCGGCAGGATCAGCGGCGCGCGAAAAACAGGGGCGGCCGGCACGAAGGAGGAGAAGCTGGTATCCTGGGCGACGGGCTCGGTTGGGATCAGGGTTGGCGCCGCTGGCCTTGTGTTCTTCGGCCTCCGGGAAGTGGCTCGGGACGCTGCTCATCGGGCTTGGGAACAGCAAACAACTCGGCAGTCGCGACCTCTGGCGCAGCCGCCATCCGCTCGAGGACATCAATCGTCGGGTTAGCGAGAGCGCGCTCGTCCGGCTCACATAGGCTCGATCGACGCCCGAATCCGCAGCCAAAATCGGGCCAGATGGGTCTTCAGCACGGCGCGTATCATTGGAGAGCCGCGTCGTCATGCCCACCAGCTGCGCGAGCTCCGAGAAGAGCTCGCGCGCGATGCGCATCGCTTCTTGAGTGCGTCTTTGAGACCCAATCTTACACCATCCCCTCGGGACACGATCTTAAGTCGGTCGTAATCGTGCCAACGGCTGTAGTCCGCCACAATCACGGCGTTCAGGGCGCCCACAGTGAATCGCCAGTGCGGTGAAAAGCAGAACTCTATCCTCGAACACCAGACGGGCGCATTCCGTTAACTGACTGCGCCAGTCCACGCGCGCATTCGATAAAGCCACAACCGGAACATGCGCCGGTTGGGAGGTGTCTCGCCAATCAGCCGCACCGCTTTTCAGTTGGGGAGAGGATGGCTCTCTACGGACGGTCCTGACTTGTGGCACCGACAATCAAAAAATTGCCATATTGGCACTATATATCGTGCAGACACCGGCACCTGAGCGGGTGCGGGATTGTCATTGGAGGAGTTGGTGATGCCTGATCTCGACCTGATAAAACAGGACGAACAGGGGGTGCGGGACCGGCGCGGGCGGTTCGCCCGGGGCCGGTCGGGCAATCCCGCCGGCCGGCCGCGCGGCTGCCGCGACCGCGTCAACCGCGCTGCCCGGCTAACTCTTGCCGGGGAAGGCGAGATAAAGAGCTGCGCTACCGGATTAAGCGTCCGATCCTTCAGCCCGTTAATCAATACGGTGCCCGAATACGAACTCGCAAAGCATTGCGCAGCGAGGCTGACACCAAATTGACACAAGATGTCAAAAGCTGGTTAAAAAAGTGTTGACGCATAATCGTCAACTGATATTTTTTCAGCGCAGAGCGGTATCCCGCTCCGCTCCGTTTGCCCCCTGGGGTTGCGGCGTAGCCTGGGTGAATTCCTAGTCGCGAGGAGATGAGTCATGTCTGCTGTGATGTTCGACCCGATCCAGGCGAATGATATCGATGCGGAGTTGGAGCGCAGCCTCACGCACGAGTGGGACGCTCAGATCATGACGTACCCGAACGAGCGTTTTCCGTTCAACGAATGGATCCTCAACCGCATCCGCATGATGGGGTTCCCGGTCGAGGATCTGAGCTACTTCCACGACGTGGTTCCGCAGGCGGAGACCTATCGGGTCACCAAGCAGCTGTGCGCCGACACCAACCTGCCGGAGTTCCGGCGGCTGCTGAACAGCTTTGTGCGCCAGGTGGTGGTTCCCAAGGGCAAGCTGCGCCAGCCGGTAGCGGTGCAGCGCTACATGAACGTGCGCATCATGCTGCCGAATACGCCCGAGCTGTATTTCCCGCTGCATACCGGGCTGCTCTATGGCCACGGCATCGCCTCGCGCAGCCTATGGATGCCGTTTGTCGACGTGACGGCCGATGAGGACAGGACGCGCTCGATGCAGATCATCCCGATCAAGAAGTCGCGCGAGCTGACCAAATACGCCATCGAAAAGCGGCTAAAGATGGCCGAGATGACCAAGCTCTGGGGCGAGAACGCCCATCAGATCAAGGCCGGACCGGGCAGCTGCTGCCTGTTCAGCCAGGAGCACATCCACGGCTCCGGAATGCCGAACACCACCGGCAAGACCCGGATCAGCATGGATTTCCGGATCGCCGAGGGGATGTATGGCGATCTGTTGGGACGCAAGATGCCGGCCGGTTATTTCCATCTGATCCCCGATACCGAGGAGGAGGAAGAACGGCTGGCGCAGCTGCCGCCGCGCGAGCTGCAGTTCAACAACGGCAAGCAGCACATCTTCTACGTCGCGAACAACACGTCGGCGACCTTCTGCATCCCGGTGCATCTGCAGCGCTACATGCTGGTCGATTACGTCGAGAAGAAGAAGCTCACCCGCGACTACGAGCTGTTCGATTTGGAAGACATGCTGCACTGCCCGACGCTGTTGCACTTGGTCGAAGACCGCAATGCCAACATTGTCATGTACAGCATCTTTGCACTTCCCGAGGTGGAAGCGGAGCGCAACCACCTGCTCGAGACCGCGCTGAAGAGGGGAAACATCATCCACTTCGTCAACGAGGATCTCCAGCTGGTGACGGCCGACGATCTGAAGACGATCAAGCGCTACCTGGGGTTCGCCAAGTACGGCCATTCGCGGCTCCCGATCGGGCTGCCGCTGTCCGAAACGACCCACGATTATTTCGACAAATGGTCGGCGTCCTTGGCGCAACATCAGTAGGCCGGCCCCCGAGCGGGGTTGGTGCGCGGTCCAGGGTAGCAGGCGGGGGCTCGCTGAAGCGGGTGCGCCGCCGTTGCGGGCCATATCGGATGATTCGAGAACGCACGGCAGTTTCGCTTTGACAGGTGCGCGTGGAGACGGATGCGCAAACCCGCACGAGTGAGCTGTGCAACAAGTCACTTCTGCGGCCCACCCTGGCGCGGAGGCACAGTGCGCGTGCTACGGCAACGTGTGCCCATCCGTAGATGTCAGGACCGGGAGTGCGATGCGAACTGAACCGTTGCGGCTTCAGAAAAAACGTCGATGAACCTGCCGTCTAATGGTTTCGGCGGCAGCGCGATCGCGCTTGGGTGCAGACTGGCGCCGCACACCAAAGCCGAACCCGAGAGTTGTCCGTCACGTTACGGCAAAGTCTGCGCCGTGCCGGTGCGCGATGTCGTACCTTCTTCCGGTCGGCTGGCGGAAGCGATCTATCGGGCCTTCGAGATTTTGGTCGCGTCGATCGGCCTGATGTTTGCGTTACCGCTGATGCTCATTGTGGCGCTCCTGATTCGTTGCGACTCGCCCGGGCCTGCACTATTCTTCCACAAACGCCCCGCGCGCTCGACAATCATGCGAGGACGCGATCTCATCGGTCGGGCGGATCTGCGCCCGCCGGCGGGCGGCTACGAGCAGGACACGTGGTATTACGTGCCAAGTTACTTCACTTTGGTGAAGTTACGCACAATGCATCGCGACGCGCGGACGCGTTTTCCGCAGATGTACGCTTACCAATATGCGCCGGGGGAGTTCCACGGACAGTATCCGACCCTACGGAACGATCCCCGGGTCACCCGCGTAGGACGAGTTCTGCGCAAGCTCTCGGTGGACGAGCTACCTAATTTGTGGTCCGTATTGGTCGGAGATATGCGACTGGTCGGGCCACGCCCCGAAGCTCCCGAGGTCTTACAGTATTATACCCCTGACGAGATGTATAAGTTCGTCTGCAAGCCCGGCATTACCGGCCTTGCCCAAATAAACGGCCGCGGGCTACTGAATTGGGGTGAGACTCTGGCTTGGGACCTGCATTATGTCCGCACTCGGAGCGTCGGGCTCGACTTCAAAATCATTTTTAAAACGCTGATGCATGTGATTGCTCGGAAGGGCGCATTTTGACTCCTGGCTTCGTCTTCCTGGTTCAGGCACTTGTCATCGTTGCACTGCCAGTTGTGCTGTTGCGCTTCTCTGGGTTGAAGGGACTGGTACCACTTGTCGTGATTCAGATCATGGTCGGGATCGCGCTCGG
>WNFP01006384.1_pt1 | contig 13392 bp, 13 predicted proteins | sample 5400201 | NCBI WGS metagenome assembly WNFP01 (sample SAMN13153355, study PRJNA577476) | soil metagenome | isolation source: 115 cm saprolite under Madrone tree | place: USA:California | collected 2016-06-14
CGCCATTGTAGAAAATTACAGTAAGTGGTAGAGGGACGCCTCGGGGGGGGGCCACGTCATGAGGCTTGCGCGGATCTGTGTGCCTTTGCTGGCGTTCGCTTGCGGCAACTCGCACCAGCCGGTCGGAGACATCCTGGTCGTCGCGAGCTCGCTGACGGCCAACGCGCAGATCACGCGCGTCACGGCGTCCATCTCGCCGGCGGACGTGAAGCAGGATCTGAACCGGAATGCGGACGGCACGTTCAGCGGCAGCATCGTCGTGCCGGTCGGCGCCCAGACCGTGACCGTCGAGGCGTTCGTGGCAACCACGAAGGTGGGTACGGGCACCGCGACGGTGACGGTGACGAAGGGCGCGCACATGCAGGCGCTCATCACGATCCTCGACACGACCGGACCCGACGGGAAACCGGACCATTCGCCCGTAGTCACATCGCTCGTCACGCCGACTGCCATGCAGGTCGACGATCAATCGGTGGTGACCGCCACCGCCGCCGACGGGGACAGCGACTCGATCGCGTTCGCCTGGACGGCGTCTCCCGCGGGCTGCGTCACCTTCACGAATCCGGCCGCATCGTCGACGATCGCCACCGCCAAGGCGATCAGTGCCCCCTGTACCCTGACGATCACGGTGACCGCGAATGGCAAGGTCGACGCCAAGAGCGCGCCGGTCCAGATCAGCGCTGCCACGGGCTTCATCGACGTCACCGTGACCTATGTCCCGCAGCCGCGAATCGGCTCGATCGCCTTGTCCGACAGCACGGGACAGATCGCGTTGGTTTTACGGAATGCGGCGGACGCGACCATCCGGGCACCCTTCCACAAAGGCATCCCGTACACGGTGACCGTCACCTTCGATCCCTGGCCGGCCGGCGCGATCGCTTTGTCGGATTCATGCGGCGGCGTCATCGCGCAGCCGGTATTCCCGGCCAACGGAACCTCCGCGAGCGGCACCTGGACGCCGAGCGTCGATACCGGGACCTGCAACCTGACCGCGACCCTCACTCGAGTCGCGCCGCCAGGCGCCCAGGACGCCGGCAGCCTGGTCGACTCCTGGTTCGTCGTCGTCCTTCCGGTGCCCTGATCAGTGCGTCGGGCCTGCATCGCGCTCTTGCTCTGCACCTGCGCCCGGCAGCCGGCGGCGGCCGAAGTGTCCGTCCGCGTGCTGGTGTCGGCCCTGACCTCGAGCGCCGACATCAGCCGCGTCTCGGTGACCGCGACGCCCGCGGGCGTTTCGACCGACCTGGCGCGCGATCCGGGCGGCACGTTCTCCGGAACGCTGAGCTTGCCCGCAGGCGACCAGACCGTCGCCGCGCGCGTCTTCGCGGGCTCCGCTTTGGTCGGAACGGGCTCCGCCGGGATCACCGTGGTCCAGGAGCAGACGGCGACGGTCGTAATCACCGCTTTCGACGTCACCGGTCCGGAGCCCACTCCCGATCATTCGCCGGTGGTCACCTCGCTGACGGCGTCGTCCACCGCGGTCACCCTGGGAGACCAGGTCTCGTTGACGGCGACCGCGATCGACGCGGACAGCGATCCCATCGCGTTCAAATGGACCGCGGCGCCCGCCGGCTGCGGCACGTTTTCCTCGACTGCTTCCGCGGCGACCACCTGGACCGCGGCTGCGCTCGGGACCTGCGCGATCACCGTCACCGCGACCGCGCGCGGCCGGAGCGACAGCCGCGGTACGAGCATCCTGGTCAGCCCGCCTTCGGGACCTGCCGCTCCGGCGCTGGTCCAGCACGTCTCCAGCTCCGCCAACCCCGTGAGCATCAGCGAATTCGGCAACGCCTTCAAATTCACGCTCCCGAACCCGGTGCTCCCCGGCAATTGCCTGGTGATGGGGATCTCGTACGAGTGGTCGAACACCCGGACCGTCTCCGTCACCGACGTCAACGTGCAGACCTGGGGCCCACCCGTGGTGACGGCCGACGACGGGAGCCAGTTGATCTCGTCGATCTTCGTGCTGCCGAACGCCTGCGCCGGTGGCGCCTGCGTGGAGACGATCACCATCACCTTCGACGCGCCGGTGAGGAACTTCCAGTACACCGTCTCGGAGTTCACCGGCATCGCGACGGTTGCGGCCGTGAGCGGGACCAGCAGCGCCGCGGGATCGATCGCGCCCCATCTCACCAGCGGCGTCTTGACGCCTGCGGACAACGACGCGAACGGCGGCAACTTGATCTGGGCGTACTTCGCCGACGGGAACGTGAGCGGGAACTTCGTCACCGGCTTCGCCCCGGACGACGGCTTCAAGCTGCTGGATGCCGACATCGCCTGGCACACGCAGGGGTTCCCGCACGCGTCCGAATACTTCGTCCAGACGGCGGCGGCCCCGATCGCTCCGGGGATGACCGCCGCGATGACGCCCGCGAACGGCTCGTTCAACGCGGTCTCGGTCGCGCTGAAAGCGGCAACGGCGGGAACGGCGCCGGCGAGCGGCATCCGCATCGTCAGCGTCGTCCACCTGACCAACGAGACGCCGCCCCTGGGCGATTGGACGCTCCAGTTCCCGACCACCGGCAACCTCATCGTGCTGGTGGCGCCCGAGCATGACGTCATCCCCATCGGCTCGATCGCCGACAATCACGCGAATGCGTACGTCCCGCGGGTCTCGGCGGTCACGGACTCCGATCGGCCCCAGTTCTGGACGGTCAGCAACGCGACGCCGGCGAACGATCTGAAGATGACGTTGAACCTCACGGACGTGGCGCTGGGAGCGACGGTCGTCCTCTACGACATCGTCGGCGCCGATCCCGATCCCGTCGACGGCGTCGCGGGAACGTCCACGAAGGCTGTCCTCCCGGTAGGCGATCACAGCGACGACATCCACGACGCGCCCCTGATCACGCCCGCGTCGATCGGATTGACCATCGCCTCCGTCGACCTCGGGACCGGACCGATCACCGGGCTCTTGGCGACCTCGCCGTCCGGAGCCATCTTCGATCTGGTCACGTACGCCGGCGAGACCGACACTTCGGCGATGGACAACGCGGACGGGAAGGCGCACGTCTACAACGCCGATCTCTTCCAGCAGAGCTGGAACTGGGGACCGGTCCTGAACGGCCAGACCGTTCCCGTGAATTACTCGTCGTCGGCGCTGCACTTCAAAGCGGCCACAATCCATTGATCATGCGGCACTTTTGGCATGGCGCATCGGGCCGGCCGGCGGCCCGGAAACCGCCGCGCGACAAACGGCCGTATTGAAATATTGCAGTAGGTAATGGTACGTGTCCATCCGAAGCGGCAGTCCAAGGGGGGGTTCCAACATCGACACTCGCGGAGGGTCGCAAGGCCCTCGTCCCCGATGGATCCCCGTCCGTTCGGAGGTCGAGCACCCGTGATCCGTCACCATCCAGCGCCTGCGAATCGCGGTGAGCCGCTGGCGTTCAACTCGTCCTCGGCACTCGCGTTCAGCCCGCCGCCGGAGGCGGCCGCCGCACGCCTTCCGGCGGAGCCGACCGTCCCGGAGCCGCCGCCGACCGAACCCGACCCCATCCCTGCGGCGCGTGAAGGCCGGCTGCCGGCCGGCTTCAGCGCGCGGCTCAATTTCGTCTTCGACGTCCTGGCGCTCTTCGTCTCGCTGCAGCTGTCGAGCACCGCGGGCACACGGCTCCTGCACGGCGAGGGGCAATCCCCTCTGCATGCGCTTTCCATCGCCGCCGTCGTCCTCTGGCTGGTGGGCACCGCGGCGTCGCATCACTACGAGACCACCTCGCTGCAGCGCCGCTGGACCCACGATGCGGCCATCGCCGCCCTCCTGGTGCTCGCCGAAGTCTCGCTGCTGGTCGCGACGAAGATCGTGCGCGACACCGGCACCCTGCCCAGCGACGTCCGATTCCTGGCGCTGTTCCTGCCGCTCGTGCTCGGAGCGCGGCTCTTCGCCTTTCGCCCTCTCTCCACCCGTGAGGAGCCGTCCGAGGACGTCCTCGTCGTGGGATGCGGTCCGCTGGGGCGGGCCACCGGCATGGATCTGATCGCGCGCGCGCGCCGCCGCCTGCTCGGCTACGTCAGCTACCCAGGCGAGGTCCGGTCGCTCGTCTTGCGGAATCCGGTGGTGGGCACCGTCTTCGACCTGGAAAGCATCCTCCGCGCCCATCCCATCGGCGAGGTGTACGTCACCGGCGACGGACTGCGCGACGCCGCGAACATGCAGCGGGCCGTGACCGTCTGCGAGTCGCTGGGCGTGCCGTGCGGAGGCAAGGAAGGCCGAGCTCGCCGGGCGCAACGAGCAGACCGGACCGGTCTTCAAGATGCGCATGGATCCTCGCATCACCCGGGTGGGGCGGATCCTGAGGCGGTACTCGATCGACGAGCTCCCTCAGCTGGTGAACGTCCTGCGGGGTGACATGAGCCTCGTCGGGCCGAGGCCGCCCGTTCCCGCCGAGGTGGTCAAGTACGACTCCTGGCAGCGCCGCCGGCTGTCGGTGCGGCCCGGCTTGACCTGCATCTGGCAGGTGTCGGGGCGGAGCGAGATCTCGTTCGAGCAGTGGATGTACATGGACATGGAATACATCGACAACTGGAGCTTGCGTCGCGACGTGGACCTGCTCCTTCGCACGGTGCCCGCGGTCATCTCCGGCCGCGGCGCCAGCTGAGAGGAGCACGTGAGCGGTGAAATACCGCGGACGGCGCGGACGGCCCTGGTCGTCGACGACGATACCCGGCTGCGGAAGGTCGTGAACGGATATCTGCGGGAGCTCGGCATCCTGGCCATCGAGGCGCACGCATCGCGCGCCGCCATGCGCCAATTGGCCGAGCTGAGGCCCGACATCATCTGCCTGGACACGGTCCTTCCCGAGATCAGCGGGTATGCGCTCTGCGAGCACATCCGGCGGGTCCCGCAGCTCCGGAAGACTCCGGTGCTGCTGATGAGCGAGCGCGGGCTGCCCGAGGATCGGGCGCTGGCGGAGGAGGTCGGGGCCACCGCGTACATCCGGAAGCCGTTCCGGCGCGCCGACTTCTGCCGCGAGGTCGGTCTCTTGCTGAATGGGAAGCTGCCGGTTCAGCCCGGCTGACGGGAGACCACCGGAGTGCAGGAGGCCGGCGCGCGCTGCGCTTCGCGGGAGAGGCGGCCGGCGATGGCCGGACCGGCGCAGGCCGTGCCCGCCACGAACCGGAACAGCGGCCCGAAGCTGAGCGTGGAGAGGATCTGCGGCACCTGCAACCTCAGCGGCGCGCGGCGGGGGGCCCCCGCCAGACCGCCTGCCGCGTCCGCGGAATCCTGGAAAAGATCGGGAGCGTTCGCCGTGGCCTTCATGAGCGCCGGACTTCCTCCGCCAGGGCCCGCAAACGCGCTTCCCGCGCGAGCACCCCCACGGGTGGCCGTATCTGCACCGCGTCGAGGATCGTCCGCAGCCGGTGGACCCAGTCGTGCTGCAGCAGTGCGTTGGCGACGTTGTCCTTGCGGATCCGCGCCTGGCGCGCGGGGTCGGCGTCGAGTTGCTCGATCCGCTCGGCGACCTCGCCGGCGTCGAACGGCATGGGGATCACCGCGTCCGGCCAGCCGAAGCGGGCGCGAAACTCGTCGGTGGCGGGAGGATCGCCGATGAGGATGGCCCCGGCGGCGATTCCCTCGAAGAACCGGCCGGCGATCTCGTCCCGTCCGCGGATCAGCTCGGGCTGATTCGCCCGCGCCCGGTTCACGACGAAGTACCGGCTGCGCTTGAGGAGGTTCGCGAGGAGGAACCGGTGCTCCGACCCGTCGCTGACGTGGAAGGTGACCTGCTTCTCGGCGGGCTTGACGGTGTCGTAGTAGTAGAAGAGCCCCTTGTCCCGGGCGGCCGCCAGCAGCGCCTCGTGCGTCAGCGGCGAACGCCGGCCGATGTTGCAGACGTCGATGGTGCGCTGGGGCGGATCCGGCCAGGGACAGAAGCGCAGCGCGTCCACGCCCTGGGGCATGTAGCTGCAGGGCCGGCCGATGATCCTGGACATCGCGCCGATCACGTGCCGGGCATTGACGAAGACGTGGTCGAACTCGCTGAGCAGCTCCAGCAGGTACCCGGGGAGCATTCCCTCCCAGGCTTCGGCGATGAAACACGCCGCCTTGCGGCACCGCTTGCGCCATTCGGGGATGCAGCTGAGCGCGAACAGCTGGTGGGGGTGGCTGAAGACGGGCAGGAACAGCTCGTAGTCCTTGTGGAGCTTCCGGGTGACGAGCCGGGGGGCGATCGAGGCGGCGAGCCCGCGCGACCCGGTGAGCAGGCGCACCAGCTTGTACGCCTTGCGCGACACCTCGATGCCCTGCAGCGCCTCGGGCACCGCCATGTCGGCGCCCACCACCGAGGCGACGACGTCCTCGAGCTCGTACTGGGCGCAATAGGCGACGACGTCCTCGACCTTGCGAAGCGAGAGGAGGAGCACGTCGGATTCGCCGCGCGACTCCCAGCCGATGGGCGGGCCCAGGAGGCCGCGCCTGCTCTCGCCGTTCAGCATCGTGGCCCCTAGAAGACAGCCTTGCGGCAGTAGAACGCCTCGGCGAAAGAGCCCGATGCGGCGCACTCCATCCCGCGGATGCGGGAGATCGCCCGGAACAGGCCGGCATCGAACCACTGCCTCCCGCTCTGGCTGGTGAAATGACGAAGCAGGAGGGCGATCTTCCGCTCCAGGATCGCTTCGGGCAGCGCGGAGAAGAAGTTGGGCGCCCCCAGATCCCCGTCGTACTTGGGGATCTCGTATTCCAGGATGAGCTGGTTGCGCCAGGTCTGCCAGGTCAGCTCGGAGATCAGCCGGTGATCCTGGTGCAGGTCCTGCCGGTAATGCGTGAAGATCAAGTCGGGAGCGAACTCGCGCTTGACGGCTTCCAGCTCTTCCTTGATGGCGGCGCCGGCCCAGGGAAGGAAGCCGTCGCGATGTCCGTGGACCTCCACCCTTGCCGGGACGCCCTCGAGGAACCCGGCGGCCGACGCGCGCGCTTCCGCGGCCCGCTGCGTGCTCGCGGAAAAGACCACCCAGCGGACGTCGAGCTCGGGGCACGCCGCGACCAGGCGCAGGACGGTGCCCCCGCACCCGATCTCGATGTCGTCGGCGTGGGCGCCCAGGAAGAGGACGCGCCGCAGCGGACCGCCCTGTTCGAGGAGGGGAAGGATCTGCATGGATTCAGCGGGACCCGGCGGGGGCGGCCTTGCCGTTCTTCCAGACCTCCCAGGGGACCTGGCCTCGCGAATAGAGGTCCTCGAGGAGCTGCTTGTCCTTGAAGGTGTCCAGGCACGCCCAGAACCCGTCGTAAGGGAAGGCGGTCAGCTTCCCCGCCGCGGCAAGGCGCTGGAACGGAGCCTCGACCAGCTCTTCGCCCGGCCGGATCCAGTCGAAGATCTCCCGGCGGAAGGCGAAGAAGCCTCCGTTGATGCGCATCCCGGTGTCCTTCACGTGCCGGATGCTCCCCACCAGCCCGCCGTCCTCGATCCGGACCAGGTGGAAGCTCTGCGTCGGCAGGACGCCCGCGAAGCAGCCCACGGCCTTCCGCTGCGCGAAGTACTCGAGCATCGCCGGCAGCGGCAGGTCGGAGACGCCGTCGCTGTAGTTGGCGAGAAAGATCTCGTCGTCTCCCAGGTGGCTCTGCACCGCCTTGAGGCGCATGCCGATGTTCGAATGGACCCCGGTGTCGACGAAGGTGATCTTCCAGTCCTGGATGTCGCTGGAGATCAGATCGACCCTCTTCCCGCCGTCGGTCAGGACGAAGTCGTTGGAGATGGTCTCGTCGTAGTCGAGGAAGTACTTCTTGATGTTGTCGGCCTTGTAGCCGAGGCAGAGGATGAACTCCTTGTGCCCGAAATGGGCGTAGTAGCGCATGACGTGCCAGAGGACGGGCCGATAGCCGATGGGCACCAGCGGCTTCGGTATCGTCTCCGAGAACTCGCGCAGCCGCATGCCCAGGCCACCACAGAACAGGACCACCTTCATTTCGCTCGCTCCAGAGGCTTGTGCATCGGCCGGATGGTCAGATCCATCAGCTCGGCGGTGTCGGGCAGCGCCAGCGCATCCGCGACCGCGCGGGCCACGTCGGCCGGCTGGAGGAGCTGCTCCGCTTCGTAGCGGCTCCCTTCGAACGCGGAGACCGTGCGCGCCATCGCCGTCGCCGTGCGTCCGGCAAAGACGGAAAGCACGCGGATCCCGTCCTGGTTGACCTCCTGGCGCAGGGCGTTCGCGAACGCCAGCAGGCCGGCCTTGGTGGCCGCATAGAGGCCGTTCACGGCGCCCGGAGCCGTCACCGCGCTCGAGTTGACGAACACCACCTGCCCGCGCGCCGCTCTCAGCGCGGGGAGGAGCGCGGCGGTGAGCAGGACGGGCGCGCGCAGGTTGATGCGATAGAGCTCGTCGAGGTGCTCCGCCGTGTCCGTGAGCCGGCCGAGCCGGAGGACGCCCGCGGCGTGCACCAGGACGTCCAGCCTGCCCATCTCGTCGATCCGGCGGGCGATCCGCTCGGCGGCGCCTTCTCCGGCGAGGTCCACCGCCACGGTGACCGGAGGCGCCGCGGTCCGGAGCGCCGCCGCCACTTCCGAGAGCCGGCCGGGATCGCGCCCGCAGAGCACCAGCTGCATTCCCCGGCTCGCCAATGCCTCGGAGATCGCGCGGCCGATCCCGCTCGAGGCCCCGGTCACCAGGGCCACCCCCCGCGCGTCGCTCATCGCGAGCTCCCTTCGCGCAGCAGGCCGGCGCTCCGCAGCGCGAAGGCGGCGCGCCGCAGATCGGTGAACGGCAGCTTCGAGCGGTCCGCCACGTCGAGCAGCGTGCGAGTGCCGTCGCAGAGGTTGAGGACCCACAACATCGCCATCTGCCTGGCCACCGCATGGCTCTCGCCGCCGATCGAGCCGTACAGCCCGCGCTTGCCGAGCTGCGGCTCGCACTCCGGCGCGAGGTTGACGAAGGTGCGATTGCCCTCCAGGACTTCGAGCACCTCCAGGTAACGCACCAGCGAGTCGACCAGGCGGTCCGGTTCCACCAGCCCGGGGTCGTCCGCCGAGGTGTGGTACTCGGGATATTCGCCGTACGGCGTCCGCGTGAGCGAGCCCACCGGCAGGTCGAAGCCGGGCGAGCAGTATTGCCGCTCGTCGTAACCGTAAGGAGCGAAGTCGCGCAGCTGATGCTCCTGCCCCGAGTGGGAAAGCACGTGGACGACGGCGCGATCGATCTCGGCGTCGCCCCTGCGGCTGCGCTTGTAGGTCAGTTTCCCCGCGTCCCCCAGGCAGGCGGCGACGAGCCCGTGGACGATCCTGGGGGCGTCGTCGCGGTGGAGGGCCAGCCAGGCGATGGACCCGATGGTGCCGGGCACGAACAGGAACCGGTAGGTGTAGCGCGGCGACATGCCGGCGATGAGCCTCGCCAGCACCGCGCAGAGGACCATTCCGGACAGGTTGTCGTTCGCGAGCGACGGATGGCAGCAGTGGGTCGAGAGCAACACCTCTTCGCTCCGCGCTCCCGGCACCACCAGCTCGCCGTAGCTGAGCGATCCGTCGGTGAGGCTGGTGTCGATGTCCACGGTGTACGCGCCCGGCGCGAGGCGGCTGCGGCGGGCGTCGCTCAGGCAGAATCCCCAGTCCTCCCGGTAGTAGCTCGTGCGGTATGGGACCAGCTCGGGCTGCTCGGGCAACGAATGCAGGTGCCGCTGCAGCTCCTCGAGCTGCACCACGCCGTGGAAGGACGCGCTGTAGTTGAGCACGTGCAGGTTCAGCCGCGCGGCGTCGACGATCACCTCGCCTCCGGGCCCGACCAGGCGCGCGGAGCGGAAGGTCCATTCGCGGGGAATGGTCCAGTCGAACACCCGAGTTCCCGTCGGCACCTCGTGGATCTCGACCGGCGCGAAGCGCTGGAGGAAGCGCAGCGACTGGCGCAAGCCGTCTCCGGTGATGCTGCGGCAGATCGGGTACAGCTCCCGGACGGCCGCGTGCATCTCCTCTCCGAGCGCGCGCCCGTCGAGGGTATCGGCGGCGCGGCGGAGCTCCTCCGCCGCGTCTCGCGAAGGCGATCGGGTGTCCGGGGCGGCGAAGCGCATGACCTCAGCCAAAGACGCGGGCCTCGGGGATGGGGACCACGAACTTGCCTCCCCATTCGCGGACGTACGCCATCTGCTGGATGATCTCGTCCTTGAAGTTCCAGGGGAGGATGAGGACGTAGTCGGGGCGGGCCTCGCGGATCGCTTCGGGCGCCAGGATCGGAATGTGCGTCCCGGGGAGGAACCTTCCCTGCTTGTGCGGGCTGCGATCGACGGTGAAGTCGATGAAGTCGGTGCGGATCCCGCAATAGTTCAGGAGCGTGTTGCCCTTGCCGGGCGCGCCGTACCCGACCACCTTCTTGCCCGCGCCCTTCGCGGTGAGCAAGAACTGCAGCAGCTTGCGCTTGGTCTTCTTCACCTGCTCGGTGAAGCCCGCGTAGGTGTCGAGGCTCAAGAGCCCGGCGTCGATCTCCCGCTGCCGCAGCAGAAGGGCGCGCTCGGTGGTGGGCCGGGTGTCGTCTTCGGCGTGGCGCGCGTAGACGCGCAGCGACCCGCCGTGGGTGGGCAGTTCCTCGACGTCGAAGAGCGTCAGCCCCTGCGAGGAGAAGATCCACTCGGCGCTGAGGAAGGAGAAGTAGGAGAAATGCTCATGGTAGATGGTGTCGAACTGGTTCCCCGCCATCAGCCGCATGAGGTGAGGGAACTCGATGGTGATCGTTCCTCTGGGCTTGAGGAGGAGCTTGAGCCCCTGGACGAAGTCGTTGGGATCCGGCACCTGCGCCAGCACGTTGGCGCCGCAGATCAAGTCGGCCTGCCGGCCCTGGGCGGCGAGCTCGCGCGCCAGCTGCGCGCCGAAGAACCGGACCAGGGTGGGGATTCCCTTCTCCACGGCGACCCGGGCGACGTTGCGCGCCGGCTCGATCCCGAGCACCGGGATCCCCTTCTTCACGAAGTGCCGGAGCAGGTAGCCGTCGTTGCTCGCCACCTCGACGACGAAGCTGTCCTTGGAGAGCCGCAGGCGCCGGGCGATCATCTCCGCGTACCCGCGCATGTGCTCGACCCAGCTCTCCGCGTACGACGAGAAGTAGGCGTACTCGGTGAAGATCGCCTGGGGGCTGACCAACTCCTCCAGCTGGACGAGGAAGCAGCTCTCGCAGACGTAGACGTGCAGCGGGTAGAACGGCTCCATCTGGTTCAACTTCTCCGCCGGGACGTAGCTCTCGCAGAGCGGCGACATCCCCAGATCGACGAACGTGTGCCGCAGCAGCGCGCCGCAGGAGATGCACCGGCTCGCCGCGACCGCGGGCGCCGCGGAGATCCTCAAAGCCTCGCTCAAATTGGTACCCCCCCCCGTTCCCTTCATACCACGTAAGCGGATTTTTGAACTCAAAGACCTACGTCCACCGCTGCTTTTCCCACCGCGACACCATCCTATACAATGGAATTAATTACGTAAAAATTGAAAATCGCGGGAGTATTCGCGGCGTACGGGTTTCACGGCACGAGCAGGTCCGGTGTAGAGAAAGGAAGATGGGGCTGCGCAACAGGGGGAGGCCGCTGCGCGCGGCCATCGTGGCTGCGGCGGCTCTCGCTTGCGCGAGCGCCGGCCCATTCGTCTGGGCCGATGCTGTTCCCGAAGCGGCGCCGCCGCGGGGCGGCGAGTACGTGCTGGCGCCGGGCGACAGCGTCTTGGTCCGCGTCTTCAACCACGAGACCGTTTCGGGGCGTTGCCGGGTCCGTCCCGACGGGCGGATCACCGTGCCCCTGATCAACGACGTCCAGGCTGGGGGTCGCACGACGCAAGAGCTCGCAGCCGATCTGACGAAGCTGCTCCGCGAATACATCAAGGAAGCGGTGGTGACGGTCTCGCTCGACGAGATCGGCGTCACCCAGCTGTCGGTGATCGGCGAGGTGGCGAGGCCCGGCGTCTATGCCGTCGAGCGCGATCAGGGAGTCCTGCGCGCGCTCGCCGCCGCGGGCGGCCTGACGGAGTTCGCCCACAAGGACCGGATCTACCTGGTGCGCTCCGGCGCGCCCGGCCGGATCCGCTTCTCGCTCGACGCGCTCTCGCTCCCCGGCAGCCGCAGCGCTCGCTTCCGGGTGCAGGGCAACGACGTCGTCCTGGTGCAGTGAAGGCAGCGTAGAGAATGGACGAGAGCCTGCTGCTCTCGACCGTCTCGGGTCCTTGCCTGCGTCGTGTCCGTGACATCCATCTATCCGCGGCTGCTTGAATAATGCCATACTGCTGCAAAGGGGGGGCACACAGGACATGACCGGTAACTCGAACGAGGCGCGCGCTCGCGCCATCGACCCCCCGCAGAACGGCGCTCACGACGGTCCGCACCAGGAGATCGTCGATTGGCGCGAGATATACCGGTCCCTGTCGTTCGCCCTGGCCTCCGTGCGCCGCCGGCCGATCCTGTTCGCCTCGGTCGCCGCCTCGTCGCTCCTCCTGGCCGTCGTCGCGCTCGCGGTCCTGCCCAAGACGTACGAGGTCGAGGCACGCCTCCTGGCCCAGCGGAACAGCGTGCTCGCCATCCGCGCCGATTCGGCGGTGATGGAGCCGACCCGCGCCGCGGCCGACACGATCGTCAGCCGCGAAAACGTCCGCGCCCTGATGGAGGAGACCGATCTGGTGCGCGACTGGCCGAACCGGCGTGCGCCCGTGCTGCGCCTCAAGGACAGGCTGCTCCGGATGCTCCAGCTCCAGCAGAGCGAGAAGGACCTGACGGAAGGCCTCACCGACCTCTTGCAGGAGAGGCTCACCGTCTGGGTGGGAAACGAGGGGACCGTCACCATCAAGCTGCGCTGGCCGGACCCGGTGATGGCGTACCGGCTGGTCGACGCCGCCCAGCAGAACTTCCTGGAGAAGCGCTACGTCCTGGAAGTGTCCACCATCGTCGAGCAGATCTCGATCCTGGAGGGCCACGCCCAGAACCTGGACAACGAGATCGAGGGCCGGGTGTCCGAGCTGCAGCGGGCCATCGAGCGAACCGCGCCGAAAGGCGCTCGCGCCGTTCCGGCGTTCGCGGGCCGGGTCGCGGACGCGCGCGCTCTCGACCTTCGGGTGATGCTGCAAGCCAAGCGGCGGGCGATCGCGGACCTCGAGGAGTTCCGCCGGCGCCACATCGTCGAGCTGCAGACCCGGCTGGCGGAGCAGCGCGCGATCTATTCGGCCACGCATCCGATCGTCACCGACCTGCAGCGCAGCATCGAATCGCTCGGGCACGAATCGCCCCAGCTCGCGGCGCTCCGGCACGAAGAGCAGGAGCTGCGCCGCAAGCTGGGCGCGTCCTCCACCGAGGTGGAGCCCGCCTCGACGGCAGTGGCTGCCGTCCTGGCGGAGACTTCCGCCGCCGCGCAGATCGGAGAAGATCCGTCGGTCGAGTATGCCCGCGCCCGCGTGCGGTATGCCAGCCAGCAATCCGCCAGCCTGCGAGAGCGCATCGACGCGGCGCGCATCG
>WNFP01005773.1_pt1 | contig 13391 bp, 18 predicted proteins | sample 5400201 | NCBI WGS metagenome assembly WNFP01 (sample SAMN13153355, study PRJNA577476) | soil metagenome | isolation source: 115 cm saprolite under Madrone tree | place: USA:California | collected 2016-06-14
CGGCGCTCCTGTTCCGTTTTTCAAAACGCATCAAGCGGAGCGGCGTTCTTAAAGAAGCAAAAAAGAGGCGTTTCCGTGACCGGTCGGTTTCCCGCGTAAAGCGCCGGCTTTCCGCAAAGCACCGCGACGATAAGAAAGAGGAACTTGAACGGATGAAAAAACTGGGACTCGCATAAAAACCTCTGTGCCACTTTACGCTCGTCTTTCCGAAGAAGTGAAAACCGCCATGAAGGCGCATGACGCCGCACGGGTTGAAACCTTGCGTTTTCTTTTGTCCGAAGTAAAAAAGAAGAATCTTGAGTCGCATCCGGGGGATAAAGATAGTGTAATGACGGATGAAGAAGTGATCGGCGTTTTCCAGAAGGAAGCCAAGAAGCGTAAGGATTCGATCACACTCTTTGAGCAGGGCGGTCGCGCCGATCTCGTGGAGAAAGAAAAGTATGACCTTGCAGTCATCATGGAATATTTGCCGGCCGAGATGCCGGAAGGGGATATTTTAAAAATAATCGATGAAGTCATCGCAAAAGGCGCTGAAGATTTTGGAGCGGTGATGCGCGAAGTTTCAAAACTAACAAAAGGCAAGGCGGATGGGAAGCTCGTCAGCGAGCTCGTAAAAAAGAAGCTTTCCTCGTAGTGGCCATAAAAAAGAATCCGACAAAGATTGCTGCGGAGCGTGAACTCGGCCGTATCGCGGATATTTGTCTCGCAAAACTCAAGATGCCTCATGCGCAACTTGGGTTTTTCTTGCTCGCTGATGCCGCGATGGAGCGCCTCCGTAAGGCGCATCTCCCGAAGCATGCGAAACCGCTTGATGTGCTCTCGTTTCCGGAGCCCAAGCAGTTCCCTCATCCGGAGGAAAAGCGGGGGAAGGTGCTTGGCGAAATTTATCTCAACTGGAGCCTCCTGAAATCCGACCCGGAGCGCCTTAGGTTCCTCTTTATTCACGGACTTTTGCACCTTGCGGGCTTCACGCATGCAGGGAAAAGTGATACGATGAAAATGGAAAAGCAAGAGAGAAAACTTTTAGCGTCTATTCCAACACTATCACCCCATGCCATCAAATCTCGTTACCGGAATTGATATCGGAACATCAACCATAAAGGTGGCCGTAGCTGAAAATCAGAACGGCCGCTCTGTTTTGCGCTTTGTCGGCAAATACCCATCGGGGGGCATTCGCAAGGGCGCAATCGCCGATATGGTAGAGGCTTCGCAGGCGATCCATCACGCGCTCGGCGAACTCAAGAAAGTTTCAAAGGGTGCTCTTAAAAACATGTATGTGAATATCGGTACGCCCCAGGTGAAGGTCCAGCCCTCCCGCGGGATCGTTGCCGTTTCCCGCGCCGACACCGAAATCTATCAGGACGACGTTGACCGTGTAGTGCGCGCAAGCCAGGCGATCAACCTGCAGCCGAACCGCACGATCATCCATAACATTGCCAAGGAATTCATTGTAGACGGTGTGGGTGATATTGCGGACCCCGTGGGGCTTTCGGGAAGCCGCCTCGAAGTGCAAAGCATCGTGATTGATGCCTTCACTCCGCATATAAAAAATTTGATCAAAGCGATAGAGCTTTCGGGCGGCGAGATCAAAGGGCTCGTATTTTCTCCGCTTGCCTCGGGCCGCTCCGCGCTCGGCAAAGCGCAGAAGGACTTGGGCGTTGCGCTCATCGATATCGGATATGGCACGACGGGACTCTGCGTTTACGAAGAAAGCAAGCTCGTGGGAGTTGCGAAGTTCCCGGTCGGCTCCGGCAATATTTCAAATGACATCGCGATCGGACTCAAAATCCCCGTGACTGCGGCGGATGCCCTGAAGCTTCAGTGCGGGTATGCCATGGCAAAAGAGATTGGCACCAAGGAGAGTATAGAACTCAAAAAATTCGTGGCTGATGGCAAGGGGACTGTATCGCGCCGGTTTATCTCGGAGATTATCGAGTCGCGACTGTCCGAAATTTTTGAGTTCGTGCAGAATGAGCTGAAGCTCATGGGCCGTGCCGGCCAGCTCGCGGGCGGCGTGGTGCTCGTGGGCGGAGGTGCAAAACTCCCGGGGCTCACCGAGCTTGTGCGGCAGGAACTCAAGCTCCCGACGCAGATCGGCCTCTCGGGCGAGGAATGGCTCGTCGAAGGTGCTTCGAATTTTAATGAAATCCTGGAAGACCCGGAATTTGTCACAACACTTGGATTAGTACTCTGGGGGAGCGACGAAGAAGGCTGGAACGCGAAGAGCGGGAACTTCTCGTTCTCAGGAATGTCAGTGAAGAAGATTATGGGATATTTCTTGCCGTAGGAAGCGCGCAGTTTTAAAAAATAAAAACCCGCGTCGGATCACGGCGCGGGGCTTTTTTAGCAGTTCGTTTTTGGATGATTTTATTCGTCGTTTCTTTCCACCGTCCATAGTTTCTTTGATTCGCGTCGTCGATCATATAGTTGTCAAACGCTGTGCATAAACTGGGAGTTGCCCTCCCGCTCAAAACACTCTAAAGTGAATACATAAATCCAACATATTTTTATGCCAAAATCCAGCCAAAAAATAAAGCACGAAGGACTGCGATATCCGATCGCAAAAATTAAGGTAGTGGGCGTTGGCGGCGGGGGAGGCAATGCCGTTTCGCGCATGAGCAAGGATTTTGCGCGCGGCGTGGAATTTGTTGCGATCAACACCGACCACCAGGACCTCGACCACTGTGAAGTAAAACAGAAGATTTATATCGGCAAGAATCTCACGCGCGGTTTGGGCACTGGCATGAACCCGGACCTTGGCCGCCAAGCGGCGGAGGAGAACCGCTCCGAACTCGCTGAAGCTTTGAAAGATTGTGACCTCGTGTTTATCTCTGCCGGACTTGGCGGTGGCACCGGAACCGGTGCGGCGCCGATCGTGGCTGAAGTCGCGAAGCAGCTTGGCGCGCTCACGGTCGCCGTCGTCACAAAGCCGTTTGCATTTGAAGGTACGCAGCGCGAGCGCATCGCCGCTGAAGGAATCTCAAAACTAAAAGACAAAGTAGACGCCCTCATCGTAGTCCCGAACGACAGGATTTTCAGCATCATCAGCAAGGACACGCCGATTCTCAAAGCGTTTCAGGCGATCGATGAAGTGCTCCGCAACGCGCTCCGCGGCATCGTGGAGCTTGTTACGACTCCAGGCATCATCAACGTGGACTTCGCGGATGTACGCAACATCGTGCAGGACGCCGGCTCCGCCATCGTGGGCGTCGGCATCGCATCCGGCCCCGAGCGGGCGGTGAATGCGGTAAACATGGCACTTAACTCTCCGCTCCTCGAAATGAGCGCGGAAGGCGCGAAGGGAGTGTTGCTTGGAATTTCCGGCAGCCGCGACTTGCGGATGAATGAGATCAACGACGCGGCAAAGCTCGTCGCGCAGGTCGCAGACCCCGGTGCACGCATTATCTTCGGCGCCTATTACGACAAGCGCTTGAAGCCGAACCAGGTAAAAGTTACTTTGATCGCAACCGGATTTAACGGTACGTTCCAATCGAGTCCGCTCTTTTCCGCAGCCGAGCGGCCATCGTATTTGAATGGCAATGGCGTAAAGACCGGAAACGGCACGCCGATTACAGGTGGTTTGAACAGCGGCGCTTTGAACGGAAACGGAAGTGGCAGTAAGCCAAAAATTATGGAACCCGTGCCAGCAGTTAAAAAAGAAATGCCCAGTCTGCTCCAACCCGTAGCGCGCCTCGTCACGGCGAAGTTCTCTGAAGCGGAAGATGAGCCTGAAAAGCCCGTCCAGGCGGAGCAGTCCAAGGAAAAGAAAGACACAGCAGATGTATGGGACATTCCTACATTCCTCAGAAGGCGAAGGAAGTAATCTAAGATAAATAAAAAGGCCCCTCAGAAAGGGGCTTTATTGTTTGTGTATTCCTTTTTGTAATACCACTCGCAGGGAAGTTCATAGGGATGTTCGATCGCGTAGAGCACAAGTCTTTCAAGGATGGGGGTGAATGTCTGGGCTGTGATGTTTCCGTCGTAATGGTATGGATTCACTGCAAGCATCCTGCGGTTGCGCTGTTTTTTATAAAAATCGTGAATCGCGCCATCGGTCGACTTCACCTGGATTTCAATCCCCAGGCTGCCGGTGGTCCCGAGGAGCACATCTATCTGGACATTGTCGAGCTGCCCGGAGCGCTCGCTCCGTATGGACCGGCCGAATTTATCCCGATTATTTTTTACAATCTTGAGACATGCGGCCGCTACGATGCGCTCGGCTTGCTTCGCTCTCTTTTTGATCGCTTCCCAGCGGACATCCGTTTCTTTGTGGGTGTGGGCCATCTCATTCAGGTCATCCCGTTTTATCGATCGCAATGCGTGTGAGAGCATCGTGCGTGCATTGCTGAGATTTGTCTCGTCCAGGTGCCGCTCTGCGTCCCTCAGATATCCCTTAATTCTTTTAATTTTTTCCATCCGCGAAATATCGTTTAATTTCAAGGAAGGCCTCCGCCGATACTGCTTAGAGCATAGCGCCTTTGATGAGAGAGAGCCAGTGCCTGGGACTAATCGGTATCTTCCGATTCTGCTGGCTTCTCTAGCGTCCGCGGTTCGAATCCTGCTCCCTCGCCTGTGATGCGCAGTACGTCCTTATCGATTTTCCCGAGTTCTTTATATGCGGAATTGTACATTCCAACAGAAGTCCCGAGGTGGCTCCCCAGTTTTTGCATATAGGTTTCGTAGCTCTTCAGGTGGCGGCCGAGCTCTTCCACTCTTTGACGAATCTCTTTTGCCGATTCTTCGATCTGCATGGCTTTGAGTCCCTGGAGCACCGTTTGCAAATAGGCGAGGAAAGACGTGGGGGAGACGATGATTACTTTTTTATCTTTTGTCGCATATTCGATCATGTCGCGCGTGTTGGATTTCATCGATCCTATTTTGTTCACCAGCACGTCGTAGTAAATCGCTTCGGAGGGGATGAACATGAATGCGAACTCCATCGTGCCTTCTTCCGGCTTTATGTATTTGGACGTTTCATCGATCCGATTTTTGAGATCGGCTTTGAACGCGTCTTCGATTCGCGCGCGTTCCGCAGGGTCCGTCGCCTCAAGCATGCGGTTGTAGTTTTCCAGGCTGAATTTGGAATCGATAGGGATTATTTTTTCTTTCACAAAAACAACCGCATCTACCTTTGAGCCGTCTTTGAATTCATATTGCGTCTGGTAGCTCCCGGGCGGGAGAACATTCTTTAGGACCGTTTCGAGATAGTATTCGCCGAGCACGCCGCGCTGCTTCGGATTTTTGAGGATATCCTGCAGGCCCTTGAGGCTTTCGGCGAATCCCGCAACTTGGCGGTTTGCTTCTTCAAGTTTCACAAGCTTTTCGGTTACCTCACGGGTGATCTTGGCGCTTTCGGTGAATTGGAACTGCGATGCCCGCGTTGATTCACTGAGTTTTGTATCGAGTGCGCGGGTGAGTTCTGCGATCTGGTTTTGGAGCATGACTGCTTCCATGCCGCGGTCACTCCCTTTGAATTTCGAGAGCGCCCGCCACATGGCAAAAAGACCGAAGATCACGGCCAGGATGCCGAAAGAAATGAAGAGAAGTATGAGTTCCATATCCTTATAATGTTACGACGTATGGGGTATATTGCAAAAATCCATTTTTACCCAAAAAAGCATTCCTCGTCCCATTCGGCGGGGTGGTCATGCTTTGTTTGTTTTTTTGAATTCGTCGTAAAAAACGCCCCGATTGCAATCGGGGCTTTTTATTTCGTTGAGCGAGGTGCGAGGTCAAAGATCAATAATAGCCGCGGCGGATGGCTTCCGAGCTTACTTCTTTTATTTTGCCGAGCCGAAGGAGTATCTCTTTGCTTACGGAGAGGGAGTACTCGCGTACCCGCTCCGTTTCCGGGCTGGTGTTTGCGGCCTCAAGGTTGCGAATCGCTTCGTGCACTCGTGTTTCGAGCGCGGAGGCATGGGCGAACGAAAACGACGCCGTCATTTTACGCTGGAGGATGAGATCTGCAAACATTTCTTCTTCAATTGCGAGGGCGTTTACTTCTTCAAGATTTTTTTCTAGTTCTTCCGCGCGTTCCCAATTTCGGCCTTTGGCTTCGGTTTGTTGCGGTATTTTTTTTGCGAGCAATAAGTTTTTTATTTTTTCAAGCATGCGGGCAGTATGCCACTCGCGCGTGAATGTTTCGTGTAATGCGTTTGCTGCCGGATGAGGCGCCGCTTCATATTCCCTTTATTTTTTTTGCTTAGGATACATGCAGGGTTTTACCCTCATAAAGGTCGAAATCATTATTGAAATAACACTATGAAAAAATATCTTCTCATTGTCCCTCTTGCGGCATCACTTATCATGCCTCTCGCGATTCACGCGCAGACGACGTCGACTCCTTCTCTTAATGATATCCAGAATGAAATTGTCGCGCTCCAGCAACGGGTGGACCAGCTTCAGAATAATTTCAATCAGCTGCTTACCCGGCTGAACAACGGAGGCACTGGCACATGCGCAACAAATGGGTTCACTCGCAATCTTGGCGTGGGATCGCACGGAACGCCCGTTCGCGCCCTACAGGATTTTCTGGTAAGCCAGGGATTTGCCGTACCGGATAGTGAGCGCAGCCAGTCGACATATGGTGAAGGCACCGCGTCCGCCGTGACGGGATTCCAAGAAAAGTTCGCGGCGCAGATTCTCACTCCTGCGGGCCTTTCTCATGGTACCGGTTTTGTTGGTCCCGCAACGCGTGCGGAACTCAATACTTTGATCGGGTGTACGACGACGTAATTCATATTGATTGATCAGCGGCACATAAAAGATCCCCCGTTCGAAAACGGGGAGATTTTTTTGAAAGATGGATTCATTTTATGTTCATCTCCCTGAGTTTAAATCCTGAGTACCTAGGAGCCGTCACGCATCTGTGCGGTCCGAATCGAAGCTACTGTTCATCGGGCCGCGGCACTTCTCTGGTATTTCACAATTCCTGATACGCTTGAATTCCTGAAACGATTTTTATTGCCGAATGTCTGTAAAGAAAGAAATGCTCTGGGCGGGTGATACGACGCCAGATGCGTGACATGCTCCGGGTTGTGATTTTAAATTATCGCAACGCCATATAAAATTAAAAAAGTTAAGTTCTGATTATGAAGAAGGAATTGGTATGGGGAATAGGTACCCTGTGCGGCGGGCTTTTTTTTGCCGCGGGGTCCGCATCGGCACAGGTTATTGTTTCTTCGCCCGGACCCGCAGACGGGTGGACTACCCATTATCGTATTGCGGAATCGCTCGACGCCTCCGCGCCGGTTTTATTTGATTTTTATTGCAAATCCATGCTGCAGAATGCTTTCGGCGAGTGCCAGGTGTTTGAAAATAATTCCGCGGATGCGAGGTTGATAGGCATTGAGATGATCATTGATGCCCAGACATATGGGGCCTTGAGCCTTCCGGAGCAAAAGCTTTGGAAATCTCACGGACAGGATGCGGTTCAATTTCCTGACTTCACCGATGCCGAGCAATCCCTGCTTCTAAATGCTTTCCGATCGACGTATGGAAAGTTTTACCTTTTATGGAATCCGGCCTTGAGCGATTTGCCGCAAGGCCTGCCTTCGCTTATTCCCTCTCCTGCTTCCGCCCCCCCCGCTGCTGCCTTGGCAGCTCCGCAGAATAACGTTCAAGTGTTGAGCTTGGGGACGAAGGGTGACGCGGTACGTGCGCTCCAAAACGTTCTCATCACGCTTCATCTTCTTGCCGCCGATATGGCGACCGGTTTTTACGGACTTCACACCGTCGCCGCAGTCCGGGCATTTCAAAAAAAAGAAGGCGTTACTCCCACCGGCTCATTCGGCCCCAAGAGTTTCGCCAAGTTGCGTGTGCTCGCGGGATCTGAATAAATATAAAAGATGCTCCGCAGTGCGGCTTGACGGCATATTGGAAGGGACTCAGGCGTGATTCATTCTGAGTTCACCCCGTTTTGATACATTGCCTGCATAGAGGATTGAGTAAAGGTCGCGTCGCGCGTCGTAACGCGTATGTATTTATATCTCTCTATGAACAGTGCAAAAAAGATAGTGGCAGGTGCCGCGATAGCGATGGTGAGCATGCTGGGTATTGCGCTCGTGCCGGCCTCGGCTTCCGCCGATACGGCGATCCTTCCGACTACGGGATCGAGCCTTCTCTCTCACTCAACGTCGTTCGGCGATCTCTTCGTCCTGGATAATTTGTTCAGCGGCAATAGGAGCAACGGCATCTTGAGCAACAACGGCACAAGCTTGGGTGATCTCTTCATCCTGAACCAACTCTTCTAGAATATAAGTTTTGGTTTTGGGTGTCGTATTGCGAAAGGGAAAGGCTCACTAATTTTGCAGAGCCTTTCCTTTTTTATTTTTCAGAGTGCCTGATGATTCCTCTTATGAAATCTTTCTTTTTTCTTCTCATTCTTTTATTTTTTCTCCTGTCTTCTTCCGTTTTGTACGCCGCCGGGGGGATCCAACCGACGCCGAGCGGTATCGTAGAGTTTTTTGGGACATATGCCGCCCTGGCCCCGCATCATGCTTCCTCCTCTGATTCTTCCGTGCCGCATGCGATCGGCAACAGCATGTTTCTGAATGCCATCCATGATATTTTAAATAATTCGATGTCCTCCGCGCAGGCGGCCGTTTCCGGGCCGTTCAGCATCCGGAATCCCGATTTTACAAAAGAGCTTGCCGAACTTTTTGTGCTCGGCAAGCTCTTTGCGGGCCATAGCGGTGGAATCCTCAGTCCGAACGGCACGGATCTCGGCGATCTTTTTATTTTGAGCCAGCTTTTTCGTTAGAGAGTCGCTTGGTCTGATCCGTTTCCATTCTGCATGCGCTGCCGTATGCGTTTGAGAAGCTCGAGTTCGAGCGCCGGCGCATTTTGCTGCCGGGGAGTCGGCGCAGTCGGAGTGTTGCTCTGCGCGCTCGGGTCGGCTGCCGGAGTTTTTGCCACTTCATTTGCAGTTACGACGATCACTGAAAAACCGGAGTTGTTCAGTTCTTTTACGAGGCCGTCTTCATGGCCTGCGCCGAATTGGAGAACGCCGATCGAAGTGTTTTCCGCTACAAGTCCTTTTCCGAAGTTCTCCGCAGTATCGCGGTTTCGTGCGCCGATTACGGTCGTATTGATTTCATTCGTAAGTTCCGTTTGTTCCTGCTGCAAGATTGCAGGGTCGCTTATGGAAGCATACGGATTCGTATCGCGGGATGGCGATCTGCCGATCTGCGGCATGGGCGCTAAGCGTTCCTGAATCATCTTTATATTCGTCTCTATGTCGGTGAACATTGCCGAAGGATCGTTCTGGGTTTGCGGGATATCTGCAGACGGAGATGTCTCGATCCATCTGGACGGTTTTGCCCGGCTTGTCGCAATCTGTTGCTGAATCGCGTTCAGATCGTTTGCATTAAAGAATCGGGGGAGGGGGGAGGCATCTGACTGATTGCGCGAAGAAAGCGCGTGCATCCGATCCTGGAGGTAAAGATAGTTTTGGACGATGCCGGCACTTTCGTTATAGGTAGAGCTTGTTTCCGCGCCATACAGCGTAAAGTTCGCACCTTCGGCTTTGAGTTTGTACGGTCCGCCCTGGAGCGTGATCGCCCGGTCGGCCGCAGAGATCGCTGTCGTGCCTTCCTGGATTAGTTTCTGCGCAAGCGCCGGGTTGGCGTCTCTCGCCGGGGAATTTTTGCCTGCCGCCGCGATATCGTTTGCGATGTTATCGCGCGCATCCATGATCATTTTCATATTTTTGAGCGTTGTATCCGGTACCGGACCGTACATATCTCCTTCGGCCATGACATACTTGATCCCCATGTCTTTAACGAGATACGAAACAATGGAATAGATCTGGTTTTGCGCTGCTACTGCCGTGTCGTTCATGGGGTCGGACAAGTTGCTGCCCGGGTTCCGATGCACCTGCGGGATATAGATCACGGTGCCCGATGCGTTTGGAGCGTCATAAGTTTTTACGCCGCCTCCGGAGCCGTTGTTGTGTTTGCAGACGTTCCTTCCGCGCGCACAAACGGAACCGAAAGCGAACTTACGAGAAGGGTGAGAGCGGTAAGCGCTCCGCAGACATTTTTATATCTAGTTGTGCCGTAGAATTTTCGAAGAGCATTGGTCGATATTTTTTTTGGCATATGGGTTGGTTATGATTCACTATATGCCCGGATTAATAACGAGGGGAGATTTTCGATTACATAAATTTAATTCTTGTCTCCATGAATTTCATGAAATATCGGTGAAGCCCGACAGCTTCCGGGCTATGTTAGCAGGAGAGGGGAAGTTGTCAAACGCACAACCGGTTATGATAAAATAAAATCAAGTCGTCGAAGCAAAAAAGAATGTGGTACGCTGGGGCGATGCTTAGCGGCACACATTTGTTGCTATAATAAAAACAAGGTAAAATAATAATTATGAAAAAAGCTTTCCTTATCATTTTCGTTATACTCGTGATTTTGGGCCTTGTCGGAGGATTTTTCGCCGGGTTTACGACCCAGGCGCCGAGCGTCGTTTCTGCGCCGATCCCCGATGCGTCTCAGGTGCCTTCGATGTCCGTGACTTCGACAAGCTCCGGAGTGAAATAAAAATCCCCCGACGTTTCGGAGGATTTTTCTATTTTTTCTCGATTTCCATTTCTTCCACTTCCGCTTTTTTGAGGAGCGCGTCCTGAATTTTGAGTGCAATATCTTTGCTGAGCGCGGGGAGTGTGATCATTGTTTCTTCTGCGGGCATACTCTCGCCCCGGTCGCCAAGGATGGTGATGATCACCGTGCTTACGCCAAGCATCTGTTCGAGTACGCTTCGTTTCGTGGTCACCTCTTTGATCCGACTGAAGGGGATGCCGATTTCTTCCTGACTCAGGATGCCGCGGTTCAATTTAAAGTCTTCTGCGTTTACATATATGCCGTAGTGGCTGTATTCAAGCCAGCCCGTGAGGCAGGTGATGCCTAAAATGACGACGCCGACGAGAAGCGCGGGGAGCACAATGGCTTCAAGTATCACCGCATAGGCGGGGAGAGTGTAGATTGCGGTAAAGAGTCCCGCGAGGGCGAATAGGTATGCAAAAAATCCCCCGATTCTTTTAAGGATGAAAATGGCGAGTGTCAGCGGTCCGAGGTGGTCAAAGTGGAGCATGTCGGAATCCATGCGTTCATTGTACCAGAATCAGAGCTCGATGAAAGCATACGGCGCCTCGGGATTTTTCTTTCGCATGAGTTCGAGCGATACATTATAGACGGGTGTGCCCTTGGGCGTCGTTCCTTCATGCGTGCCGTGGTGCGCATGGCCGTGGAGTGCGGCCGTGACATCAAAGCGGTCGATCACGTCCGCGAGCCGGGACGAGCCGAGAAAGGGGAAGATTTCCTGCGGCTCGCCGCGGAGCGTTTCGGGAATGGGGGAATAGTGGAGTACAGCTACTTTTTTCGGCGCGGTAAGCATGCCCAAGAGATTTTCGAGCCGAAGCGACTCGTTCACCGATTCCGCGACGTATGCTTTGAGCGCCGGTTCGCCGAGCGAGCCAAGCACGTGATTTCCGAATCCGCCGCCGAACCCTTTAACTCCTGCGAACCCAACGCCATGAAGTTCGAACGGCTCTTCATCCAGAAAAATAAATTTTGATGCTTTGAGTATTTTTTTGATTTCATCCGCCTTGCCATTCTCGTAATCGTGATTGCCGAGAACTCCCAGGGCGGGGATCCGGCAACCGCCAAACGATTTTGCAAGTTCCTCCGCCTCTTCGGGGAGGCCGAGATTCGTAAGATCGCCGCAGAGGAGCAGCACGTCCGCCGACTCGGAAATTTCCGCGAAGAGATCATGGTAAAAACCGTCCGAGTGCGCGTGGACGTGCAGGTCGCCGACTGCCGCGATGCAGAGCTTACTTTTTTTGCTCATAGATTTCATTTTCCGAGCCGACCACGTCGGCAAATCCCCAATCCTTCACGTCGACCGCGTAATCAATTCGGGAGAGAATTCTGCCTCGGCAGATTTTAACTTCCGGCGTAGGCAGTTTTGCCTGGTGTTCAAGCCGCGAGATAAGTTCGTCGAGCAACCACTTGGGGATCACTTCGCGCTTGGAAGGATAGATAAACCGGAAGTTCAGCATATGGACTAAGAGCACTTCCCAGTACTGGTCCATGTATGAAAGAAGCCGCTTCCAGTCGATGTCTGTATGTTTTTTTAAAATCAAATGCGCCACATCCGGCCCATCGTATTTCATGCGTTCTTGTATGAATGCTTTCGCGAACAAAAGTTCCGTGGGCGGCAGAAGACGCACCTCGTTGTCGAAGATGCTTGAGGTCTGAGATTCTTTAAACCATGCGTCGGTAACCGGCATCAAGGCATTTCCGGCGTTGAACACGATATCAAAAAAGAATTTTCCTTTTGAAACCCTTGCGAGCCAGCGCTCGTCTATTACGTGTGTTTTGTATCCGAGTTCCGCGAATGCGCGCAGGATTTTCGGATAGTCTCCGGCTTTGCAGAATATGTCGAGGTCTTTGGTCACCCGATCGATTCCGGTATACGCAGAGACCGCAAACGTGCCCCCGACCATAAAAGGGATGCCCGAAGCTTTGAGCTGTTTCAGGATTTCCGCATAAAATTCGCGGGCTTTTTCTGATTCGATGAGCATAGAAATAATAGAAATCTCCCCAATTCTACAGCGCCTAGAGCATGTCATTTATGAATGAATGAGAGGTGAATCCTTCATATAAATTTATGTGAGGGATAAAATAAAAAGCCCTCCGACACGGATGTCTGAGGGGAATGTTTTAGCTCTACAGATTCTCGGATCGGTACATGATTTGCTGGTCCCGATTTTCAGGATGATTTCCGATGAAATTGAACTGTATCCTGAGGTGCGGCCTCTCGGCGCGATGCTCGGCGAGCCAAGTTCGGATTTGTGCACGCCTCGCCTCAAAGAATTCATGGCCATCGTTTTCCTTCCGGATCGCCAGTTTAATCTCGAGGCACACGGTATTTAAAGATCCATAGGTTACGGCTGTAACACTGCGAAAGCCTTCCAGTTCGGTAAACTCTTTGAGCGCTTTGTCGAGATTGGCGACTTCGCTTGCGAGCCTCCGTGCCAATTCGTGCGCGGCCGTCGATGCGTGCTGGAGCGGCTCGATTACCCTAAAGGCGTTCACGATGGAGCGATCAGTCGCGTTTTTGCTCCAGGCGCTTGAATCCGCGTTGCTTCAAAAATTAAAAGATGCGAGTCCGGATACGCGCAAGGCAATGTTCGATCTCGCCGGAAACTGGATCAATAAAAAAGACCTGCGGCTCTACTCCAAAGACCCGGCGTTCGAAGCGTTCTTCCGTTCCTATGCTGCAACAGGCGAAGTGTATGCGTTGCCGGGCGATTTTGAGGGCGATTATCTGGCGATCGCGGATGGCAACGTTGGTGGCGGGAAGAGTGATTTATATATGAGGCA
>WNFP01003056.1_pt1 | contig 13390 bp, 11 predicted proteins | sample 5400201 | NCBI WGS metagenome assembly WNFP01 (sample SAMN13153355, study PRJNA577476) | soil metagenome | isolation source: 115 cm saprolite under Madrone tree | place: USA:California | collected 2016-06-14
GTGCAGCCCACCCACCAGAGAAAGGAACAAATGGAACAAAAGGAAAATTTTCATTTGTAACTTTTGTTCCGTCCGGAGCGAAAACCGTGATTCCTGAACCGAATTTCCCGGTACAACCTGATGAATTCATTGGGCGGCGGCCCCAGGTTGACGCCTTCCGCCACACCCTAAAGCAGGGTATTGCCACCGGTTGGACCCCTTCTGTCGCGGTCCTGGGGGACTGGGGAATCGGGAAAAGCAGTCTGCTTATGAAATATGCAGCCGTATGCGTCGAACCGGAGTTCAACATGCTGCCGGTCCCATTCTCAGTGTCAGAAGAACTGGGCGATTACCGCCGCTTCGCGGAACTCTTAGTGGATACTTTCGGCGCGTGTCTTGCGCGCTCTCAACCTATCCAACTCCGCGTCCGCAGGGAGGCGCAGAACTGGAAGCTCAACCACATCAACGTAGGCCCGCTCGCATTACAGAGGGAAACACCGCAATTATTTCTCACCTCTGGAACCGCGATTCTCAGACACGCAATTCAGGATGCTTGGCGTTGCTTCATCCACCCTGCCCAACTGAACGGCGTCATGTTTTTTCTCGACGATCTTCACAATCTCAGGACGCCGAGCCAGTATGCAGTCGCGCTGGCGTTGCGCGACCAATTTCAGTCGTTCGGCGTCGAGAACATCAACTGCAGTGTTTGCTTCTCCGCGCCTCCAAACTATTTCTCCCACATCAGGACCTTGGCTGAACCCGCCGTTCGTTTTTACGACAAAGTTTATCTCGCCCCGTTTTCTTTAGCGGAGACGGTCGAATACGTCGGAGCGATCTTCGACAGCGCAGCGGACCATGCCGAACTCGGTCAATGGCTGCATAGCAAGACTGGCGGTCACCCGTACTTCGTGGCTTTCATCTGCCGCCAGTTAGCACGCCTTACCAGCGAGGACGGCAAACTTGAGGCCGCCCGGCATTGGGAGGAAATCTTCGGTCGGCTCGAAAAGGAGAAGTTCTCGACTGACCTTGCTCAGGTGACGGATCGTGAGGTTCAACTGCTCCGGTCGTTAGCACGAAGCGAAGATCAGGAAGTCGGCATCAAGCAATTTAGCGAATACGAACGAGTCTATTTCAGCAGACTCACCGACAAGGGACTGCTCACGCGAACAGGGCGCGGACAATACAGGCTCTACCACCCGCTATTTCGCGAATTTCTACAACAAACAAAATGAACCAGAGCAACTGCAAACACGAGAGCCATCAGCGCGCCGAGTTGCGGCGGCAAGCTTGCCGCCGCAACTCGGCGGTTCCTTTTCCCTTTCGATAATCACAGGGCGGAATCCATTCCTTTGGCCCTTACGCCCCTTACCCATTTCCCGTTAGCCATTTCCTTTATCCATTCCTGATTGGCCACCCTTTCCATTCCGCTTTTCCACAAACACAAATCAAATCGAGGAGTGCTATGTGGCCTCCAGGCGTTCGCGCACTTGCAAGCGAGCCAACGAAATTATTACGAGGCTGACGCAACCTATGGGCCTCTCCCCAACAACACGAATCGAGGCGACTCCGACGGAGTAGGTTTTCCGGATTGCCCCGGACCAAATACTCCTAGGGCCGTTCCGTTGCCCCCTAGCACGAATCACGTTACCATTTGCCCTGCGACACCAGATAGTCCGGCACGGATTGGAAGAAAATCCATGGCAAGACGGTCTGGGCAGTCAGGCAGTATTCAGAAGGAAGGAAACTGGTACGTGGTTCGATACTGGAAGGATGTCGCGGGCGAAGAGAAGCGGCAGCGGGTGTATGCAAAAATCTGCCCCATTTCCGGCCCTGGCAAACTTTCAGCATCGGAACGGGAACGTAAGGCCAAGGAGATCATCGCGGCCAGCGGAGTGGATACGCAGGAGTATTTCGACAAGGTGGTGAAGCAGTCGGCTCCCGGCGTGACATTCCGCCAGCAGGCTGAAACTTGGCTCGAAGGCATGCGCAATCGTAAGCGCAAGCCATTGGCACCGTCCACGATAGCAGGTTGGTCGTGTGGATTGGACATCTGGATTAACCCGAACATCGGCGACCTGCCGCTTGCTTCCGTCAACAACGCGGCCATGAAAAAATTGGTCGGCAAGATGGACGAAGGCGGTCTGTCTCCGAAGTCCATTTCTAACAACGTGCAGATCGTGAAGATGGTGGTAGCCTCGGCGGTCAATGAGCAAGGCGACGAGCTGTATCCCCGGAAGTGGAACAACGAGTTCATTGACATGCCGGTGGTGAACAACCAAAGGCAGCCGAGCTTCACGGGCGACGTGGTCACGGCCATTATCCGCGAAACGGAAGAGCAGAAATACCGCGTGCTGTTCGCGCTCTGCGCTTCATCCGGTCTGCGGTTTGGAGAAGCCTTGGGAATCGACATCAAGAATATTTCCCCGGATGGCTCCAACATCAAGATCGTCGAGAAGGCGTGGCGCTCCGAACGGCACAACTTCCTAAAAACGGAAAACGGGAAACGGGAAATTGACCTGCATCCTTCGATGGCGACCATGCTGCGGGAATACATGGAAAAGCGGACGGACGAAAAGTGGGCGAGCAAGACTGACTTGTTGTTTGCCTCACGTAACGGCCAGCCGCTCCACCAGTCGAATATCCTGCGGCGCGTGCTGCACCCGATCTTGGAAAAGTTGGGGCAGCCAAAGTGCGGCGTCCATGCGTTCCGGCGTTTTCGCAACACGTACCTGCGGAACTTCACGTCCACTCCGCCAGGAATCTACAAGTTCTGGATGGGACACGCGAGCGCGGAGACTGAAGCCAATGGCTCCGTGCGCACGGGCGAAACCATGTCAGATCGATACGACAAGGTGGCAGCTGAGCGTGGACTCCGCAAAGAATGGGCAGAAAGAGCAGGACTCGGTTTCGAGATTCCGGCCAAAATCCTCGTTATTGGACGGAATGGACGGAAACCCGAAAATGCTCCGTTGGAAGCAGTAGCTGTAAGTGCATGATGTAAGGCAGGATAGACAGTGAGTTTGGCTCCCCGGGCTAGATTCGAACTAGCAACCCTTCGGTTAACAGCCGAATGCTCTACCATTGAGCTACCGGGGAACATCCCCATTTTGTGCTAGTTACGCAGCGTTTTCAAGCGAGGGCTTGGGGACATTGGGGACATGACTGAATCCAAGTCCAACGCTTTCGACGTATTTTCTACGGACATCAACACGGCCCATGAGCTTAATGTACGACTGCTCCGTCACACCCTTCTTGCCGTGACCGAGCCAGAGTTTAATCAAAGTCTCGGGTATCAGTTCGGTTTCGAGGTGTGTGCTACGGAATCGCCGCATGGCGTGCCAAGCCTTACCGTCGCCGTCAACACATTTGACCTTGCGCCTGCCATTCGCATCGCGCCAACGTTCAGCCGTTCTCAGCCCAACCGATTCCAGAATCGGGTGTAGCCAATCGCGGTTGATATTCCTCTGTAACAGAGGACGCCCGCTGCGCGACGAGAACAGTAGTGTGCCGGGTGGTTTGCCAGCGAGATATTCCCTGAAGATTGCAGCCACAGACTCCGGAACATCCACTTCGCGTTTGCCATTCTTTGTCTTTGGCTGTTTAAACTTCGATTCGTACACGCTCTGCCGTATATGCAAAACGCGGCAATCTTCGGAGAACGTTGTACCGTGCTGACATCTTCTGGGCCGCAGAACTTTGCAGTGCGGACAGCCGATGTTATCGCGGACCTTTATAGCAAGAGCTTCGCCGATCCGCAGGCCCAGACCACTAACGCTCAAAGCCAGCATGTAAGCTGGATTCTTAGCAGCGGTTTGGAACGCAGTGTCAAGGATATGCGTCATCTCTTCCGGCGTGAAAGCCTCGGAATTTTGGTCCTCGGGGTCCACAACGGGTAGGTCGATGTACTCGTTGTCCCAAGTTCGCTTGTAGACTTCTTCGCCGTTTACTTTCAACGACGCCATTACAAGCTTGCCTGTCTCCACGATGCTGCTGATGGTTTTCGGCCCCAGCTCTTTATCGTGAAGTTTCTGTACGAGACGTTTGAGCACATCATTGTCCACAGCCGATAGCGGCAGTTCGCCGAGAATTGGGTTCAGGTGATTGTGAATGTAGCTCCTGTACCCCTTGGCGGTTGCCGCTTCGATTGGATCACGCTTCCTTGTCTGCGCTGCGTAGAGCCATGCGTCGGCTTGCTGTTGAAAGGTGATACTACCGGAGACGTCCTCGGTTATTTGTGCCCTAAGGGTTTCTTCGGCGTTTACTCCGGCCTCTTCCAACATCGCTATCTTCCTCCTTTCTCGCTCAAGCGGTCCCAATGCTCCCGGCCCGCTAATTGGGCAGATCGTTGTCCTCTTCTTCCGCCATTTCACGCCACCAGGATCTCGGTAACGATAAACCACGGTCCAGTTGTTGCCGTGCTTTTCCAGACTTCCAGTCTGACCAGAGAATTGAGCCATCGTGCCAATTCCTTTCTTGGCTCGTTCCTCTAGCGTCGGCACAACAATACCTTGACAATGATTCGGTTGGCAATCGGACAATTGTGGCAAGACGCCGATCTGTCTGGGTTTGGAGGCTTGTGGCAAGGAAAGTTGCATGCTTACTCAGAATGGTGTGTCAGGTGGCGGCCAACTCAGGGGCGCTAAGCAAAGCGAGGGCTAGCTACACATCACGCTCAAAGTCGTTTCCGGCGATATCCGGGGGCTGCGGGACAGGAAGTTTGAAAGGTTTGTTCTGGAGTTCCGCCTGAGCCTTCATGACGGTGTGCCGTGCATAGTAATTCGGATCGGCTTTATCTTCCGCGCGATAGTCTGCGATGCGCTGAATTATCACTTCGGGATCGTCGCCGCGGGCCAGGGCACGCTTCGCGAAGGCCCAATCGTGCTCGGATTGGCTTTTGTGCCCGGTACGTACGGTCCGTGAGCGTTCTTCGCCCTGACCCAAATGCCTTGGGGGTTCGAGTGCTTCTTCGTGAATCCTGAAGTCGCGGGCCGTGTAAACGGCGTCCGTTTCCTGACGCGCATGAACGATGAATTCATCAGTCAGTTTCCGGTTGGCAAAGCCCGGCAAGCGAAGCACACGAGTCGAGTCCGTTGCTGCCGGATCGCCGCCGAACTGATTCGCGAGGCTGTGCAGCAAAGACTCTGCCTCATCCTGGCTGAATCCACTCACTTTCCACACAACCTGGTGCTTGCCCGGAGAGGTATCGAGGACAAAGTTTGGCGCCGGCACTTCGACTGAATTTCGAATGGCTTCGAGAGCCTCGTCACCCTTCCTGTCTAGATCGAGATAGACGTGGCGGATATCCTTTATATTTCCCTTGGTCCGGCTGTAGGCGCCGTCCTTAATTGGATTCATTCCGACGAATACGTCGGAACCAGCAGCACTCTGACCCTCTAGCCAAGTTTGAAAGCCAGGACTCGCGATGGCCGCAGCCTTGGCGATTGTTTGAACGGTGTGGTCTGTGAAGCGGTTCCGGACGAGAATCGCGGCGTTATCCATGGGTCCGAAAAGCTCCCGCACATACTCCGAGGCGGTGAGAGATCGCGGTGTGAATCTGGTGTCGGTGCTCATGTGAGATCCTGCTTGGCCAAGAAGACCGTGCCGTAGTCGAACAGGTCCGCGTCCGGGTCGTATCGGTTGATCAGGAGAACTTCGGAAATGTATCTGCGTCCAGGCCGGCGCTCGACGTGGACGACGACATTGAGCGAATCGGCGATGTTGGTCTTGATGGCCCGATACGGGAGGTCCACGCCACTTTGCAAAACACAACTGGTGAAGCGTGCGAGGCCTTGTTGCGCGGAGTTCGCATGGATGGTGGACAGCGTGCCGGAGTGCCCGGTGTTCAGGAGTTGCAGGAGATCGAAGGCTTCGCCTCCGCGAATCTCCCCGAGAACGATGCGGTCCGGGCGGTGACGGAGCGCTGCCTTTAGAAGATCCCGAATGGCCACTGCGGGGAGACCGTTCTGCTCGCGGCGGGCTTCAAACCGGACGAGATTTTCCTGGGCCAGTTGAATCTCTGCCGTATCCTCGATCACGAGGATCCGTTCGTCTGGTGGAATGAATTTCCCGAGGATTGACAAAAGGGTGGTTTTTCCCGTGCCTGTGCCGCCGCTAATGAGGATGTTCCTGCGTGCGAGCACGTAGTCTTCGAGGTGGTTCGCGAGAGCGCGGTCCAGAGTGCCCGCCCGAATCAAATCCTCCATTTCGAAGTGGCGGGTGTTGAACTTGCGGATCGTGAGCGTGACGCCGCCAAGGCTGCACGGCGGGATGATCGCGGCGACGCGGCTACCATCGGGCAGCCGGGAGTCAAGAATAGGCTTCGACTCGGAGATGTCGTCACCGAGTCGCCGGGCGATATTCTTCACAGCGACCATGAGGGATTTTTCGCCGATGGACACGCCCGGCACCTGTTGCAGAAAGCCCTGTTTTTCGATGAACACACGGTCGGGGCCGTTCACCATCACCTCGCTAATGGAATCGTCGAGGATGAGGTGCTCGATGGGCTTCAGGAACGGCAGGATCATTTCAAATCCGTTCATCAGAGTTTCCCTTTGGCGAGCTGTACAAAGTAAGAATCGTTCGGGTTGTTGTGGTGGGGCTTCAGGTGGCAAAACATCGGCGGTGTAGGATTGAGTCCGTCGTAGGCAATGACGACGGACTGAGCGTTGCGCAACTCCATGAACGTCTTCATGTCGAAGCGGTAGTCGCTCTGCGTGTTGTAGCTCTTGGAGGCGACGATGTTGGCTTTGTGAGAGAGGGCCTTTCCGGTGAGCCAACTGACCTTGGTGTCGTGTCCGCTTTCGGACAAACTGTAGCTGACTTTGAGCTGGTCCTCGCGTCCACAGAAATCGCTCGCCGTCCTCGCGGAAAAATCATCGGAGAGCGAGAGAAAAATCTTGGTGCGGAAGGTCTGTAGAAGGGTGCGCCAGCTTCCGCCAGGCAGCGCGGAGCGTAACGAGCTGATGCTCTGTGTGGCGATGATCGGAATGCACTTTGGCTGGCGCGAGAGACTGAAGAATTTTTCGTCTCCGGTCGGGTCGCTTTCGCCAACGGTTGCGAAGTGTTGGTATTCGTCGCAAAGGAAGAGAACCTGCCTGAAATACTTCTGAGGGTGCGCCTCGATTTTAGGAATGCGGTTAAGGACGGCGCGCTCGAAATCGAGCTTCATCATGACGCCCAGTGCCTTCGCGAGTCCGGCGTTCATGCCGATGGGGAAATTCAGAGCACAGACGCTTCCCTGCTCGATAAGCCAGGAGAAGGATGGCAGAGGCTTGCCGAACCGATTGTCCGCGTTCTTCTGCGGGTCGTAACACTCCTTCTTCGGGCAGAAGACTCTCTTCACTTTGGAGTTGTCATCGAAGAGCGAAAGGAAGACGGAAACACCCTCGACGATGGAGGTGCGAAGCTTGGGCTCGATCCTGCGCCAGTCGTCGTTGAACCAGCGCTTGACTGCCTCTAATTGGGCCAGCTTTTCGGGATCGGCCTGGGCCGGGTCCAGGACCGTTCGGGCCTCGAATTGAATGCCTCGTATCCTTAATATTTCCCGCAGCGCGGGCGTAGCCGGCGCAAGAAAGCGATCTTCCTTCTCATCGTGCACAAAGCCGAGGCCCGCGACGTCGGCGGTGCGCTCGCCATAGACCTTTGGTGTGACGGCCACGTAATGGCGTCCGAGAATGATGTCCTCGGCCTCCGCGATCCGTTCTTCGAGGAGCGGCGGAGAGATGGCGCACTGGTAGACATCGAAGAAGGTGACATAGTCGTAGGCGGCCTTATGAAGGAGGATGATGAACTTGACGAGGTTGGTGTACGCCTGCTGCCAGAAAGGCTCCTTGCCACGTCCGAAAAGGTTGTTCAGGAGCGAGGCGATGTTGTATGCCAGAGCGTACGCGTCCAGGTCATTGTGGAGAGGGTTGTAGCAGTATTCTGAATCGAGGCTGATTTCGATGTAATCCTCGGCCCGCTGGTGGCGTCCAAGGATGTCTTTTATCTTCCGGCAAAAGTCCCCCTTAACCTCAAGAACCAGACCGCCGATGCGCTTGCCTTTGTCGGCTGCTTTGTAGGCCAGAATCTGCTCCGCGAAGGGGAGCATGCAGCAGGAAGTTTTGCCACTGCCGATGGCTCCCAAGATGGCGATTCCCGTGAACAATCCGCGCTCGGGAATGGTTAGCCAAAAGGGAGCTTTGGCAGGCACCGGTTTGCGGGGGTTATGAACCTCGCCGACGACAAGAAAGAGGTCGCCTCTCTTGCGGGGATCGGGATACTTGGGAAGGCGTCCTGGCGAGATGGTCCGACGCGCCTTGAGAGTAAGGATGTATAGGCCCGAGAGCACGGTCGAGCAGGCCAGGTACGGGGTCGTGAATAGGAGCGTGTAGTAGAGGTATTTGAAGCTCAAGAAAGCCTGCGGAGCGCGCATGGCAATGACACGCAGAAAGACCTGCTCCTCGGGGAAAGGGTGCGTATAGAAGAGGAACATTCCGGTGGCCATGGCGAGGATGGCCGAGATGAAGCCGCGCGATTGGAGTGCTCTCTGCATCAAGCCCTCCCTCGCGGCTCGGTGGGTTGGGCCTTGTCGGGGCCGGGCTGTGCCGCACGGCGTGCTTCGCGCCACTTGCGGTATTCCTGATCCCGCCAGAGTTCCTTCCTTAGAACGGCATTCACGACGTGATCAGTGCTGCTCTCAATGAACCTGGCGTAGTCGTCGACGAGTTCGCTGACGGGCGCCTCAATGCGAAACTCCCGAGTCAGAATTGCTGGCTGCTTCTTGATCAGTGGCATGTTGGTCCTCCTAAGTAAGTTGACTTGCTCCGAAACTCTTCTCCACACCGTGGAAAAAACAGCCGGCACAGTCATCTGTGCCGGAGGGCGGGTGCGACCCCACGAACTTTTTGGGCGGCTGAAAGCCGAAAAAGTGGGGTCGCACCCGCCCGATTTGACTTTTTTTCCACGGTGACTTTTGTTTTTGCTGCGTCTGTATTCTTCCGGCCTCGAAGGACTTCGGACCTCCTGGGGGTGAAGAAGTGCGAATTTCAAAAAGTGCAGAGCGTAATTCTTACCTCTTCACTCGGTATTCGGAGAATCGGTGGCAGGAGCAATGCGTCGTAGCAAGAACGTCTCAAAGCCGATGGTGTGTTTCCGGTCATTCGTCCCAAGCTCCTGACGGATGCCGCTTTCGTTGACGCGGCCGTTTTTCCATCCTCGATACAACCCCTCAAATCTTTCTCCGGTGAACCGGGCTCGCGCGTGGTTACGGAAGATCAGGTCGGCATCCGTGACTGCGGCGTACTGTTTTTCGTCCCAGGCCTTGCGCACGCGGAAGTAGCGGAGCAGGTCGCCCGAGACGTCGGATTCCAGAGGAATCTTCACGAGAGAAGCGAAGATTTCTGTGGCCTTCTCGAACTGCGCATCGGTGCGGGATGCATAGACGAGCCGGAACTCGGATATCTGACGGAACAGTGGCAGATAGTTCTCCAAATGGCGGACAAAATCAGTGAAGGCTGCCGCACCTTCATGGATGTAGGTAAAAGTCACCACAGGCGAGGAGGAACAGAGGAACATGGGGAACTTGTCGACAAAATATCGGACGGAGGTACTGGAGGTCTTTCGCCCAAGGTAGAGTTTGGCCGGAAGATAGTGCTTCTGGATGTTCAGAGTCCCACAAAAGAAGCGGACTTTGTCGGGCTCGGTTTCGAGGTACTGATACCCCTGGTTCAGGAAGACAAAATCGAGGATTCCGATGCGCCGCTGAACGTATTCGATTTCATGTTCCCGCCGGTTGCGGATGTTCTCGCGGTCGATCTGGCGGTAGAGACGTCGGGAGAACAGGTGATAGACCGTTCCGCTAATTGGAAAGCGCTCGGTCCGGGCGTGTTTTTTGGTGTGAAGTTTGCTCCAGAAAGTGGTCGTGCGCTTGCCCCAATGGGAAGAGGTGAAGGCCAGGAATTGACGTGCCACGAAGTACCCGGAATGCGTCGCCACGATGTAGAGAAAGCGGGCTTCCGCTTCGGTGTAGCCGAGGGCTTGGAGAGCATTGAGATGGGCTGGAGAGATGTTCATAGTGTGAGGATCCCTGCGGTGATTTCGTGTTCGTCGAGAACGCGGCGCAAACGCGCTGCGTCTTCCGAATGCCCATAGATCGAGAAGCCTGCGGAGGCTTTTTCCGCCATACCCCGCGGCCTGTAGTCGCGGGTCGCCAGTTCCAGGTCCACATGACGCAGTTCGAGCTCCGGAGTCTCATACTCGACGCGAAGATCGGGAATGGGAATCTTTCCATTCACAACCTGGAGCTGGTGCTTTTCGGCGACTTGGCTCTTGCGTTCCGGGTCGTCTTTTTCCTGCCCGAGCAGGGCCAGATCGCGATTCAGATTCCGCTTGAGTTCATAGTCGAGGAGCACGCGGACCGGCCTGCCTCCGCTGCGCTCAATGCGAGCAGCCTCCTTCTGGTAAAGCCGGTAGAGATAGGCGTCGTGTTTGACCTCGCGCAGCTTCACCAAACCGTGGTAGATGGGCTGATCGTTGGGGAGTTGGCTGTTCTTCTTGAGGAGACGATGTGCAGCCTTGGTGAGCGTTACTACTCGCAGGGTCTTCTTCTGCGAGATTTCAAGGGTCTTCTCGCTCAGCAGGGACTGCCGCGCAAGATCGCGGATGTCCTTCTCCATCCGCTCGCGATCTCCGGAGTAGGCAAACTTCGTGAGGTCCGTCGCGGCAATCACGCGGAATTTGCCGATTTCCTCGAGGGAATGCATCTCGGAATCGCGGAGGAGATACGCCCGGTCACTGACGTAATACTCGCGCCGAGAGTCGCTGCGTTCGTCGCGGGTGGAATGCTGCTGCCGAGCGTCGGCGCTATCGCCACGGCCAGGGGCTTCCGGCGCAGGAATCCCACTGTCTCGCGCGTCGGGAGGTGTCGATCTGGACTGACGTGAGGAGGCACGCGTGGGTGTTTTGCGCGTGTCCAGCGCGTCTTGCGGATCGTAGGAAAAGGCGTCGCGCGACATTAGTTGAAATCCTCCTCGTTTACGGGAACGGGCAAGTCTGCATGAGTCGCGTTGAATTGCTTGTCGAGATGAGAGAGTTTGCGTCCGGTATTCTTGAGGAAGAAGCGGCGGCCGATGGCCAGCGCAACGCCAAACAAGTTCACAAATAGGACCACGAGAAAGATCAGAATCGTTGTTCCGTAGGCGTGGAACAGGACGGTTTTGTAACGAGCCATGAACTTCAGCTGGTCGAGCAGCCAGAATCCATAGCCAATTAAGATAACGACGGTGAAAAACAGGGCATTGGCAATCATTTCAGTCTTCATCTCCTCTCAATCTGTCTTCAGGATTTGCCGGGCCGAATGCGCCCGCCGCGAACCCTTGGCGAGCGTCAGTGTTTCAACACAGCCTTTTCCAGGTGAACGATATCCTCAGGGGTTAAAGGTCCAGTGGCGTGAGCTTCCGAAAAGCATCCAAGGGAAATAGATCAAGTACGCTCACGCCTAGCACTTCTGAAATGGCATAAGCGATCGCGAGACTCCTACGCGTTCGGCTAGTTCTCTTTGTGTCCAGCGTTTGGCAACGCGTGAAGTTCGGTGTGCTCTACCTGGGCGAGGTTTCCAGCGAGAGTTGCCCTCCACTATTACTAATGGGCGAAAACTTGTTCTGATTCCCCAAACAAAAATTCCCCGCCTTCCGGGAACTATTTTTTCTCTTCCGCGGATTTTGCGAAGAAACAGCAAGCAAAAAAGAAGTGCTCTTGATGCCGAGGTCGTTCGCTGCCTTTTGAAGGCGTTGCAGAATTCGCTCGACGCGCCAGTGGACTGCCTTCTCTGAGAGCACCGTGTGTGTATGAATGATCTCCTTTGCGAAAAACCCCTCTACTTTCAATCTGATTAGTAGATCCCGTTCGAAAACGGACAGAATTCCGATCCGCTGGCAATGGTCGAGGAAATCGTTCAGAACCACGACAGTTTCGAATGCGTCGTTTCCAAAAGGCTCCTCCGTCTCTACAGACTTGTCAGTTTCTCTCTGAATCGCGACTCGTTGTTCCTTTTCGGCCCACCGAAATGCATTCTTGCGCAACGTTCGTGTGAGGGCGATGGGAAGATGACTGTTCATTAGAGTTGGAGAGGCTGAGGTCACAAGCTCCAAGAACAACGTGAGAATCTGTTGTCCGATGTCTTCGGACTCGAGCTCTCGAAACCACGCGCACAGCTCCCGATGGGTTCGGTGGATTGTAGGCGTAAACGCAAGCACTAAGACGGCCTGGATCAACTCGATATCGGACACGTCCGTACCTGCGGAGATGAGTATTGGGACTAGTTCCCCTGCCAGCGAAGCTCCCGAATCGCTGTTGCGTCCTGCGTGAAGGTCCGTAAGCAGTTCCGACACGTTCGAGAACCTCGCAAGCGCTGGCGAGCTTAACGCTATGGCTGTGAACCGCACACTCGCCGGTGGCTGGGTAATCGATTTGAACAGATGGCGCTCGACCTTGCAGATGTGGCACTTGCAGTGAAGGTTTTCCAGCATGATCTCAACTCCTCAAATACACGACCAGAATCGGCCTCTATAGATACAGAGAGCCTCTATTCGGAGAAACCTCAATTGGAATCTAGAGGTTTGTCTTCGAGATTGAGTTGAAGTGGAGTCGGGCTTTGTGATTCATTGATGTTCGAGCGAAAATTCCCCTCTATATACTAAGAGGCCTCCAGAAAGGAAATCCTCAATAAGAAAATCTAAAAGTTCTTGTTTTTTTCAGTTTGTGCCGACCTTGCGGATTCCGGGGCATGCCGTTCCCCCGGGTTATCGCGATCGTGATTCTGAGATGATCCCGATCAATTGATCCTGATCGTCGGAATGGTGATCGCGATGGTCCCGAATCCGCACTTATCAGATGGGCGCTACGACAAGCGTTTGTGTTCGACCTGTAGGGTCACGCTGATTCCGGGCGGATTGTCGGCATACGGAAGTGCGCGCTGAGCAGCGCGTTGTTCAGGAGGGTTGAAGTCCCTCTGGCGCTCAAATGAGGGGCGCCATATCCAAGAAGCGGGGTTCACAGCCTCGCTGGCCGGAGAAAGTGGAAGGTATGGAGACGTCTAAACGGGCACGAAGGCGAAAGCTGGATACACCCAAGACCGACCTAAAGCCACCGCTTGCTGTACTTCGGAGGGCAGGGTGTCCATCGCGAGATGGAATCCGAAGGGCATGAGGAGAAGTACCGGGCCGTAATCGATGGGGAAACCCAGGATGAACCGGTCGGCCAAAGGTGGGGCAAGGTCGAGTCTGCACTTCTAAGACGAAGGCGTTCTCATTCACCCACCGTACCAAGGTGTTTGCGGACGGCACGGTACAGAAGAACAACGCGTGACCTCAGGAGAACTGACAGAGTCCCCGAGTGACATTGGGGTAAGCGAACCTATAAGCGCAAGCGAAAT
>WNFP01004747.1_pt1 | contig 13390 bp, 16 predicted proteins | sample 5400201 | NCBI WGS metagenome assembly WNFP01 (sample SAMN13153355, study PRJNA577476) | soil metagenome | isolation source: 115 cm saprolite under Madrone tree | place: USA:California | collected 2016-06-14
ACGGTCGTGTGATCGCGTCCGAAGGCCGCCCCCAGCTCGGCGAACGGCCAGCCGAGCAGCTCGCGCGCGAGATACATGGCGACCCGTCGGGGCAGCAGGAGAGCGGCGCTGCGCTTGCGCCCCCGCAGCCGGCGGGCCGTGGTCTGGAAGCTCTCCGCCGTGGCGGTGAGGACGTCGTCCACCGTCAGCGGGCGGGGCGGGCGCGGGCGGAGCTCGGCCAGGACCTCGACGGCCAGCGCCTCGTCGATCGGCCGGCCGCTCAGGCGGGCGTGGCCGAGGAGCCGGTTGAGCGCGCCCTCGAGCCGGCGGACGTTGTCGCCGAAGGCGGTCGCCACGCGCGCCGCGAGCCGGGGCTCGAGGACGGCCCCGCGCGCACGCGCCTTCTGGTGCAGGATGGCGACCCGGAGCGCCGGCTCGGGCCGCTCGATCACCGCCACCACGCTCGCCTGGACTCGCTCCTGCAGGCGTCGGGCCAGCGCCGGCATGTCACCCGCCACGCGGTCGGAGGTGAGCACGAGGAGGCGCCGGGCTTCTGCCCAGCTGGTCAGCCCGTCGAGCAGGCGCTCCTGGATCACCTCGCGGCCCTCGATGGAGTGGATGTCGTCGAGCAGGAGCGCCCCGAGGGGCGCGAGGTCGCGCCAGAAGCGCTCGTGGGCGCCGACCTCGTAGGCGCTCACCATGGCGGACACCAGCTCGGCGGCGGACAGACACGCGGCGGGATTACCCGCCGCATCGCGCGCCTGGAAGACTGCATGCAGGAGGTGGGTTTTGCCGACCCCCGAAGGGCCGTACAGGAAGAGGGGCGCGGGATCGCGAGCCGCGAGGAGGGTGTGCGCGGCGGCGCACGCATCGCGGTTGCTGTCGCCGACGACGAAGGTGTCGAAGGTGTGATCCGGGCTGGGGAACGTGGCCGAGATGGGAAGGGACGGGAGCGGGGCCGCGAGGCCGAGCCGCACCGGACGGCGCTGGCCGAGGGCGTCGGCGAGCGCGTCCTCGATCGCGCCGAGGAAGTGTCGCGCCACACGCTCGCGGGTGACCGGGTCCGGCGCGACCAGGTCGAGGCCGTCGCCGACCCAGCTCGAGCGCAGCGGCGCGACCCAGGTGGTGAAGTTCCGCTCGCCCACCCGGCCGCGGACCGCCTCGCAGACCCGGGCCCAGACCGCGGCCGGGTCCTTTCGCTGTCCCGACCCCGGTGGCTGGCTCACGGCTCGCCCGCCTCATCCACACCTGTGGAGACACGCCTCACGGGCCCGTGTGCGCAGGCGCTTCTCCGGGCGGCCGTACCGGTCACGACACCGTCCCGCCCGGCATGCAGACCGTCACCCTGGATGGCCGGGGTGACGAGGGAAGACAGCATGAATGATGTGATCCGCCGGAGGGTACGACCGGCGGATCAGACGTCTATAGAACGGGCCCCATCGGATGGCAAGAAAAAAAACAGGTGACCTCCGCCATCCCGGAAGGCGTTACTGGTAGGCGACCTTGCGCCCGGAGAGGAGCTGGAGGTCGGCGATCAGCTCGCGCACCGCGGCGCGCGTCTCGCGCGCGTTGCGGCGCAGCTCCCGCTCGAGCTGGAGGCGCCGGCCGTCGCGCCTGCATGTCCCCGCGCCGGTCGAGGAGCCGGTCGACCTTCGCGAGCGCGAGCAGGCGCACGCGCTGCTGGGGCAGATCATCGGCGACCGAGAGCAGGCGCGAGAGGAGCCCGGTGTGATGGCGCGCGATCTGCTCCGCGAGACGCGCGTCCACCCGCACGATGAGCAGGCAGAAGGCGGCCTCGAACTCGCGCAGCGCCGCCTCGAGCTGCCGCTCCTGGAGGTGTGCGTCGCCGCGCGCGGCATGCGTCAGGCGGCGCTGGAAGCGGGCGCGCTCGAGGGCGGCGAGCGCCGGCAGCGCCAGCGGCCGGGCGAGAAGCACAACGAGCCCGGCCACGAGCACCAGCGCGATGGGCAGGAGCACCAGCGCCACGAGCCACGTCGACATGCCGGATCGGGGCGACTGTATGGCAACGCCGCTGGCTAGACAAGAGCGCTCACACGAAAACGCGGTAGTCGAGGGTGGGGAAGAGGTTGTCGGTGTCCTCGAGCGCGGCCAGGCGGAGGTCGTCCACCGCCCCGCGCTCGACCTGCGCGCACAGCTCCTGGCAGCGGAGCAGGTGATCCAGGCTCCGGCGCACGGCGTACTCGACGGTGGTCGCGCGCGACATCATGAAGGCCCAGTCACTCGCCTGCGCGAGGAAGAGCTCCCGCAGCGCCTGGGTGAGCGCGCGGCGCGTGCGCTCGTCAGCGCTCGGGTAGCTCCGACAGAGCGCGTGGAGACGGTCCGCGGTGGCGTGGAGGTGGCGGTAGAGCCAGTCGTTCTCGCCCGCGAGCCAGACTTCGTTGTAGCCCTTCCAGCCCCAGGTGGACGTGGCCGGCGTGGCGCGCTGCACGGTCGGGTGGCGGGCGAGGTCGTCGCCCGGGGTCCCGGCGCGCAGCTCGGGCGTGACGGCGAGGCGGCGGAGGACCGCCTCGAGCCACCACGGCCCCTCGAACCACCAGTGCCCGAAGAGCTCGGCGTCGTAGGGGCAGACGATGATCGGCGGCCGGTCCATGGCGCGCGCCAGCCAGGCCGCCTGGTGCACGCGGCCCGCGACGAAGTGCGCCGCGTGCGCCTCGAGCCGCTCGCGGGCGCGCTCGGGCTCGTAGGGCGCCTTCACGTCGGTCTTGCCGGTGATGCGGTGGTACTTGAGGCCGGTCAGGATGCGCTGCCCGGTGGGCGGCAGATAGGGACGCACGTAGTCGTAGTCGAGATCGAAGCCGATGTCGCGGTAGAAGTCGCGGTACCAGAAGTCGCCCGGGTAGCCCTCCTCGGCGCTCCACACCTGCTTCGAGCTGTCGGGGTCGCGCCCGAAGGCCGCCACGCCGGAGTCGCACGCGATGGGCGCGTAGACGCCGTACACGGGCCGCGGCGTGGCGTGCGCGATGCCGTGCGTGTCGACGAAGAAGTAGCGCACGCCGACGCGGGCGAGCTCGGCGTCGAGCCCGGGCTCGTAGGCGCACTCGGGGAGCCAGAAGCCCTCGGGGCTGCGCGCGAAGAAGCGGCGGTGCTCGGCGATCGCGACCTCGACCTGCGCGCGGACCGCCCCCGGCGTTACGGCGAGCAGCGGGAGGAAGCCGTGCGTCGCCGCGCAGGTGATGATCTCGAGGAGCCCGCGCTCCTGGTAGGAGCGGAAGGCGGCGATCAGGTCCTGGCCCCAGTCCTCGAGGAAGATCGTGCGCGCCCGGCAGAAGCGCGCCAGGTACATCTCCGCCACGCGGTGGAAGCGCTCGTCGGCGCGCGTCCGCCGCTCCTCCTTCTCGGCCAGCTCGACCAGCCGGTCGAGGTGCCGGAGGTAGCGCCCGCGCAGCAGGTGGTCGGCGAGCATGGCGAGGAGGGGTGGGCTGAGCGAGAGCGTGAGCCGCGTGGGGACGCGGTCGCGCTCGAGCGCCCCCAGCATCTCGAGGAGCGGGATGTAGGTCTCGGTGATCGCCTCGGCGAGCCAGCGCTCCTCGAGGAAGTCCTCGTGCGCGGGATGGCGCACGAAGGGCAGGTGGGCGTGCAGGACGAAGGCGAGGCTGGCCTGGGGCATCGCGCGCGGGGCGGGCGGAGTCAGCGCGCCGTCCGCGGCGTGTGGGCGTCGCTCGAGCGGGAGCGGCCCTCACTCGCCTCGGCGGCGCTCTCGGGTGCCACGCTCGCGAGCGGGGTCCCTTCCCAGGTGCGGGCGCTCTCGCATACGGCTCCGGCGGCGACCTCGACCCAGCGCACCGTGGTGTCCGGAGACGGGGTGGCGCGCGGCGTGGTCACCACGTTCGAGCGGGCGAGGGGGAGAAACCGCCCGCCAGGCGTGGCGAGGCCGATCTCGACGCAGAACGAGGCCGCGGGCCGCCCGACGTTCAGGTACCAGCGGTCGGCGCCCGGCGGCAGCTCGACGTCGAAGGACTGCCACGCGTTGTCGCCGGTGAAGGTGATGAAGGTGACGTCGTAGACGCGCAGCAGCTCGCGCGCGCCCTCCGCCTCGGCGCCGAGGGCGCGGAGCGCCTGGACGCGTGTGGTCGGGGTGATCTCCCAGTAGGTGAACACCCACCACGGGTCGCGCGGCAGGAGGACGATGCGGTCGCAGCCGTAGGCGCGCGGCAGCTCGCCGCTCTCGCGGTCGGCGTAGCGCGCCGCGGGCGCGCGCGGCGGGCCGAGGTAGTACTTCGCTTCCTCGGCCTGGAACTGCGGGGCCGCCTCGCCCCCACCCGGCTGGTCGGCGGGAGGCGGGTCGCCGGTGGGCGCGTGCGGTGCAGGACCAAGGCCGGCCAGGCGGGCGAGCGGGTCGACCACCTGCGCGCCGATCCTGCGCGCCACGCTGCGGCCGCAGTCGAGCCAGCCGCCCACGAGCTCGAGCCCGGTGCCGAGCGCCTCCGCCAGCATCCGGCGATCGTACCCGCCGCGATGGGGCTGGTCAAAAGCCGTCCGGGTGCGGTGAGGCTTGCGCCTGCGGCGCTGGTGAGGAATGTTTCCCCCTCTGGTGAGCCAGACGTCCCCCAGGGCACTCGTCGTGCTGCGCGTGTCGCGCGGCGCCGGACCGCCGAGCGAGCGAGACATCAGGGCCCGGATCGATGCGGACCGCGCGCGGCTCGGCCTGCCGCCGGACGGTGCCCCGACGTATCGCCTCGCCGGACCCTACGCGATCGAGCTCGGCGGACAGGCGCTCGACGAGTACGTCGCCTGGGAGACCTGACGCCGACCCGAGACTCCGTCTCGGGTCGGGGACGGACAGCGAGAGTGGCGCCCGGTGCACGGGGCGGACGGCGTGCCGCGGCCGGGCAGAGCCGGCGCGGCAGACGTTCCGGAGGGTGAGCGCGTCATGGTAGGCGACGTGTGCGGGCTGACGCATGATGGCTGCCCAGGGCCTCAGCTTTTGCCGCGCCGGCTTTGCCGGCCGCGGCACGACGTTCGCACGATCCACCGAACGCCACACGCTCGCTTCCGGTTCCGACCCGAGACAGGGTCTCGGGTCGCTAAGCGTGCGCGCGTAGGATGCGCAGCGCCTCGTGGGCGTCGCCCGCGCCGAGCAGCCCGGCGCGCAGCTCCGGGGAGCGGAGCAGGGTGGCGATGCCGGCCAGGATCGTCAGGTGCTGCGCGGTCGCCGCCGGCGGCGACAGCACCAGCGCGACCACCTGGATCGGCACCGTCGGCACGGCCTCGTAGAGGCCGTGCGGAGAGGTCGCGAGGGCGGCGACGGGCTGCTTGATGCCGGGAAGCCGGGCATGCGGGACGCCCGCGTGGATGTCGAGGAGGGCGGTCGAGGAAGCGGCCTCGCGCGCCGTGACGGCCTGGATGGCGGCGCCCTCCGCGGCGGCGGGCAGGAGGCGCTCGCCGGCGAGCACCGCCACCAGGCCCGAGATCGTCTCCTCGAACGTCCGCCACGGCGGAGCGACGCGGATCAGCTCGGGGCGGAGACGGGCGACGAAGCTCATGCAGGGCGGGGTCAGCGCCGCAGCAGGTCGAGCGCCGCGACGATCAGGAAGAGCGCGAACACGCGCCGGAGCGCCGCGCCGCCGAGGAGCTGCGCGAGCCCGCCGCCCACGTAGCCGCCGACCAGGAAGCCGGCGGCGGCCCACACCGCGACCGGGACGTCGACGTGCCCGGCGCGCCAGTACTGCAGCACCGAGAGGATACCGACCGGCGGCAGCAGCACGGCGAGCGAGGTCCCCTGCGCGTCGTGCTGCGACATGTGGAAGAGGTAGATGAGCAGCGGGACCATGATGAAGCCGCCGCCGAGCCCGATCAGCCCGCCGAGCGTGCCGCCCACGAACCCGACCACCAGCGCGAGCACCGCTTGCATGAGGGCCGGATACCCGAGCGCGCCTTCCTTTTCCAGCCGTGCGGGTCTGCTATAAAAGCGAAGGGCGCGCATGCGGCGGATCGGGCTCTTGACCAGCGGTGGCGACGCGCCGACCCTCGAGACCTCCCGCTCACCGGAATTCTACCAGCCGGACCTGGTGTGACCGACGACGCCCTCGCCGACTACCCGAAGACCGTCGTCTTGACGGACGGGGCGCAGCTGGTGCTGCGTCCGCTCGGCGGCGCCGAGCGCGCCGCGCTCCGCGCGCTCCTCGCGCGCGTGGCGCCCGCGGAGGGCTTCGCACCGGACGCCGAGCACGTCATCCTCGCCTGCGACGGCGAGCGGGTGGTGGCGGCGGCCGCCCTCGAGCGAGGCGTGCCAGAGGTGGCGCGCCTGCGCGTCGCCATCGATCCCGACTATCGCGGCCGGCGCCTGGGCACCTGGCTCGTCCTCGACGGCGTGCATCTCGCCGCCGGCCTCGGCGTCGAGCGCCTCGAGGCGGCCGCGCACCCAGGCGAGGCCGCCTACCTGGCCGCGCTCGAACGCCTCGACTTCGTGGTCGATCGAGCGCGCACGTCGCCGTCGAGCGTGGTGTTGGTGAAGAGCCTGCACCGCGGGTGGACGGATTTCTGACCCCGCGCCGATCTGGTATCGAGGCCGCCCGGTGAGTGCGACCCTCCGCCTGCCCGGTCTCGCCCGCCCGGTCGGCTGCGTGCGCGACCGCTTCGGCATCCCGCACCTGCGCGCGGAGACGCGCGCCGACGTCTACCGTGCGCTCGGCGGGGTGATGGCGAGCGATCGGCTCTGGCAGATGGATCTGGCGGTCGACAGCCCGTGATCCGGAACCTCGTCTGGATGGGCGCGGCGCTCGCGCTGCCGCTCGCCTGGTTCGTGGTGCACTTCGGGCAGCTCGCCACCACGCCGCTCGAGATTGCCCTCTGGTCGGGGAGCGGAATCTTCGGCGCCGCCTTCCTGCTCTCCTGGACCTGCGAGGTGGCGCAGCTCGACATCACGCGCGCGCTGGCGCTCGCCTTCCTGGCGCTCATCGCCGTGCTCCCGGAGTACGCGGTCGACGTCTACTTCGCGTGGCGCGCCGGGCAGGACCCGACCTACACCGCGTACGCGACCGCCAACATGACGGGCGGCAACCGCCTCCTCATCGGCGTCGGCTGGGCGACCGCCGTGCTCGCCCTCTGGCTCCGCTACCGCCATCGCGAGGTGCGCCTGCCGCCCGAGCAGGCGGTCGAGGTCAACTGGCTCGCGCTCGCGACCCTCTACTCCTTCGTGATCCCGGCCAAGGGCACGCTCTCGCTCCTCGACACGGCCGTCCTCTTCCTCATGTTCGCGGGTTACGTGCGTGCGGCCGGCAAGACCCATCACGAGGCGCCGGTACTGGAGGGGCCGGCGGAGCTGCTCGCGCGCCTCCCGCCCGCCGGGCGCCGGGGCGCGGCCCTGGCGCTCGCCCTGCTCGCGGGCGCCGCCATCGTGACCGCGGCGGAACCGTTCGCGGAGAGCCTGATCGCGACCGGGCGGCAGTTCGGCATCGAGGAGTTCCTGCTCGTGCAGTGGCTGGCGCCGCTCGTCTCCGAGTCGCCCGAGTTCGTGGTGGCGGTGCTGTTCGCGCTACGCGGCTCGGCCGCCGCCAGCATCGGGACGCTCATCTCCTCGACCGTGAACCAGTGGACGCTGCTCGTGGGCGCGTTGCCCGCGGCCTTCGCGCTCTCGCACGGGAGTGTCGTCGCCATGCAGCTCGATGCCCGGCAGCGCGAGGAGATCTTCCTCACCTCGGCGCAGTCGGTGTTCGGGCTGGTGGTGATCGCGAACTTCACCTTCTCACGCCTCGAGGCGATAGTGTTGTTCGCGCTCTTCGTGCCGCAGCTCTTCCTGACCACGCCCGCGGCGCGCTGGACGCATGCCACACTCTACCTCGTCCTGGCCGCCGGCATGGTCTGCTTCAGCCCGACGGCGCGCGCGGGCGTGCGGCAGCTGCTGCCGCTGCGGCGCCGGCGCCCGTCGTAGCCGAGGGCGTTCGGCGCTCGAGAGCCCGACGGTGCGAGGCGAGGCCGCTAGGAGCGTGACCCGAGACTGCGGTCCGCGGGAGCGGGGGCGTCGTCTCCGCTTCGATTCGGCGCCGGCGAGCGATGGGCGTGACCGGCCGTTTCGTTCGGACGCCTCATAGGCGCTGCGACGACGCCCCCGCTCCCGCGACGTGCGTCGCCCCGGATCGCACCCCCGCAACAGCCTCCGCCGCGGGGCGGCGCTACGCGAGCTCGACGCCCAGCGCCCGCAGCCGCCGCAGGTTGAAGGCGGCGCACACGAGATGCCACTCGCCGCGCACCGTTGCGAGCCCCCGCAGCATGCAGCGGCGGAAGCCCATCGCTTGCTTGCTCTCGGCGCGCCGGCGAAAGACGTGCGGCACGCGCGCCCGGCCGAATGGCGCAGCGGGGAGGCGGGGGTGCCGTCGGAGCGCCTATGAGGCGCCGCGCGCGGCGGCCGATCGAGCCACCCGACTCGGCGGCGCCGAATCGAAGCGGAGACGGCGCCCCCGCCTCCCCGCACCGCCGTCTCGGGTCCACGCTCCTAGGCTGACGCCGCCACCAGGTACCCGTACCGCGCCCGGAACTCCTCCGGGCTCATGCGCGCGGCCGCGGCGATGGGGCCGAGCTTCGCGGGGTCGTCCAGATCCTCTCGCTCGAGGCGGATCATGTACTCGATGGCCACCCGGTAGGACCCGCTGCGGATGTTGACCTCGCGCACGCGCGGGCGCCCCGTTGCCGGGTCGGTGAACGATCCGAACGGAAGCGGGACCATTTGGCTCTCCCGGATCGTGATCATCGCCCCGATCTCCGGCCCGCCTGCGCGGCGCAGCTCCCGGAGGTAGTGGATGGCTCCATACCCGAGGTCCCGGGTGTACTCGATGTCGAAGGGGATCGGTGATGCGCAGCGCAGCTCGTAGCCGATGTTCTTCGCCGTGACCGTCATCTTCTGGCCGCGCGCCTTGAATCGGGCCTTCACCCGGTCGGCGAGCACCTCGTCCAGGTTGAGCTCGCCCAGCCGGATGTGCCCATGCTCGTCGACCTCGATCTCGGGCATGGCCGCCCTCAGGTCCGCCTCCGCCAGCCGGAGGGCGATGCCCTCCGCGAACACGGCCACACCGAACGGCCGGCCATGCGCGATGCGCTTGAGCATCGCCGCCTCCACGATATCGACCAGGTGCTCGAGACGGACCGGTTGTCCCTTCGGAAACTCCTCGGCGACCACCGTGAGCGTGGCGCCCGCGGCCTTGCCGATGCCGACCGCCAGATGGCCCGCAGAGCGTCCCATGGCGAGCACGAAGAACCACCGCTTGGTGGTCATGGCGTCGGTCATGAGGTTGTTGACGAGCTCCACGCCCACGTGACGCGCCGTCTCGTACCCGAACGTGGGGGTGCCGCCAGGAAGGGGAAGGTCGTTGTCGATGGTCTTCGGCACGTGCGCCACCCGGATCGCCCCGCGGGCGGCCTCGGCCAGACGAGAGGCCGAGAACGCCGTGTCATCGCCTCCGATGGTGACCAATAGCTCGATCCCGAGCTCCCGCAGCGCCTTCAGGCAGTTGTGCATCCGCCAGTCGGGATCGTCGGCCCCCTCGTCCCGCACGGTGGGGTTGGCCCGCGCCGTGTAGAGGATGGAACCGCCGAGGGCGTGGATACGAGACACGTCGGTGATCGAGAGCGGCAGGACGTGCGCGGTCGATCCCTGGATGAGATGCTCGAACCCGTCCAGGATCCCGATCACCTCCCAGCCCGAGTTCACCGCCTCGATCGTGGCGGCGGAGATGACGGAGTTGATCCCGGGGGCGGGGCCTCCCCCGCACAGGATCCCGAGCCTCGGCTTGCGTTCGCCCATGGGAGGTCCGCGTCGCGTCCGCTACACCAGCGCCTGCACCTCGCGTAGGCGCTGGATCTCCGCGTCGCCGTACCCGCACACGTCGCGCAGGACCTGATCCGTGTCGGCGCCGAGGCAGGGCGCCACGCGGCGTACCCGGCAGTCGCTTTCGGACATGCGCCACGGGACGCCGACGTGCTTGCGGGTGCCGACGACGGGGTGCGGAAGCTCGACGAAGAAGCCGCGCGCGTTCAGGTGCGGGTCCTCGGCCAAATCGCGGTTGGTGGCGGCGGTGAAGGCGGCAACGCCGGCGGCCTGGAGGGTCGCGGTCGCCTCCTCGGGAGCGCGCGTGCTGGTCCACGCGGTCACGACCTCTTCCAGCGCGTCCTCGCGCTGCTTGCGCGCGGCGGCGGTGGCGTAGCGCGGGTCGCTCGCCAGCTCGGGATGGCCGATCGCGGCCGCGAGGCGCGCCCAGGCCGCATCGTCCTCGACCGCGATCGCGACCCAGCGGTCCTCGCCGGCGGCGCGGAAGACGCCGTGCGGCGCCATGTGCGCGTCGCGGTTGCCGTCGCGCTCGGGCGCGGCGCCGTTCATCGTCCAGGCGCAGATCGCCTCCGGGAGCACGGCCATCGAGGTCTCCCATTGCGAGAGGTCGACGTACTGGCCCTGGCCGGTGCGCGCGCGGTGGAGGAGGGCCGCCAGCACCGCGACCGCCCCGTGGAGCCCGCCCGTCGGATCGCCGTACGAGATGCCGACGTGCATGGGCGGGAAGCCGCGGTAGCCGGTCACCGAGGACATCCCCGAGAGCGGCACCTGCGCGGGCCCGTACGAGACCTTGTCGGCGTCTGGACCGGTCGCGCCGTAGCCGGAGAGCGCGATCATGATGAGATCGGCGCGGAGTGCGCGGAGCGCGTCCCAGCCGAGCCCCATGCGCTCCATCACCCCCGCGGCGAAGTTCTCGACCACGATGTCGCTCGCCGCGCACAGACGCTTGGCGGCCTCGATCGCCTCGGGGCGCTTGAGATCGAGCGCGACGCTCTTCTTCCCCTGGTTGTACTGGTTGAAGTAGCCGCTGCGGTTCGGGGCGGGCTCGAAGTCGGCGAACGGCGGCAGCAGACGCGTCACGCACGCGCGGGTCGCGGTCTCGACGCGGATGACCTCGGCGCCGAGGTGCGCGAGCTGGAGGGTGCAGAACGGCCCGGCCCACACCCAGGTGAAGTCGGCCACCCGGATGCCGGCGAGCGGCGCGCGGCCGGCCATCTACACGACCCCCTCGCGCGCCAGCGCGGCCGCGTCGAGGCCGATCTCGGCCAGCACCTCGGCGGTGTGCTGGCCGAGGCAAGGCGCGGGCGCGCGCAACGTCCACGGCGTGGTGGAGAGCTGGTAGGGCGCGCCCGGCACGGTGAGCGGGCCGGCCACGGGATGCTCGATGGTGGCGAAGAAGCCGCGTGCCTTCAGGTGCGGCGAGGCGAGCAGGTCGCCCATGGTCGAGACCGGGGCGAGCGGCACGCGGCGGCGCTGGGCCGTCTCGTAGAGCTCCTGTACCGATTGCTCGCGGCACCACTCCTGGAGGAAGACCTGGAGCGCGTCGAAGTTCGCGCCGCGCGAGAGGCGGTCGGCGAAGAGCTCGATCGACGCCCACTCCGGGTTGCCCATGATGTCGATCAGGCTCTTCCACTGGTGCTCCTCGACGCAGCAGAGGAAGATCCACCCGTCGCGGCACTCCATGAAGCAGAGCGGCTGGATCGGCTTGGCGCCCAGCCGCGAGGCGACGAGACCGCAGTAGGGCCAGAACTCGAAGGTGAGCTCGAGGATGGCCGCCAGGCACTCCTGCGTCGATACCTCCACGTGCTCGCCGCGTCCCGTCGCCAGGCGGGCGAAGAGGGCGCCGAGCGAGCCGATGGCCGCGTTCAGACCGGCCTGGAAGCCCGACTGGTCGCCGAACGCCTTGAGGGGTGGGAGGTCGGGGCGGGCGGGCTCGCCGTTCAGCGCCGCGATGCCGCCCGCGCTCCAGGTGACGACGTCGGGGCCACGGTATCCGGCGTGCGGCCCGGTGAGCCCGAAGGGCGCGATCGAGGTCATCACCAGCTCCGGGTGCGTGGCCGCCAGGCGCTCGTAGTCGAGGCCGCGGCCCGCCATCTCGCGCGGGTGCACGTCGTGCACCAGGAGGTCCGCGCGCGCCGTGAGGCGCTCGAGGATCTCGCGCCCGCGCGGGCGGGTGAGATCGAGGGTGATGCCGCGCTTGTTGGCGTTGAGATAGAGAAAGAGGCCGCTCTTCTCGGGATGGGGGACGTCGCCCGGAAAGGGGCCGCGCGCGCGCGTCGCGTCGCCGTCTCCGGGCGGCTCGACCTTTATCACCGACGCGCCGAGATCCGCGAGGAGCTTCGCGGCATAGGCGGCGGCCAGGCCGCTCCCCACCTCGAGGACGTGGAGCTGGTCGAGGGCCGCGGGCATGTCAGCCGCCGGTCGCGAGCCGCACGAGCTCGGCGGCCGTCGGGGGCTCCTCGAGGAGCGCCAGGCGCGTCATGAGCTCGGTGTGGGAGTGCTCCTCCACGGGCCAGTCCTTGTACACGCGCCATTCCCTGCCGACGCGCTCGAGCACGTGCACCCGCTTCGGGCGTGTCCTACCAGGGTCGCCACGGGGTCGGCAACCGAAGATCAACGCCCGGCGGCGAGCGCGATGGCCACCGCCGGCCGTCCCGCGTCCCGGTCGACGGCGGGCTCGCCGAGCGCGAGGCGCTCGGCGGGGATGCCGTAGTCCTGCACGAGGAGGCTCTGCAGGCGCGCGGCGCGCGCCGCGGCGAGCGCGCGCAGGGCGCCGTCGGAGATCGTTCGCTCCGCGGCCCACTCATCCAGCGTCTTCGCGAGCTCGGGGGAGAGCTCGGCGCTCTTCCCGCCCGCGCGCGCGGCGAGCGCGTCCCGGATGGCGCTGCGCGTGCCGCGGCTCGCGAGGTTGCGGAGCGTCCCCAGCGCCCCCTTGTCGGCGCTGAGATCGGCGAGGATCGCCGCCTCCTGGAGCGCCCGCACGTCGGGCCCGCCCGCGCTGCCTCTCAGCTCGAGGCGGAGCGCGGGGGCGCTGCCGAGCACGGTCCCGAGCTGCTCGACGCGCGTCCGGGCCCCGGCGTCGACCTCGGCCCGGCCGGGGGCGCACGCGATCGGCTCCGGCGTGGCGTCCACCTTGTCGCCGCCCGCGACCACGGCGCCGATCAGCCGCAGCGGCGAGGCGAGGGCGTTCACGATCGCGTGCCGGAGGGCCTCCGTGATCACCGCGCCCACGTCCACCTGGGCGCCGCCCGTGCGGCCGCCGCTCACCGGAATGGTGAGCGCGATCACGCCGTGGACGTCGCGCATGAGGCCGAGCGCCAGCGTGAGCGGCACGCCGAAGTGCTGCGCGAAGAGCGAGTCGCCCTCGGCGCCGGCGAGGTCGAGGCCGGCCAGGCGGAGGACGGTCTCGCTGTCGTAACGGTCCGTCTCCCATCGCTGAGCGCGAGCGTGCCGCCCAGTACGGGATTGGCGCCCGGCTCGGCGCGGGCGGTGAGGGCCGCATCGAGACGGCCGCGGAATCCGCTCCACCCCAGAGCGGGCACGTGGACCTGCGTGCGGCCGAGGGGCAGGTTTCGTGACCTCGACCTTGGCGTCGACGGCGAAGCCGTCGCTGCGCGTGGTGACCGTGGT
>WNFP01005185.1_pt1 | contig 13380 bp, 9 predicted proteins | sample 5400201 | NCBI WGS metagenome assembly WNFP01 (sample SAMN13153355, study PRJNA577476) | soil metagenome | isolation source: 115 cm saprolite under Madrone tree | place: USA:California | collected 2016-06-14
CGCATCACCGGCGTCGGCGCCGAGCTTCCCGCCGACGTCGTCACCACGGCCGAGGTCGAGGAGCGCGCCGGGCTCCGGGAGCGCTTCGGTCTGGAGCCGGGCTGGCTCGAGCACGTGACGGGAGTGCGAACGCGCCGCTGGGCATCACCGGAGGTGCAGCCGAGCGAGCTCGCCACGGCGGCGGGCAAGAAGGCCCTCGGGCGCGCGGGCCTCGATCCGCTCCAGGTCGACCTGCTCATCTACGCCGGCATCACGCGCGACTGCCTCGAACCCGCCACGGCGAGCCTGGTCGCCGACGCGCTCGGCGCGCGCAACGCGCGCGTCTTCGACCTGCTAAACGCCTGCAACAGCCTGGTCGACGCGCTCGACGTGGGCGACTCGCTGATCCGCGGCGGGAAGGCCGAGCGGGTTCTGGTCGCGACCGGTGAGCGGGCCTCGCTCGCGATAGGCTGGCAAGCGCGGACGATGGAGGAGCTGCGGCAGTCGGTCGCCAGCCTGGTCGTCGGCGACGGGGGAGGGGCAATCGTCCTCGAGCCGAGCGACGACCCCGGGCGCGGGCTCCGCGCGCGCGAGTTTCGGAGCGATGCCACCCAGTGGCGCCACGCGATCGGCGGCCGCTTCCGGCCCGGCACGCAGGCGTGCGAGCTGTGCGGCGGCCTCCTCGACCGCACCTTCCGCTGCAACGGCCGTGACCTGTTCGCCGCCGCCTTCGGCCTCCTCTATCCCACCATGGAGACGGTGATGGAGCGCACGGGCTGGGGCTACGACGACCTCGACGTCATCTTCTGCCACCAGCCGACCAAGCGCTTCATCGAGAAGGCGATCCCGTTCCTCGGCGACGCGGGCAAGGCGGCCGGGAAGCTCTGGGGCACCGCCGAGCGCTACGGGAACACGAGCACGACCAGCCTGGCGCTCGCCATGGCGGAGGCGGAGGAGGCCGGGACGTTGGTCGCGGGGGCGAAGGTCCTCGTGCTGGCGCCGTCATCGGGCGTGAGCGCGGCGGCCGTCACCATGGTGTGGTAGATGGCATCGCTTCGCATGGCGCGGCGCTTCACCCGGGGCGGCGCCGCCCGCCTCGCCCTCACGGTGCTCGCCGTCGCGTGGGGCGTGGCGCTGGTCGCCGCCGTGCGCCTCGCGAACCACGCCGTGCTGCGCGCCTTCGTCGAGGTGATCGACACCATGGCGGGACGCGCGGCGCTCGAGGTGGTGGCGGGCGAAGGCGGGCTCTTTCCCGAGGACGTCGCCGCCGCGGTGGGGGCGACGCCCGGGGTCGAGGTGGCTGTGCCCTGCGTCAAGGGCGCCGCCTTCGCCGAGGGCGGCGCGCTGCTCACGGTGTACGGCGTCGACCTGACCGGCGACGCGGCCGAGCGGGTGTACGGGGCGCGCCTCGAGATCGACGACCCGCAGGCCTTCGTCGCGCGCCCCGACTCGATCGCCGTCGCCCGCCCGTTCGCCGCCGCGCGCGGCCTCAGGCCCGGCGACCGCCTCGAGCTGACGACCCCCGCGGGGCGGCGCGCCTTCACGGTGCGCGGCCTGCTCGACGCCGACGGGGTGGCGCGCGCCTACGCCGGCAACGTCGCGGTGATGGATCTCCACGCCGCCGAGCAGCTCTTCACGCGCCGGGGCTTCATCACCGGCGTCGACGTCGTGGTCGCCCCCGAGGCCGAGGTGCGCCGGGTGGCGGAGGCGATCGCCCGGCGACTCCCCGCGGGCCTCCGCGTCGAGGCGACGGCCGAACGGCAGGCGGATCTCCGCCGGGTCACGGAATCGCTGCGCACGGCGCTCCAGGCGCTCGGGCTCTTCGGGCTCGTGGCGGCGTTCCTCATCACCTTCAACCGGCTCTCGACCGTGTTCGAGGAGCGGGCCTGGCAGCTCGGCGTGCTGCGTGCAGTGGGCGTGCGGACGAGCGCGGTGTGGCGCTCCCTCGTCGGCGAGAGCCTGCTCGTCGGCACGGCGGGCGTGGCGCTCGGCATCCCTCTCGGTATCGGCCTCGGGCGTCTCCTCGTGCCGGTGATCGCCACCGCCAGCGCCGTCGCCGACAAGCTAGTCGCACCACCGGCCGTGCTCGCGGCGGAGCCCGGCCCGCTGCTCCTCGCGGGCGTGCTCGGGCTCGCCACCGCCGTCCTCGCCGCCGCGCTGCCGGCGTGGCGCGCGGCGCGCGTCGCCGCCGCCGAGACGATGCGTAGCCGCGGCCACGAGGCGCCCGGGGCGAGCGCGCGCGTCGTCTGGGTCCTCCGCGGCGTGGCGCTCGCCGCCGCGGGCGGCAGCCTCGCCGTCCTGGCGCGGCATGCCTCGGCCCGCTCCGGCCTGCTCGCGACCGCCGTCGTGGCGGTGGGCACGGCGCTGGCGGCCCGTCCGGCGGTGCACGGCGCGGGCTTCCTGCTCGGCGTGGGCGCGCGGCGGGTCGCGGGGCCCGTCGGACGCTTCGGCGCCGCGAGCTTCCTGCACAACCCGCGCCGCACCGCGCTCACGGTGGCGACGCTCGGCGTGGGGCTCGGGTGCGTGGTGTGGTTCTGGACGATGGCGGAGAGCTTCCGGAGCTCGCTCGTCGTCGCCCTCACCGCGGCGGTGCGCGCCGACCTGGTCGTGACCTCGGTGCACGTGACCAACGGCTACGTCGAGGCGCCCGTGAGCGAGGAGCTGGCGCGCCGGCTCGCGGCCGTCCCGGGCGTCGCGGTCGCCATCGCCTCGCGGGTCATCGACTGGCCCCACGGCGGCCGGCGCGTCGCGCTCGAGGCGCTCGATGCCCGCTACTTCACGGACGCCAGCTTCGGCCGCTGGCCGCTCGCGCGGCAGCAGATCTCCGACGTGTGGGAGCGCGTCGCGCGCGGCGAGGCCGCGGTCGTGTCGGCGAACTTCCTCTCGAACTTCGGGGCGCGCGTCGGCGAGCGGGTGGTGCTCGCCACGCCGAGCGGCCCGCTCGACCTCGTGATCGGCGGCGTGACGGCCGCCTTCGAGTCGCCCGCCGGGACGATCCACATGAGCCGCGAGGTGTTCGCCCGCTACTGGCGGGATGGTCTGGTGAACCGCGTGGGCCTGCGGGTGGCGCCCGGGGCCGACGCGGGCGGCGTGCGCGCGGCAATCATGCGGGACCTGGCTCCGGCGTACGATCTCCGCATCCTGAGCACGGGCGAGCTGATCGGGTACTATGCGGAGCAGGTCGGCCGCGCCTTCGCGCCGCTCGGGGTGCTCGCCGCGACGGTGCTCCTGGTGACGCTCCTCGGCGTCGCCGACACGCTCCTCGCCGCCGTGATCGGGCGCACGCGCGAGCTCGGGACGGCGCGCGCCGTGGGCATCCGGCGGAGACCGCTCGTGTGCATGGTGCTCGTCGAGGCGCTCCTGCTGGGCGCGCTCGGCGTCGCGCTCGCGACGGCGTCGGGGGTAGGCCTCGCGGCGCTGTGGGTCCAGCAGACGTTGCCATGTCTCCTCGGTTGGGTGCTCGAGCTCCACCTCCCGTACCGGGAGTTGCCGGTGCTCGCCGCGCTCACGGTCGCGGTCGCCGGGGTGGCGGCCATGGTGCCCGCGCGTCGGGCCGGGCGGCTCGAGCCCGGCCTGGCGCTGCGGCAGGAGTAGGATGATGGAGAACATCGCAGTCGCTCTCGAAGAAGTGAGCAAGCACTACGACGGCGGCCCCGAGCCGGTCGCGGCGGTCTCTGAGGTGACCCTCCGCATTCCGGCGGGCGAGTTCGTCGCGATCCTCGGCCCGAGCGGCTCCGGCAAGAGCACGCTGCTCAACCTGATCGCGGGCCTCGACTCGCCGACCGCCGGGCGTGTCCTGGTCGGCGGCCGGGACCTCGCCTACCTGGGGGACAACGCGCGCAGCGATCTCCGCCTGCGGGAGATCGGCTTCGTCTTCCAGAGCTTCAACCTGTTTCCCACCTTCACGGCCGAGGAGAACGTGGCGTGGCCGCTCGAGTTCCTGGGCGTCCGCTGGCGGGAGGCGCGCCGGAGGGCGGAGGCAGCGCTCGCGCAGGTGGGGCTCCCGCCCGCGGCCGCGTGCCGCCGGCCGGCGCAGCTCTCCGGCGGCGAGCAGCAGCGCGTCGCCGTCGCGCGCGCGCTGGTGACCGAGCCGCGGCTCCTCCTGGCCGACGAGCCGACGGGCAACCTCGACTCGCAGACGGGGCAGACGATCCTCGACCTGCTGCGGCGCCTCAACGTGGAGCGGCACCTGACCGTCGTCCTGGTGACCCACAACGCGCTCGCGGCGAGCCACGCGCAGCGGACCGTCGAGCTGCACGACGGCCGGATCGCGCGCGAGGCGCGCGGCACGATCACCATCATGTTCAGCGACATCGTGGGATTCAGCGCCATGACCGAGCGGCTGGGCGACGTGCGCGTGCAGGAGATCCTGCACACCCACTGCGCCATCGTCCGCGAGCAGATCGCCGTCTACGGAGGCTTCGAGGTGAAGACGCAGGGCGACGGCTTCATGATCGCCTTCGCGAGCGCGCGGCGCGCGCTGGGTTGCGCGGTGGCGATCCAGCGCGCCATGGCCGCGTACGACGAGCACGCGGAGGCGCCGGTGCGGCTGCGTATCGGCCTCCACACCGGCGAGGCGACCAGGGAGGGCTACGATTTCTTCGGCCGCAGCGTGATCGTCGCGGCGCGGATCGCGGCGGCGGCGCGGGGCGGGGAGATCCTGGTGTCGTCGCTGGTGCGGGAGCTGACGAGGGGTGCGAAGGAGTTCGCCTTCGATGGCGGGCGAGAGCTGGAGCTGAAGGGGCTCAGCGGGCTGCAACGGGCGTTTGCGGTGGAGTGGGAGGAGGGGAGGGACCGCGAGCGCGTGCATGGGGTCCACGGCAACCACGGCGACGGCAACGTCGTTTCACCGCTCCATCCGATCGCATCCTTCCCCCACCTCGCCGCGCAAACTCCGTTGACCCGTCCCGGGTCCGCGGTGTAACCCGACGGGCGCCGGCATGACGACGCGCGCTCCAGGAAGCCCGCTGCTCGTGGCGCGCCTGGTGTGGGCGTCCCTGCTGGGGGGGCTGGCGTTCTACTGCGTCGTGCTCGCCCTGCTGCTCCGCTCCGGGCCGGGGAGCCCGAACCCGGCGCTCGCGGACCCGCTGCGCACGATCCTGCTCGTCCTCGCCGCAGGCCAGACGCTCGCCGTCTGGTTCGTGTGGCGCCGCTTCGTCACCCCGTCCGGCGCGCGCGCGCCGGCGGACCGCGTCGACCCGCAGCGCGCAATCGCCATGCACGTGGTCTGCTGGACGCTCTGCGAGGCGATCGCGCTCTACGGGCTCGTGATCGGCCTCATCGCCCGCCGCGTCGAGCCGGTCTTCTTCGTCTGGAGTCTCGTCGCCCTGCTCCTGCTGCACCCGCGCGCCGAGAACTTCGGCTCATCGTGACAGGAGCATGACCCGAGACTGCGGTGCGGGGAGGCGGGGGCGCCGTCGGAGCGCCTATGAGGCGCCGCCAGCACCGGCCGATCGAGGTACCCGGCTCGGCGGCGCCGAATCGAAGCGGAGACGGTGCCCCCGCCTCCCCGCACCGCAGTCTCGGGTCACGCTCCGGGGTCACCAGCCGTCGGAGCGGAGCCTTGGGGGCGCCGCCCGGCCGTGCTATGCGACCGCGATGGAGCTGCACGGCGCGGCGGCCTTGGTGACGGGCGCGAGCCGCGGCGTGGGGCGCGCGATCGCGCTCGCACTCGCCGAGGCCGGGGCGGACGTCGCGTGCGCGGCACGGGCGACCGACTCAAGCCCGCTCAAGCTGCCCGGTACCATCGATGCCACGGCGCGCGAGGTCGAGGCGCGCGGGCGGCGCGGCCTCGCCGTGCCGACCGACCTCTCCAAGCCGGCCGAGGTCGAGGCGATGGTGGAGCGCACCATCGCGCACTTCGGTCGGCTCGACGTGCTGGTGAACAACGCGGCCATCACCTTCGCGGGCGACATCGACCTCGCCATGAAGCGCTGGGACCTGGTGATGGAGGTGAACCTGCGTGCACCGGTGCTCGCCATCAAGGCCGCGCTCCCGGGCATGATCGCCCGCCGGCGGGGCGCGATCCTGAACGTCTCCTCGGCCGCCTCGATGATGGCGGTCCCCGGCCTGCTCGTCTACGGCGTGTCGAAGGCGGGACTCGAGCGCCTCACCACCGGCGTCGCCGAGGACGTCCGCACGCACGGCGTCGCCGTCAACTGCTTCCGCATCGACGTGCCGATCGCCTCGGAGGGCTTCGTCTACAACGCCCCCGAGCTCGACAAGTCGGACTGGGAGCCGACCGAGGTGGGCGCCGAGGGCGCGCTCTGGATGCTCGCGCAGCCGCCGGAGTTCACGGGGCAGGTGCTGGGCATCACCGACCTTCGCCGCCGCCACGGCGTCGCCCAGAGCCGTGTCCGCCGCTGAGCGTGCGGCGGGCATCCTCTGCCCGCTCTTCGCGCTGCGCGCGAGCCACGACTGGGGCATCGGCGAGATCGGCCACCTGCCCGCGTTCTGCCGCTGGCTCGCCGCCGCCGGGCATCGCGTCCTCCAGCTCCTGCCCATCTTCGAGACCTCGGCCGGCGAGCGCAGCCCCTACGCGGCGCTCACCGCCTTCGCGCTCGACCCGATCTACCTCTCGCTGGACGCGGTGGAGGACTTCGCGGCCGCGGGCGGCGAGGCAGCGCTCGGCGCGGCGCTCGAATCGGCGCGGGCAGGCGGCGACATCGCCTACGACGCCGTGCGGGCCGCGAAGCGGCGCGCGCTCGAGGTCGCCTTCGCGCATTTCGTGGCGACGGAGTGGGAGGGCGGGTCGGTGCGCGCCCAGGCCTTCCGCCGCTTTCGCGCCGCGGAGTCGGCGTGGCTCGACGACTACGCGCTCTTCCGGGCGCTGCGCGAGCGGCGCGGGGGCCGGGAGTGGACGGCGTGGGAGCCGCCGCTCCGCGACCGCCGCGCGGGGGCGCTCGCCGAGGCGCGCGACACGCTCGCGCGCGCGTGCCTCTTCCACGAGTACGTGCAGTGGATCGCGGCCGAGCAGTGGGCGGCGGCGCGGCGCGAGGCGACGGCGCTCGGCGTCCGTCTGATGGGCGACCTCGCCTTCATGCTGTCGGCCGACAGCGCCGACGTGTGGGCGCGCCAGGAGGAGTTCGCGCGCGACGTCTCGCTCGGCGCTCCGCCCGACGCGTTCTCGCAGGGCGGCCAGGACTGGGGTCTGCCCGTCTACCGCTGGGAAGTGATGGCGCGGAACGACCACGCCTGGCTCCGCGCCCGCGTGGCGCGGGCCGCGGCGCTCTTCGCCGGCGTTCGCCTCGATCACGTGGTCGGCCTCTATCGCCAGTTCGTGATCCCGTCCGCGGGGCCCCGCCACTTCGTGCCCGCGGAGGAGGCGGAGCAGCTCGCGCTCGGCGAGCGGCTGCTCGGGGTGGTGCGCGCGGCCGCCGGAGCGGCGGGGGTGACCGGCGAGGACCTCGGCGTCGTGCCGGACTTCGTGCGCCGCTCGCTCGCGACGCTCGCCATCCCCGGCTACCGCGTGCTCCGCTGGGAGCGCGACGGCGACGTCTTCCGCGATCCGGCCGGGTTCCCGCCGCTCTCGGTGGCGACCAGCGGGACGCACGACACCTCGGCGCTCGCCATGTGGTGGGAGGAGGAGGTCGGCGCCGACGGCCGCCGCGGGCTGGCGGCCGTGCCGTCCTTCGGGAGGCTCGGCGGCGCGGACGCCGCGTTCACGCCCGCGGTGCACGAGGCGCTGCTCGACGGCCTCTACGGCGCGGGCTCGGCCCTGGTCGTCCTGCCGTTTCCGGACGCCTACGGCGGGCGCGAGCGGATCAACCTGCCGGGCACGGTCGGGCCGCCGAACTGGGGCTATCGCGTGCCGTGGACCGTCGAAGATCTCTGCGGCTCCGCCGGCGCCGCACTCCAGGGTCGCCTGCGCGCCCTCGCCGCGCGGCACGGGCGGGCTCCCGGGTGAAGCCAATCCCCGCCGCGCGCGCGCCGCGCTCAGGCGGACCGTCTGCCCGTGCGGGTGGCGTGCAGGTGGCGCAGGCCGAGCAGCACGACGCGCGCCGCCTCGAGCGTCGCCGCCGTGCCCCCGCCGACCGCGAAGCGGCCGTCGGGCAGCGGCGAGGTGACCACCCCGACACGCTCGAGGTACAAGCGCGCCTGCTCGACCTCCGACGGGCTCACCCATACGTCGCGCTCGGCCGACCAGCGGTACATGATCGTGTCGGCGATCGCCTCGAATCCTTCCGCGGGGAGCGTGCCCGTCATGCCCATGGCGCGCGGAGCTATAGCGGGCACGCGACGCCGATTTCAAGATGGGCGACCAGAAAAAACCGGAGAGCCCCTCCCCGGGCAAGACGTGATCGCATGACGCGGGGCGACGTTCGCGTAAGCGGCGTGCTCGCCATTCTTCTTCTACTGACGCTGTCGGGTGCGGCCGCTGGCTGGGGCCCGGAAGGCCACGTCATCGTCACGCGCGCCGCGCTCGCGGCGAGCGACGGGCTCCCGCGCTGGTTCCGCGAGGCGGGGGACGCGCTCGCCGAGCTCTCGAACGCACCCGACCGCTGGCGCGAGGTGGAGAAGGACGCGCCGGCGCTCGCGGCACGGAGCCCCGATCACTTCTTCGATCTCGACGTCTGGGGCGAGGAGCCGCTGCCGCCGGAGCGCTGGGCGTACGTCGAGCGCGCGGCACGGCGGCGGCTCCGCCCGGCGGCCATCGGCTTCCTGCCCTTCGCCATCGGCGAGGAGTACGGCGTGTTGCTGAGCGCCTTCCGCGACGTGCAGGCCGGTCGGGCCGGAGGCCGCGAGGCCGCGCTCGCCGCGGCCGGCGTGCTCGCCCACTTGGCCGGCGACGCGGCCGTGCCGCTGCACGCGACGCGCCACCATCACGGTTGGGTGGGACCCAACCCGGAGGGCTTCACGCGCGCGGGCGATATCCACCGATGGTTCGAGAGCGCGCTGGTGGCGCGCATCGATCTGGCGGAGGTCCGCGCCGGGCCGGAGGCCGCGCGGGCGCTGCGCGACGTGCCGGGGGCGGTAAGGGCCATCCTCGGCGACTCGCTGGCGCAGGTGCCGCGGCTCTACCGGCTCGAGCGCGAGAGCCGGGACACGCACGACGACGCCTCCGCGCGCGCCCTGGCACGGGCACGGCTCGCGGCCGGCGCCACACTTCTCGCCCGCCTCTGGCGGACGGCCTGGGTGCGGAGCGGCGGGTAGCGGGCTTCGCGGCCTCGCCGGTGTCATCGCTACGGTGGGCACGGTATGCTCGGCCGGCGTGACGCACGAGGAGCTCCGCCCGCTCCTGGCTGACTATGCGGCCGGCACCCTGGACGAGGCCGGGTGCGAAGCGGTGCGGAGGCATCTCGCAGGCGGGTGCGTGGCGTGCCTGCGCGATGTGTTCGATCGTCCGGTGGGGTTGCCCCGGACCCCCGCGAGCCCGCCGGCGCCCGCGCCGAGGCCCGCCCCCCGGCGCCGGGGGCTGCGCCTGCTGGCACTAGCAGTGGGGCTCGGCCTCGCGCTCGCGGCGCCGATCGCCGCGCTACGCGGCACGGCCGCACGCGTGAGCGTGCTCGAGACGCAGCGTGGTGCGCTGTCGGCGCGCGTCGCGGCGCTCGAGCACGACGTGGAGGCCGCGCGCCGCGAGCTCGAGGCGGCGCGCGCCGAGGCCGCGGAGCTGGCGCGGGCGGTGCACGCCACGGCCGAGGCGGACGCCGAGCAGCGCCGCCAGCTCGAGGCGGCCGAGGCGCGCGCCGCCGGGCTCGCTCGCATGCTCGGCGCGCGGCAGCGCGAGGTCCGCCGCCTGCGCACCGAGGCGGACGCGCGCGGAACGCTCGCGGCGCTGCTCGGCGCACCCGGGCTCGAGGTGCTCCCCCTCGCGGCGGTGGCGCCGTTCCGTGATCCGCGCGGACACGTCCTCTGGCACCCGACACAGGACACCGTGCTCCTCTATGCCTCGGGCCTCCCGCTGCTCCCGGCGAGCAGCAGCTACCAGGTGCGGCTCGCCTTCGACGAGGGCCGCGAGCAGGCGGGTCCGTCGTTCCGCCCCGACGGGCGTGGCGCGCTCGCCCTCGCGATCCGGCTCGGCCGAGCCGCCGAGCGGCTCCACGCCGTGCGCGTCCTCCTCGAGCCGGCCGCCGAGCCCGTGCTCGCCGGCGCCCGCTGACTGGGAGCGTTACCCGAGACGTCCGTGCACGGGTAATGCGCTCGCCCGGGACCCGGGACTCTTCGATCGACTCCTCGCCATCAACAGCGGCGAATGCCCCCCGTCGTCCCTCGGTGTGGGCGGCGTGCTGCGTCTGATCGAGGGCCTGGTCTGCTGATGGACGCTTCGTGGCCGAATTCGTTGGGAGGCCCGGAGGACCAGACGCTGGATGGCGGTGCAGCCCGGCGACGTCATCGAAGGCGGTAGCACACGTGGTGAATCCGCCTCACCGTCAGTCTGGCGTTCGCAAACCCGCCGGACCCCTGCACCTCGGATGCACACTATTGAGGTCGGGGGCTTCGGCTACGGCGTCCATGTCTCCCTACAGACATTCACCGGGCTCCCGCCACGGGTCGTGGGCTTTGCGAGCGTCAGTGAGCGGGCGCTCTTTCACCTGCTGCGCAAGGTGAAAGGGCTCGGGCCGAAGACGTGCCTCACCGTGCTCTCTGGTGTCCGACTTCTGTCCGAGAACTCCGTGAGGGTCAGGCGACTCGAGCGGCAGCGAACGTCGCAGAAGCCGTTGTGCTTCAAGGCGGCGGGGGGTTGGATTGCCTCGCGGCGTCCTCTCAGCCTGGCGCCGTTTCGCTCGCGGGCGACGAGCCCTCGCGCACGATGCGACCGTCGTGCAGCTCGACGACACGGTGCCCGTAGGAGGCCGCGACCGGGCTGTGAGTCACGAGGATCACGGTGAGCTGCGTCGCACGGTTCAGCTCCCGCAGCAGGTCGAGGATCGCCTGCCCCGTGCGCGAGTCGAGATTCCCCGTCGGCTCGTCCGCGAGCACGAGGCGCGGTCGGATGACCAGCGCCCGTGCGATTGCCACCCGCTGCTGTTCGCCCCCGGAGAGGTCCCCGGGCCGCCGCTTGCGGGCAGCGACCTGCACCCCGACCTGGTTCAACACCGCCGCGGCCCGCGCCAGCGCGGCGCGGCCGCCCATCCCGAGAAACTCGAGCGGCCAGGCGACGTTCTCGTCCACGGTGAAGGTCGGGAAGAGGTTGAAGGTCTGGAAGACGAAGCCGATCTGCTGGAGGCGCAGGTCGCTGCGCGCGTCGTCGGAGAGGCTGGCCAAGTCGTGCCCCCCGACCGCCACCCGGCCGTTGCTCGGCGTATCGATCCCGGCGATGAGGTTGAGCATGGTGGTCTTGCCGGACCCGCTCGGGCCCATGACCGCGAGGAACTCCCCTGCCGGAACCTCCAGGCTGATGTCGGTCAGCGCACACGCAGTCTGGGGTCCGCTGCCGTAGCACTTGCTCACCCGCTCCAGGACGACCGCGCTGCCGTGCTCCACGGCCTACTCGTATCGGAGCGCCATCGCGGGGTCGAGCCGCGCCGCTCGGTGCGCCGGCACGAGGGCGGCCGCCAGGCAGACGACCGCGGTGATCATCGCGACCAGTGCCGCCTGCCAGTACGGAATGTGACGCTCGAGCGTCCAGCCGAGCAGGTAGGGGAACGTCGCGTCGACCCAGAGCGTCCCCAGGGCGAGTCCCGCGGCGAGCGCCAGCCCGAGACCGACAGCACCCAGCAGCAAGCCCTCGAGCAGGACCATCCGCCGCAGGTACCGGCGTCGCACCCCGAGCGCGCGGATCGCTCCCAGCTCCCGCGTGCGCTCCGCCACGCCGGCGGCGAGCGTGTCCGCCATCCCCACGAGCACGACCACCAGCACCATCCCGGCCAGGATATGCAGCCCGGCGAAGGCGCGCCGCACCTGGCCCGCGAAGAAATCGATGAGCTCGCGGGACGAGAGGATGCGGAGGCGGTACGTGCTGCCCAGCCCCCGCGCGATCGTCGCGCGCAGGGCGGCAACGTCGGCCCCAGGAGCGGCCTGCACGAAGAGATGGTTGATCTGGCGGTCGTGCCAGAAGCGCTCGTAGAGCGTCCGGCCCATCTCGATCGTCCCACGCGGCGAGATGAACACCATGGTGGTGCCCGCCACGCGGAGCTGCAGCGGGCCGCTCGGGGTCTCGAGCGTGATGGTGTCGCCCACGTCGACCCCCAGGTGCAGTGCGAAGTTGCTCGAGACGATCACCGCCTCGCCCCGCGCCATCGCGTCCCACACGTCGGGCGCGTGCCGGCCGAGCAGCGGCAGCTGCCCGAAGGCGGGGTCGGTGAAGTACCCCGGGTCGAACGCGTCGATGGCGATCGGGCCGCCGCCGTGATGCCAGTCGGTCACGCGCTCCCCGGCCACCGCCTTGACCCCCGGGATCGCACGGACCTCCGCCGCCAGCGTGTCGTCGATCGGTGCCTCCATGAAGCCCGCCTCGATGTTGGAGGAGGTGACGGCCAGGTCGGCGCGCATGGCACCGCCGAGCCCGTCGATCACCGACTGCTCGAAGCTGCGCGCCAGCATCCAGAGGAACAGCACGGTTCCCAGACCGACGCCGAGCGTCCCGGCGGTGAGTGCCATCCGGCGCGGGTTGTGGACGAGGGCTGCGGCGGCGAACCGCGCGCTCGGCCCTCCGACCCAGCGGAGCCCGGGGAGGAGTGGCCCGCTCACGAGCTGCACGAGCGGGCGAGACGCGAGCGCGGTGGCCGCCGCGATCAACCCGGTGGCCACGAGGCCCCAGGCGGCCGACCGGGTGACGGACTGCAGCGAGACGCATGCCACGATGCCCGCGACAACGAGGCCCCGCAGGACCCACATCGACTTCCTGCTCACCCCCGGCTGCTCCACGCCGCGGCCGCGGATCGTCGCCGCCATGCCAAGCGCGGCCATGCGGCGGGCCGGAAGCGCCGCCGCCAGCAGCGCGGCTCCCAGGCCGAGGGCGGCCGCGAGAGCCAGCGAGCTGGCGCTCACCATGACCTCTGCGTCGGGCGCCACCTGCTTGTAGGCGACCGCCATGGTGGCGGCGATGACGGGGAGGAGCGGGCGCGCCAGCCCGATCCCGAGCGGGATCCCGACCGCCACACCTACCGCGCCGAGCAGCAGGCTCTCCTTCATGAGCTCGCGCCGCACCGCGCCTTCGCGCACCCCGACCGCGCGCATGACGCCCAGCTGCCAGGCCCGCTGCTCGAAGAGGGTCGCCAGTCGGTTGAAGGCGATCAGGAACCCCGCCACCACACCGAGCGATCCCACTCCCTGCAGGAAGAGCTGGAGGGAGTGCATCACCTTGTGGAGGTCGGTCTTCCGCTGGAAGGGCGCCTCGACACGCAGCCCGGCGGGGAGCACCGCAGCGATCGCATCGGCGACCCGCGCGACCTCGTCGCCGCGCTCCAACACGACGTCCACCCGGTTGATGTATTCGGGACGGGTGAACGCCTTCTCCGC
>WNFP01006291.1_pt1 | contig 13378 bp, 8 predicted proteins | sample 5400201 | NCBI WGS metagenome assembly WNFP01 (sample SAMN13153355, study PRJNA577476) | soil metagenome | isolation source: 115 cm saprolite under Madrone tree | place: USA:California | collected 2016-06-14
CGTCGTCCTTTTGGTGAAACACAGCAGCCTTCGCTCGGAGTTTAATCTGCTTAAGGAAGAGAACGCCCGGCAGCACGCTTCTTTCCAGCACGAGGTTGCCGACCTCAAGCGCCAACTCACCGCAGCAGCCCATTCCGCTGCGCCCCTCGCGGGTGAACCCGTTCAGCGACCGGTTACTACGGCCACTCCTCCGCCGAAAGAAACGCCGGCTACCGCGCCACGCGTCGAGTCGCCCATGCCCGTCAAACTGCCCGTGCCGATGTCGTTTCCTCCTTCTGAGAAAAAGCCTGAGCCGCCGCTGCAAACGCCGCAAAAGCCTCCCGCCATCGAACCGAAACCAGTTCTGCCAGTGGCAGCGAAAACGGCCGTCGAAGTAAAACCGTTCAGCCCTGTCTCGCCCTCACAACCCACTCCGTCATCTATTCCTTCACCTCAGCCACCTGCGCCACGCATTCCCGCGCCCACGCAGCAGAGACCCGCTGAAATTCCTCCCGCTCCGGCCGCGCGCGTCTCCGCCGCACCGCCGCTCTCTGCTTATCGCGTGTCTGCGCCCCGGCCAACTCTTCAACAGCGCATGAAAACCGTTTCTGCGATTGAAGAAACTCTTGGCACGAACTGGCTCAACAAGCTTGGCATTATCATTCTCGTGGTGGGCGTCGCGCTATTCGGCATCTACGAACTTGGCGCTCTTGGACCGCTCGGCAAAGTCGGCATCTCTTATCTTGCCTCCGCATTTCTCCTTGTGGGTGGCATCTATCTCGAAAAAAACGAACGCTATCGTTTGCTTGGCCGCACCGGCATTGGAGGCGGCTGGGCGCTGCTCTTCTTCAGTACCTACGCGATTCATCATGTCGCGGCGATGCGCGTTCTCGATTCTCTGACTCTCGATTGCATCCTGATGTTGATTGTGGCCATCGCGATGGCCGCCCACACGTTGCAATATCGCTCGCAATTCGTCACCGGCCTAGCGTTTCTGCTTGGTTACACGACCGTGGCCTTGAGTCAGGACACCGTCTACGGTCTGACGGCCGGCGCAATCCTGGCCATCGGTCTTGTTTCTATTGTCCTGAAAATGGACTGGTTCGAGCTCGAAGTATTTGGCATTCTCTCCAGCTACTTGAATCATCTGTATTGGCTTTTCCGCATCCTCGGCATTGAAGGCGCGCACGGACGTCACTTCCCGGAATACCGCGCGAGTTTGGCTTTGCTCTTCTTCTATTGGTTGACCTTCCGCATTTCCTACATTGCCCGCGCTATCAAGACCGACTTCGAAGAACACATCTCCACTCTCGCTGCTCTCTTAAACGTTCTCCTGCTCCTCGGCGTCATGAAGTTTCAATCCGTCCAGCCGGAACTCGCTTATCTCGCGCTCCTGGTCGTCGGGGCGTTCGAATTCACGTTGGCCCAATTGCCCATCACTAAACGCCGCCGTCAGGCTTTTGTCGTTCTAAGTGTGGTAGGCGCGACGCTGATGCTCGCCGCCGTTCCATTCCACTATTCCGGGAACAACGTGGCCATTCTCTGGCTGGTGGGAGCCGAGGCCTTTCTCGCCGCTGGAATCATCGTCAAGGAAGTCGTGTTCCGCCGTCTTGGTCTTCTGACTGGATTGCTCGTGGGGCTGCATCTTATTGGCGTTGACTTCCGCCAACTCGTCAACTTGCGTCTCGCAAATGAGGATGTGGCCCTCGCAGGCGGAGTCCTTTTCTCTCTTTGCGCTGTCGTCTTCTATATCAATTCTCTCAGCATGGGCTCACGCTGGAAAAATTTATTCAATGACTCGCCCGATCGCCCGTTGCTGACTATCCATTCTTATATCGGCGCGTTTGCGGCTGCATCCGCTGCCTGGGCGCTTTTCTCTCATGATTCGACAGCGCTCGCGTTTGCTGCCGTAATGCTTGTCGTCGCGGCCCTTGGCCGCTCGCTCGAATCACAGCACCTGCAAGTACAGTACGCCCTGCTCGGCGCGCTCACCGTCTATCGCGGCATCGTCGTCAATCTTCATCTGGAATCTCCGGAGCACGCCCACGTGCGAATGCGGCTGCTTACTCTTCCCATTCTCGCCGCTGCGTTCTATCTCACCGCTAAGCTGTCGGCCCTGCGTGATGATCCGGAGCAGCGCACCCTTCGCGGCCTCTTCGCTGCAGCAGGGAGCAGTTTCCTCGGTCTGCTCATCTGGCACGAAGTCCCGGAGCTTTGGCAGCCTCTCGCATTCATTGCTTTCGCAGTGATTCTGTCTGAGGCCGCACGCGCGTTGCGTTATTACGCACTTGCGTGGCACTCGCATCCTCTGACCGGGCTTGCCGTGTTCACGGCCCTTACTGGCGATCAGGGCGGCATTCACATCTGGCACACCATACCGGTGCGTGCGTTCAGCGCACTGCCGGTCGTTGTCGGCGGTTATTGGCTTGCCAAACGACTCGGCGCCACAGACGAACGCCACCTAGCGCTTGCACGCGTAGCTTACACATGGGCGGCCACCGGCATGATGGTCTGGGTTTTGCAAGATGCGCTCCGCGCGCCGTGGATCGCCGTAGGCTGGATCACCTTCGCCGTCGTGCTGGCACTCTCCACGCGCTGGATTCGTTATCAGCAACTTGCTTGGCAAGCGAACGTCGTCGGTCTTTGCGCGCTCATCCGCGCCTTCTTCTATAACTACGACCTCGAACAAAAATTCTACGGCCCTGTCTCATTGCGCGTTTTCACGATCTCAATCGTTGCGGCGGGTTTGTACTTCCTTTCACGCAAAGCCGCGCCGGAAGACCGCTACGCCCGCGGCATCGCCTTCCTTCATTCGTTCGCCGCCACCGGATTGCTTGCCTTGCTTGCATGGTACGAATACCCCAACGGCTGGCTGGCCCCGCTGTGGGCTGCATTTGCGCTGGTCCTGGCTATCGTTGACCAGCGTCTCGAGCTGGAAGAATTGCCCTGGCAATCGCACATTCTCGCCGGGCTGTCGCTGCTACGCAGCATTAGCGTGAATCTCTACGTCACTGCAACTTGCCGGGGCTTCAGCGTGCGGCTCTTGTCGCTGGCCATCGTCGCGGTGATCTTCTACGCGCTTTCGCGCCTCATTCGCATGCCCGAAGAGTGGCGGCAGCGCGACTTTCACCACATCTATTCGTGGGCGGCTTCATCTATCGGCGGCCTGCTCCTCTGGTACGAGTTGCAAACGCAGCCGATCGGCATCGCCGTGGCCTGGGGCGCGTTTGGTCTAGTGCTCTTTGAGTACGGCCTGCTGCGCAAGATCACGCAGTTCCGCTATCAGGCGTACGTTGCCCTCATTGCGGCCTTCACTCGGATTTTCTATTCCAATCTTACTTCAAGCGAACCAGGCGAATTCTGGGGTCCGCGGGTGTATACCATCCTCCCGCTAGTCCTGATTTTCTTCTTCGTCTATGCGCAATTGCCGGACAAGGAAGAAAACACCAGCCGTGACCGCCGCCTGCACTTTGACGTTCTCCTCGCGTATTTAGGCACCGCAACCATCGTGGCACTTTTTTATTTTCAGTTTCCACTCGAATGGGTGATCACCGCCTGGGCTGCCGTCGTCTTCACTCTTCTCGGAGCCTCGCTGCTCTTGGATCGTCCGCTCTTCCTGCATCAGGGATTGCTTCTGACTGTCCTCGTTCTCGCTCGTGGAATGGCGCACAATCTGTTCGGTGCCAGCTATTTCGGCGGCGACAATTGGAAAGGGGACTACCTAGTGCTCAGTTCGACCGCCGCCATTTTGCTGGCAAGCCTGTACTTCGCTTTCCGTCTTCGTGGGCGATTTCCCATTCCTCAGAACGCAGGCCCATGGATGAGGCGATTTGCCGTAATCTCCAGCCGCCCCGAGCAAGTAGAGTTTTTCATCCCCATCATCCTGATCACGTGCATGCTCGGCGTGAAAATGAAGTCGGGCATGGTCACCGTTTCGTGGGGAATCGAGGGTGTGTTGATCTTCCTTCTGGCGCTCGCACTGAAAGAGCGCAGCTTCCGGCTTACCGGCCTGGGTGTGCTTTTGCTTTGCGTCGCAAAAGTCATGGCTCTCGACGTGTGGGGTCTTCAAGCGCGGGACCGGTACGTTACCTTGATCATCGTAGGTGCGGCGTTGGTGTTTGTTTCGTTTCTTTATACCAGATACCGTGACACGATCCGCCAATACCTATGAAGCGCTCTGTTGTTTTCGTTGCGTTTTTTCTCATACTGGGCTTCGCGCTCGCGGGTCTCTATTGGAGCCAGCGCCGCTCCAAGTCCGCTCCCGTCTCCGCCAACGCCATCTTGAATATGGCCGCTGACGCGCAGCGCGATCTTTCCCGTATTCCCATGCACTTCACGCGCCTCTCGGATGAACAGGAAATCGCGATCGGCAAGGAACTTGCCACTCGCTACGCAACCCAAACACGCAAGCTTAGTCCCGAGGAAGAGGGCCTCGAAAAGTACGTCACCCGCGTCGGAAACACCGTCGCTCTTCACGCGCATCGCCGCCTGCCGTACACCTTCATTGTTCTCCCTGATCACAACATGATCAACGCTTTCTCACTTCCCGGCGGACCGGTCTACATCAGCGAAGGCATGCTCGACCTGATGATGAGCGAAGATGAGCTCGCCAACGTCCTGGCCCATGAAGTCGAGCACATTGATCACTACCACTGCGTCGAGCGCGTGCAATTGGAAGCGAAATTAAAAAATCTCAATCTCGATGTCCTGGGTGCGCTGCTGCAGATCCCTCTTGATTTCTGGGAAGCCGGCTACCACAAGGACGAAGAATTCGAAGCCGATCGCGAAGGAATGCATCTTGCGGTTCGGTCCGCCTACTCTCCATACGGCGCTGTGGACACGTTCGAACGCTTCGCCAAGTTGCACGACGAATACGTCATCCACGCGCAAAGCCCGGAAGAGGAGCTCTCGGAGCTGGCCATTCAGAGTTTGAATGGTTATTCCCGTTCACATCCGCTCCCCTCCGAACGTCTCGCGCAAGCCAAGAGCATCATCGCGGAGCAACACTGGGAAGACCGCAAAACGCAGAAGCCTTTCCGCGTCGACTACGAAGTGCATAACGGCCAGTACGTGAAGTGAAAGCGGCCACTCGAGACGCTGTACCTCCGCTGCGCTTGGAAGCATCCAAGCGACGCACCGCCGCGTTTCACGGGTGAGATTGAGGCAACAGGAGTTTCTCGACGACCGGGACGGGCAGGGCTCCCTGGTCAAGCGCCAGGTCATGAAAATTCTGCAAATTGAAATTCCTACCTGCCGCGGCCTCATATCTTTTTCGAAACGCAAGCCATTCGCGCAGGCCCTCGTAGTAAGTCGGCAGTTGAGTCGAGCTCAGCTTGACACGGACCAATTTTCCCTGCGCTTCCGCCTGCGTCTGAAACGCTTCCTTGGTCATCAGTTCGAGAGCTTTTTCGTCGGTCATCCCCATCGTGTGCATTTCGATGTCGAGAATCGCGTTGGACACAACGCGCAGCCGGATCTTGCGCATCACCATGCGGAACCGCGGGTCGCTGTTCAGGAAACCTTCGTCCATCATTACTTGAGCGATGTACTCAGCCCAGCCCTCCGCGCACGCTCCGTTGGCGAAAAGCGCTCGCAGCAGCCGGCGGCGCTCGGGTTGCATGTTGTTGGCATGTTCGGCCTGAACGTAGTGCCCCGGCAACGCTTCATGAATCGTCAGCCACTTCAAGGTGAAATTGTTGTATTCGCGCAGTTTTGATTCCGCCTGTTCGTCTGTCATTTTCGGATCGATCGGCGTCACCCAATACTCCGCCTCTGCTTGCGGCTCAAGGGGCGGGGCGCTGTGAAATCCCGCGACCGAGAAAATCCCGCGCATGAAGACAGGCGTGGGAATCACCTTCAAGTTATTGCGAGAACCGAGCGTCACAATCTTTTTCTCGCGGATGAACTGCTCGATCATTCCCAGATCGGCCTGGATTGTCTGCATCAGTTCGCCGCGCCTCGTGTGATCGTCGGAAATTTTCTGCAGCACCTCGCCGATGATCAAATTTTCCCTGTCGCGCCCGGTCACTTCGGGGTGATCGCCGTGGCTGGGATACATCTGGCCGTGCATGGGCAGCGCCAGTTGCAGCATCTCTGCTCGCACCGCTTTGAGCTCTTCCACTGCGTCGGCCAGGAGTTGTTCCGGCGTCAAGTCCGTTTCCATCACCAGCTTGAACTTTTGCTCGTAAAACTCCTTCCCCAGCCGCCAGGTGAGCCGTGAAGGCCGCTTCCCGAGATCTTCCCGCAGCCACTTGGAAAAATCCTTTAATGCCGCGATTGCCAGCGGCGCCACCTGATCGTACTTTGCCTTCAGTGGTGATCCCAGCGGGATTTCGCGAGCGATAGTATTTTCAATCATGTCGACGTTGCCGTCGTTTTCCTCGAGGGCCGTTTGTACGAAGATCGCGTCCACATCGGTCATGTACAGTTTCACCTGGTTCAACAAGCGCGGAATTTCGCCAATTCTCGCAAGCACGTGTCCAAGACGCACATCTTTCGGCGCGTATTCCTGCGTCAGCGGCAGGAATAGTCCATTCCCGATCAGCTCGACAGGTACTGTCGCGTTGTGCCGATAACTCTGGATCTTGTCGAATTCCAGCAAATTCAGGCCGATTTGGTCGTCGATCAATTGCCAGTCCGCAGCGTCTTGCGGGTTCAACGCGGAGGCCGGCGTCTCCTTTCGAAATCGCTCGCGCCATTGTTGATAAAACGTCCGCTGCCCAGCCACGCCTTCCAGGCTTAAATCGTCCAAGAGCGCGTCTAGCCACACGGTCTTACCCGTCTTCACATCGATATGTTTGTGGTAGCCCACCGCCGAAGCTATCGTGGGCGAAAGCGCCAGAGACTCTTTCATGAACTGATCGCTCAACTCCGCGAATTTCTGGGATGTCACGGGTTCCGGGCCTTTCGCTGTTTGATTTGTATCTTGAATGTTCGCGGGCAGAGTCATCATCAGCACGCCCAGTGAGACACAGAGAATCGAAGTGGTACTCAGGGTCATGGACAAGCTCCTCTGGCGCATGAGGTCATTTCGCGCGCTAGTCTACACCACGCCGTTGCGATATGGCTGTTTAGGCCGGCATTGTTGGAAGGGATGTGCCGTTGAAGGAATGAGGGGAACAGGTTAAGAGGATGAAATTATCTTTGCTTAAAACAATCCTGGGATTTTCATGCCTGCGATTCCGGGAATGCCACCGGCGAGGTTTTTCATCTGGTTGGCGAGTTCTTCGTCCACGCGCCGCGACGCTTCATTCACCGCCGCGCGAATCAAATCCTGCAGCATCTCCTGGTCCTTGCTCGCGAAAACATCCGGCTCGATTTTCACGTCGACGATTTGCTTCTGGCCATTCATTCTTACGTTGACCATGCCGCCGCCGGCCGAAGCTTCCACCGTAACGGAATTTACCTGCCTCTGCAGGTCTTCCTGCAGTTGCCGGAATCGCGAGAGCATCTGTTGGAGAGCGCTGACTTCCATCAGGATTCCTCTTGGCCTCGTTTCACTTCGGAAATTTTCCCTCCGAAGCGCTGCAGCATGGACCGTACCAGCGGATCGCGCTCGAACTTCGCGCGCAACTCTTGCGTGCCCGACGCACTGCCCGCCGCCGTCGCGGCTGCCCCTGCCACTGTTTCCAGTTTAGCACAGACGCGCACTGCCCGGCCGAGCACCTTGCTCGAAATGACACGGATCTTTTCCAGTGACTCGCGCCCTTCCAGCAATTCCGCGAACGGCCGCTTCTCCGGCGAAAAATAAAGCCGCAGCTCCGCGCCATCGAGCTCCCAACAGCTGCTCTGTTCCACCAATTCGCCCAGAAATTTCTGTTGCGCCTGAATCGCCGACTTGATTTCCGCAAGCTGCTCTTGCGAAATTCCGATCGCTTGCGCCGGCGCGCCGTTGCTCTTCGAAGGAATTTTCGTTTCCTGCGGAGCCGCCGTCTGCTTTACCTCCGCGGGAGCAGCCGCACTCGCTACAGTCGAAGCGGCTTGCGCGGCGAACGGAGAAGAGAGTTGTGCTCTTGTTTCCGCTCTCGGTTGCCCAGGAATCGCTGCCGTGTAACTCGGCGCAGCCATCCTTGGGGCCGGCGCAAAGCCCGTCGCTGCCGCTGCGCTACGCGCTGCTCCCGCGCTTGTGGAGCCGCTCGCCACGCCGCTCTTCAATTCCGCGAGCAATTCTTCCAGGGGAGCAAGTCGCGACGCGTTGATCAACCGCAGCAATCCCATCTCGAGATGCACGCGTGGATCGGGCTTTCGCCGCAAATCATCATCTGTTTGCAGTAAAATCTGAAAAAATCGCGTCAGGTCCTCCTCGCTGAATAATGCTGACGCCCTCGCCAGCGCCGGGCGCTGGTCCGGCGTTGCCGCAATCAAATCCGAATCCGCCCCGCAGGTTCGCGCGATCAGCAGATTGCGCATGTGCCGGATCGCCTCGCGGCAGAAGTGTTGCAGGTTGCGCCCTTCCTTCTGGAACGTGTGAACCAGCCCCAGCGCGCGGTCGGCCGAACCTTCCGCGATGGCTTGGATCAGTTCTTCCAACGCATCCTCTGGAACCACGCCCAGCAATTCGCGCACTTCTTTGTCCGGAATCGTGTCGCCGCAATAAGCGCGTGCTTGCTCCAGCAGGGAGAGCGCATCGCGCAGGCTGCCTTCCGCCATGCGCGCAATCACGGCCATCGCGCCCGGTTCAATTTTCAAATTTTCTTTTTCCGCGATCTCTTCCAGGCGCCCGGCAATTTCCGCAAAGGTCAGCGCGCGAAAATGAAAGTGTTGCGACCGCGACCGGATCGTGTCCACCAAGTCTTCCGGCTGCGTCGTCGCCATCACGAAGATCACGCGGTCCGGCGGTTCTTCCAGCGTCTTCAGCAGGGCGTTTGACGCTTCGCCCGTGAGCATGTGCGCTTCGTCGAGGATCACCACTTTGCTTCGCGAAGCTGCCGGCGCGTACCTCACCATTTCGCGCAGCTCGCGGATCTGGTCGATGCCGCGGTTCGATGCCGCGTCGATCTCAATCACGTCCAGCGAAGTCCCGGCCGCAATCTCTCTGCACGAATCACACTCTCCACAGGGGTTCGGCGTCGGCCCTTTCACGCAATTCAACGCCTTCGCGAGGATCCTCGCCGCCGTCGTTTTTCCCACGCCGCGCGCGCCCGAAAAAATGTAGGCATGGGCCACGCGGTCATTCTTGATCGCGTTTTTCAGCGTCTCGGTTACGTGCTGCTGCCCGACGAGGTCGTCAAACGTCTGCGGGCGCCACTTGCGTGCTATGACCTGGTAGCTCATTTGCTTGTTCTTAGTTGTTCGTTTTCAGTTCTTGGCAAAAAAAAACGTGTTTGTTCTGGAATTCTTAGCTTTCGGCTCGCCAAGAAAAAGAACGAATCACTCAAACCGTTCGGTGAGAGGAACTCCGGGTGATCTGCGGCACCCGAGGTGATCCCGGTACCGTTGCTCCCTTCCGGGCCTGGCGGGGTTCGCGGGACCTCGTTGCACAGAGCCCGAAGTTCCACGCTCCGGCGCTCGCGTCCATTTCCCGCGAGCGCAGAGAAAAGTCTAGCACAGGGTCTGTTGCACAGAGCCCGAAGTTCCACGCTCCGGCGCTCGCGTCCATTTCCCGCGAGCGCAGAGAAAAGTCTAGCACAGGGTCTGCGGCTCAACCAGAACGCGCGGCCTCGGCTTCTTTAACTTCTTTGTGGTGATTCTTCTTGTGCTTCACGAATCTTGCGCGCAGTTTAGGATTTCGGCTTGGCTGCCGCCGCTGCCGGCGCATCCGGCGGTTGCACCTCGGAGGGATTCACCCAATTCACTTTGAATGGGCCCGCTCCGTGGACCTGAACAATAGTCTCGCCTTTGCTCATCGCGTAGTGCCGCATTTCCTTTGGCATCATCACGAAGTTTCCGACATTCATGGTCATCATTTTTGTTTCGTCGAACGTCTCGCCCATGCCTGCCAGGAATGTTCCCTTTAGCACGGTCACGTTTTCATCGGTCGGATGCCAGTGCGCCGGGATCTTGGCTCCGTCGACGCACCGGATGCGCACCACGAATGGTGCCGCTTCGGCGTCCGGATTCCCAGCGACCGGTGCGAGATCGCATCCCTTAATAATGGGCGTCCACTTCAAATCGGCAAAGTGCACAATTTTCGTTGGCGACGGGCTGTCTTTTTTCTCTTGGCTATAAACCGCCACCGCAAGCGTGGCCGCGCCGATCAATGCAACACACACACTCCCTCTCAGAATTTTCTTCATCCAACTCTCCTCCGTAAAAAGTTAGGCGTCCCGAACTGGCCAAAAGATACTCTTCCCATCCGCCGCGAGCAACTCAAGTCAATCTCACGGTCACGAATCAGGCACTCTCTTGCCGGACCGCCTTGATTCACTGGAAACACGCTCACAAAAGTCGCGCACCAACTCGGTGGCGGTACCCTCGTTGGCGCGGTCTTCAGCCACGTCGCACGTGGCTTCGGCTTCGGTCTGGTCGGCAGCGCCGTTTACATCGTTACGCGAAAAGGCAAGGACCTCGACGTTCCCGCGCAAACCGGGATGCTCGTTCGCATGGACAACACCATCACCGTTCCAGGGACAAGCGCTGCCAGCGCCTCGCTCAACAACAGCCGTTGAGGTCCGCCACAAATGAAGAAGCGCCACGCGGGACATTCCAGTAGTGTCCCTGCGCGGCGCCTGATTTCTTTGCGAACTCCGTGTCTCCGTCGGCTCTGCGTAAATCTTTTATTTCTTCGGAAAGTTCGGATCGGCTTTCACTTCATTGATCTGCTTGGTGTGTCGCTCGCTGTGCGCCGCGATAAGCAGGACAAATTCGTAACCGTCGAGCTTGCCCATTGGGCTGTCTGCCACATGATCGCGCAGCCCCGTCGACGTTTTCAAAAAGTCCTCCGTCGCCGCCCGGGTCTCCACAAAATGTTTGATCGAGCCTTCCGGCGACCCAAAACGGTTTGTCGGCACCAGCGGTTCCGGCGCTTGCGCCTTGGTCGAGCGGTCCGGCACCATGGCCAGCACCGCATCGTCCGTTTTCTTCGCGTCGCGCCCCGCCTCTCCCGCCGGCGCCATCATGACCTTTTCCTTCACCATTCCGCGGATGTAGTCCTCTGACGCCGCGATGTGCTCCATCACCTGCGCCACCGACCAGCGGTCCGGTGCCGCCTTGAAGTTCCACTGTGCTTCCGACAGCCCTTTCGTTGCCTCCAGCACATTCTTCTTTGTCGTTTCCAGATACTGCAGTGCCTTGTCCTTCTCCGCCGGCGTCACTTCTTGTGCGGACGCCCTCGCGGCTCCCGCCAGCAAAAACAACCCGATCAACACCCCTGCCCGGGACTTCGTTCTCATTTTTCTACTCTCCTTATTTTTGCCTTTGGTTGGAGAAACAGGAACTCCGAGCATACCAGATTTACCTTCCTTGCGCTGATACTCGCTTCTCGACTTCTTCCTTGGCCGCGCTCTCCTTGCATGTCGCGACGTACCAGTGGTTTCCCCACTCGTCCATCACGCCGCCGCTGCGCTCCCCATAGAGCTGGTCATTCGGTTCAAACAAAGAGGTAGCTCCGGCTTTCAGCGCGCGTTCGTACACCACATCCGTGCCCGGCACGTAGAGATGCATCGTGGCCATGCGCGGGCCCCACTCGCCGTGCGCCTCGCTGCACTCCAGAATCGAGTCGTCGATCCCCATTTTGGCGTGCTCCACGATCCCGTCCGCCGTCTCATTCTTCTCTACAACGTTTGCCTCAAATGCTTTAACCAGGAAGTGCAGAAATTTCGCCGCGTCCTTCACGCTCATCCCCTGCGTAACGTTGCGCAGACATACAGCCACAGAAGTTCGACGAACTGGCCCAGTGGCGGTGGCGGGCTATAGTGGCGGTACAGCATGTTTTCCGGCAAGTTTGCACCAGATCAGGCCACCTTCGATTGATTGCATACGACGCCTTACGGCAAGTACAGATCACTTGTTGGCAGAGGAATGAGCGCCGCGCTCCGTGTGGGCGGTTTACGCGGCGCTCCAGGGGTTTTTGGCTGGTTGCTGGAGGTTAGGCTGTGGAACTACAGTTGGTGGGAACCCGTTTGGCGAATCGTCCTTGCGTTCCTGCTCTGCTCGTCGTCCGCCCAAATCTCCTCAAGTTCTAAAACTGGATTCATGACTCGCTCGATCTGTTCTCGACTGCTGGACTTGATAGCTGCAGGGGGCGTGCCAAAGAACGGCCGGAACAATTCGCGTATTTTCAATCGCTTGGAAATCTTGGCGGATGCGCTTCTTGCTTCAGTGCGGGAAAGCGTTTCAGGTTGAAACATCTCATCGCCGGAAGGGAGCCGGGCCGATGCACGTTACAAAGCTTTTTCAGCTGCCGCTCGCAAAAGCTGCCCGTCACGCCTAGGCTAAGCCACCGCGCCTCCGGTTTTCTCTTTCCTGGTCTCCACGCCGTCGCGCTTCAGGTAACGGTACAGGCTGGTTCGCCCGATCCCCAGAAATTGCGCCGCCCTCAGCCGGTTGCCCCGGCACATCTCCAGTACGCGCTGAATGTGCACTTTGCGCATTTCTTCGAGCGAAAGCGGCTTCCAGTCGTCGCTTTCCAAGGAACTCGTTTCCCGGTGCTGCAATTGCTCCGGCAAATCCGCCAGATCGATGAAGTCTCCCGTCGCCGTGATGCATGCGCTGGAGATCACATTCTCCAGTTCGCGCACATTTCCCGGCCACCCGTGCCGCAGCAGCACGGTCTGAGCCCGCCGCGTTAGCCCCAAAATGTTTTTTCCGTATGCGGCGTTGTATTTCTTCAGGAAAAATTGCACCAGGAGCGGAATGTCCTCGAGGCGCTCGGTCAACGACGGAATGCGGATCTGGATCGAACTCAGCCGATAAAAAAGATCTTCGCGAAAGCGCCCCGCCAGCACTTCGGCGCGCAAATCCCGGTTGGTGGCGGCGATCAGCCGCACGTTGATATGCTTTACTTCAGGCGATCCGACCCGCTGAATCTCGCGGTTCTGAATCACCCGCAAAAGTTTGGCCTGCATCGGCAGCGATGTTTCTCCCACTTCGTCCAGGAACACCGTGCCGCCGTTGGCATACTCGAATAGTCCCGGCCGTGTATCTGTCGCTCCTGTAAACGCCCCGCGCACGTGCCCAAAAAGCTGGCTTTCCAGCAGCGTGTCCACCATCGCCGAGCAATTGCACACCGCCAGCTTTTGCTGGCTGACCGGACTGATCTGGTGAATCGCGCGCGCCACCAGTTCCTTCCCGGTTCCTGTGGGTCCGACCAGCAGAACGTTGGTGTAGTGACGCGCCACCTTTCGCGCAAAATCAAATACTTCCAGCATCGCGGGGCCTTTCCCCACAATGCCGTGAAATTCCAGATCCTTCAGCAATTGTTCTTCGAGCGCCCTCACGCGCCGCCGTTGGTCGTAAAGCG
>WNFP01003061.1_pt1 | contig 13376 bp, 14 predicted proteins | sample 5400201 | NCBI WGS metagenome assembly WNFP01 (sample SAMN13153355, study PRJNA577476) | soil metagenome | isolation source: 115 cm saprolite under Madrone tree | place: USA:California | collected 2016-06-14
ACCACAAGGAGGAAATGAAATGCTCAACGATAACGAAGCGATGGCAACAATTGCGGTGAAGAAAATCGACAACGCCAAGAATTTCTACGAAGGCGTGCTCGGCCTCAAACCGACTGGCGACGAACATGAGGGAGTAGTCGCTTACGACAGCGGTGGATCGAAATTATTCGTTTATGAATCGGAGTATGCAGGAACGAATAAAGCTACGGCGGCAACCTGGGTGGTCGACGACGTTGATGGCACTGTGCGGACACTCAAAGGCCGCGGCGTGGACTTTGAACACTATGACTTTCCCGAAACCAAACTCGAAGGCGATGTCCATGTTTCAGGAAAAATGAGAGCCGCCTGGTTCAAAGACCCTGACGGCAATATCCTGGCGATCGTGAATAACACCGAGCATTGACAACTGGGAGTCGATGAAATGAGTAATCCACGAACATTTCAGATTCAGGAAATCTCGGCCCATCCCGGTCCCGTGGCCGGCCAGGGCACGCAACGCGCAGAGGAAGTCTGCAAGTACATCGACGTGACGACCTGCATCGGTTGCAAAGCCTGCGAAGTTGCCTGCGTCGAATGGAACGATCATCCGTTTCGGGAAACGACGTTCGATGACACTTACCAGACGATGCCGTCGACCGAATGGAATTATTGGAACCTGATCAAATTTGCCGAGGACGAGCGCGACGGTAATTTGATGTGGTTGATGCGGAAAGATCAATGCATGCACTGCGAAGATCCTGGTTGCCTGCGCGCCTGTCCCGCCGATGGCGCGATCATCAAGTATGAAAACGGCATCGTCGACTTTCAGCAGGAGAACTGCATCGGTTGCGGATACTGCATCTCGGGCTGTCCCTTCGACATTCCCAAGTTCAACGAGAAAACCAAGAAGGTTTACAAGTGCACCCTCTGCTCTGATCGAGTAGGTCAGGGACTCGAACCCGCTTGCATCAAGGCCTGTCCTACCGGCTGTCTGCACTTTGGCACCAAGAGCGATATGGTGCAGATCGCCAGCTCGCGCGCGAAACAACTGCGTGAGCAATCGGGCTTTGCCAATGCCGGAGTCTACGATCCCGCTTCAATTAAAGGAACGCATGTCATCTACGTTCTACATGACATCAAGAGTCCGGAACGTTACGGCCTGCCGGCGAATCCGGTCATACCTCCGAGCTATACCTACTGGAAGTGGCTGGCGAAACCGACCGGTCTGGCGATGGCTATGCTCGGATTAGGCGCCGTGTTTTTTCACCGGGTCTTTTATGGACCGAAGGAGCCAGAGCCTGAAGACACGCCAGTCATTGAAACCACGCCGCAGGATGAAATCGACGCCGCGCGAAAGGAGCAGCCATGAGTACCTCTGCCGAGCAGTTTGATCGGGACGCACGCGGTGAGTTTGCGCGCCGGAGACAGACAAGAGTTCATCGTGGTGAGCTGCTTCGTCATCCCGTTTACACTCGCTTTCTGCATTGGTCCGTCGCCATCTCTTTCATCCTATCGTTGATTTCCGGGTTCGCCATCTACTCGCCGTGGCTCTTTCGTTTTCTCACACCCGTGTTCGGCGGTGGGGCGCGAACGCGCGCGTTGCATCCCTGGTTCGGGGTGGTGTTTGAGGTCTTTTTTCTGTTTCAATTCATCAACTGGTTCACACCAATGGCGTGGACGGCGGCCGACCGCCGTTGGATGCGGCGCATTAAGGCGTATGCTGCAAACGAAGAGAAGTTAGAGTCAGAAGACGTCGGTTTTTTCAACGGCGGCCAAAAACTCTACTTTTGGACGATTGCCGTTAGCGGATTGTTATTCCTGATCACGGGTTTGTTGATTTGGTTCGACAACGCCGTCGCGCGCTGGATTGTAGCGGTGAGTTATGTGGTCCACGACCTGGCCGCTCTTCTCATGCTGGGCGGGTTGATCATACACATTTATGAGGGCACGGCGCATCAACCCGGGACCTTCCGATCAATGATCGACGGCACGGTGACCGAGAAGTGGGCCTGGACCCACCATCCTGCGTGGTATCGAGCGGTGACTGGACGTGATCCGCGTGACGCCTATGAACGAGAGAGACATCGTCAAGCAGAGCGCGAGCGAGCAATCGAGAGTTGGGAGCGAGAGCAGGAATCGCGCGAGAGCCGTCGCTGATGACAGGGTGTTACCGAACCGCGAGCGGTAGCGAGCGAGATCAAGATTCAATCTTGATCGATTGTTCAGAAGCCACCAGTAGTGATTCGAGTCGAGTCAGGTTCGTAACTTGTATTGGACGTTGAGTCTTTATCCCGCTCGCTACCGCCTCGCGGTTCTGTAACGACCGGAATAATTTGCCGCTCCGCCTGTTTACTCAGTCAACGACTTGAAGCTTATTGAGAAAGGAAACCTTTACCATGGCTTTCTATCTAAGATTTAGCTTGATTGTGATTGTCGCACTATTAAGTTTTCCAATCGCGACTGCTCAGACACAACCGACAAGCGATCCGTTGGTGCAGGTACTGGTCGGCAAAGGCGTGCTGACAACCGAGGAGGCGCGCTTAATCACCAACAACGCTTCGCCCGCGGAACAACGCGATCGGTTGGCGGCGCTCTTGCGCGATAAGGGCGTTATTTCAGGTGAAGAGTTTGAAACCGTGCGTGCCAAGACAGATGTGGCCGGTCCCGGGTTGCCAGTATTGAACGCCGATTACAAGATTACGGTCTCAACCAAAGCTGCCGCCGCGCCACAACCATCACCGCCGACTGTTATTGCCGCCGTAGCGCCAGTGCGTTTGCTCGGTATCGATATGCCCAAGCGAGAAGGACTACCAGATATCAAACTCGGCACTGGCGCGCGCTTGAAGCTTTACGGCATATTCAAGACCAGCATTATTCATGACTCATCTTCGCCGCAGGGGAATGATTTTCCGCTGCCGCTGCTGGCGGCTGATACTGGCCCAAACAATTCACCCGAGTTCCATCTGCGTGCGCGGGGCCTGCGGCTCGGCGCCAATTTCGAGTGGGTCGATCCCGCTCCGAAGACGGCTATTACTGGAAAGATTGAATTCGATTTTGAAGGCGATTTCACACGAGCGAATAATCGGAACATCACTTCGATTCGTTCGAGCCAGCCTTCGATTCGATTAGCGTGGGTGAGAATCGATCGCCGATTTAGCGACAACAACAGCGCGTTTGTTCTTTTCGGACAGGACTGGTCGCCGTTTGTCTCATCGACTATGCCGAACATGATCGAGAATAGTAATTTCGGCGGCATCGGTTACGGCGCGGCGTACACGCGGATTCCGCAGGCGCGATTTGGTTTCAATCATAAGTTCGGCGGTTCGCGAGATTTTAGATTTGGACCTGAAATCGCGATTGTGCTGCCTGCTTTCGGAGACTTACCGACGGATGTCGCAAACCAACTGGCGTTTGGGGAACGACAGGGAGCTGATTCGCAGCAGCCCGGTGTTCAGGGCCGCGCCGTGCTGCAATGGCAACTCGACAGAGCTGCCAATGTATCGCCGGCCCAGTTCATTGTTAGTTTTGAACATGCGCGACGCAGAGCAATAGTGACGGCTGCTAATGTTCCGGCTGCATTTAGAAGTGCTTTTCCGAGAGGCGCCGAGGTTGGCAGCAGCAGCAACGGTTTTTCGGTTGAGGCACAACTGCCGACGCATTTTGTCACCGTGGTCGGCAAGTACTACAACGGATCCGACTTGCGGTTCTTTCTCGCTGGGCAACTCCTCTCGAATTTCAACGACACCGCCGGCCTGACCGGCACAGCAACTGCCGCTTCGATCGACGGAGCTTCAACCGTAGTCTTCGGTTTGCTCAATGGTGTCGCAGTCGTGGCGCCGCAAAGGCCCGTGCGCGGCCAGGGTGGGTTTATTCAGTTTGGCTTTCCTCTGTCGCGAATCTTCAATGCAGATGCAAAAGGACGAAACGCCGGTTGGACCGCTTATCTTTATTACGGCGACGATCAGGCGGCGGCGCGCGATGCTCGGAGGTTTGGCGCGCGTGGAGATCGGAGCGATCTCTTCTCAGGCAACATCCAATACAAATGGAATCAGTGGGTGACGTTTGCCTACGAGCAGGGTTACTACCGGACGCGCGCGGATTTTCGCACGGGACTCTTGCCGTTGTTTCGCGGAGTTCCGAGTTTCACCACACACAACATTCGATCCGAGTTTGCTGCGATCTTTACGTTTTGAAAGACCGTTGATTCATGAAGCATCGACCTAAGATTGTTGCCGTCAGCGGCTTCTCATCAAATGTTGGGAAAACAACGCTGGTGTGCGAACTGCTTCGCCAATTACCCGGGTGGGAAGCAATCAAGCTGACTCGCGGTCACTACCGTTCATGCGGTAGAGATCCGGCCGGTTGTTGTGTCAGCGACCTGCTTCGCGAGGAACCGGTCGTTCGTTCGGGCCGCGAAGCTAACTATGAGACAGGTAAAGACACCGGCCATTTCTGGGATGCCGGCGCTTCGAATGTCCACTGGGTGATAGTGAAAGATGATCAAGTCGAGCGCGGCATTAACGAAGCACTCGCGCGGGTTGAAGCTGACGGAGTGATCGTCGAGGGAAACAGTTTTCTTGAGCATGTGACTGCGGACTTGGCGATCATGTGCGCGCGGTCTGAAGGTGGAAAGATCAAACCATCCGCGCGCAAGGCTTTAGCGAAGAGCGATCTCCTATATCTCTCCACCCTTAGCGCGACTGGGATAACTGCGAAAAGGCAATTCGAGCAATTCCGTGCAGGCCTCAGTATTGACCTCGATTTTGATGCTTTACGGGTTATTACCCGCGAGAATTTTCCTTTTCTATTATCAACGATTTATCGACGTGAGCACCTGGCCCGTTCGAGTACACCGTTCCCACCTCGGGCTATCGCGGCGAGAGATTGAGCAGATGCGAAAACTAACTTATTCACTTATGTTGTTCGTCCTTGCGATTCTGGTTGCGCCAGCGATGGCGCAGTCAGGACAAGAACGTGCCGCGAACTTGCGCGCTCAATTAACCGATCTGCAAGCGCAGCAGGCCGACCTCCAAAGCCGTCTGGCACAGCTGGACGAGGATATCAACACGGAAAACATTGAGCGCAGTCTCGCGGGAATAGGCAGCACCCACCCGGAAGACCTGCGCGAAGCACGCCGCCGCCAACTGGAAATCCAACGGAAGGGAATACAAAGCCAACTTGATACTCTCGCTACAACTCGTGCGCATCTGGAAGCGGCCATCGCCGCGGCAGATGCTCAGGGTTACCGCGAAACGGTCGGGCCAAATTTAAGCGGAGATACAACTTCAATCCCCAGATCAACAAAAGCAATAGTTAACAGAAGCAGTCGGCAAAAGCATCGGTTGAAAAGACGCAGACTACACAAGCGTTAATGGGTGTGTTTACAGAAAGGAATAAATAAGGAATGCCTGAGAAAGAGACGCTCGCACGAGCGCAGGAAGATAAGCGCGAAGGAAAAGCTCCGAGTACGCAGGCCGGAGAATTTGTGCGGGAAGAGATCGAACATGTGCGCGAAGGCAAGCATGGCGCACGTTCAACTAAGCAAGCTATCGCCATTGGTCTTTCGAAGGCGAGACGGGCCGGGGTGAAGTTGAAGCCGCCAAAGAAAGGATCAAAGAAGACGAAAAAGCAGGCTGCTCGGGATATTAAGAAAGGGAAAAGCAAGAGCACGAAGACCTCGGCAAAACGTTCGCGCGCAACTTTGCGGGCTTTGAAAAAAGAAGGTCGCAGTGCAGCCTCCAAGAAAGCTCTCTCTCGTCAGGCTCGCAGCGCAGCCCGAAAACAATCAGCAGCATCTCGCTCGCGGTCTGCGAAAAAAGCGGCTCGTACGCGGAAGAAATAGGAAGTAACTCATCGGGCGATACAGACGACGCTGCGGAAATGCAGTCGAGTCGCAGATCGAGAACAACTCGGAAGGTAAACATGAAACTCACCTGAATGGCCCAGTGGATCGGTCTTCATATCGTCGCCTTTAGCATGAATGACGAGGTGCTGTTACGAACATCTGCCCTGCGCTTACAACCTACGCAAGTCCCCCCTCTTTGAAAGCGGTTAATCGCCCAACCGGCACTCGGCTTGCGGTCTGATCCGCTTTGAATAGGACTAGAGGGGAGTGACTCGTGTCCGTGAATCGTAAGCGGACATATGAGTGTACCGGATGTCGAAATCGTACGCTGTTGAATGGAGTTTGAGACTATGAATCGAAGTTTTGCAGCCCTGTTGGTAACGACAATAATCTTAAGCGTTGTTGGAATATCATTGCGTTCCTCAGCGACGACTGCGCGCCCGCGAGCGGCCCATCAATCGCAGCAGGCGCCTAGTCCGACACCGACACCTACTCCCTTACCGAGTCCGTCGCCGAGCGTGACACCAACGCCGGTGCCCGAGCCAGAACCAGTTCCCAGCCCCACCCCACCCCCATTGGATCGTTTGCCAATTGTGAAATAGGAAATCAGATGAGCTATGGCTAAGAAGGCAATGCACGAGCGCAAACGAAGGCATGAACAGCGTGAATCACTCGTCGAGGCTGGTTGAACCTCTACAAGTCACGCTGATCGCGCTGGTTTCTTTTTGATGGTCCAGATTGAAATTCAGTTACCGCATCACTGGTGATCGTGACCTTGGCGAAGTTTAGAAAGGAAATCGAATGGCACAGGCGACGAAAACGGCAGTTGCCCAGGCGAAAGATGTTGAGATTCATTCCGGCGTAGTACAGCTCAATGGCGATTTGAGTATTCCTGTCGGTGCTCAGAGCGTCGTCCTATTTGCACATGGATCAGGAAGTAGCCGTCATAGCCCTCGCAACCAATTCGTCGCGCGTACGATCCGCGAAGCCGGGGTTGGCACGCTGCTCTTTGACTTGCTTACCAAAGACGAGGAAGCGGTTGACGTGCATACAGCTCATCTCAGATTTGATATCGGACTGTTGGCAGAGCGTTTGATTGACGCGACGTACTGGGTCAAAGGTGAATTCGATTACCTGAATGTCGGTTACTTCGGCTCCAGCACCGGCGGGGGCGCGGCACTCGTGGCGGCGGCGGAACTCGGCGACAGTGTCGGGGCCGTTGTTTCGCGTGGTGGACGGCCGGACCTTGCTGGCGACGCCTTGCCAAACGTCAAGGCTCCGACACTATTGATTGTTGGCGGGCTGGACTATCCGGTGATCGAAATGAATAAGTCGGCTTTGGCAGGTATGCGTTGCGAAAAAGAATTGAAAATTGTTCCCGGCGCAACTCATCTGTTTCAAGAACCTGGAACACTGCAAGAGGTGGCGCGGCTGGCGGCTGATTGGTTTCAAAGGCACCTGCATTCGGTTGTCGCGCAATGAATTTAGTCAGGGGGAAATCCTGGCTTTCAAATGTTTGAATTTGAGGAGAAGAACAATGCAAGTAAAGGAAATGATGACCGCGGATCCCGCGTGTTGCACGGCCAAGACTTCTCTACCGGAGGTCGCGCGAATGATGGTTGACCAGGACTGCGGCGAAATTCCGGTAGTCGACAACACTTCGAGCAAAGTTCCGATCGGCGTTGTAACCGATCGCGATATTGTTTGCCGCACTGTAGCTAACGGGCTCAATCCTCTGGATTTGACTGCCGCCGACTGCATGAGCAAACCGATCGTCACGGTCACGCCTGACATCTCGCTTGAAGAATGCTGCCGGATCATGGAAGAGAAATTAATCCGGCGCGTACCGGTGGTTAATGATCGCGGCTCCTGTGTAGGCATTATCGCGCTGGCCGATGTTGCGCTTCATACAGGTAAGAATGTTGCGGGACATATCGTGAGGGAAGTATCGGAGCCGACTCCATCGGCTTCGGCAGCTTCAGCAGCGACCCGTTGATCTTTTTATGATCGACCGGAAACGCTTTTTATCGCGATGGAAATAGACTAGGGAGGTAATCATGAGAGACTCCGAACAAAAAGAAAAATGCGCTCAGCCCGGATGTAACTGCAAAGCTTCTGCCGGCGAGTATTGCAGCGAGCAATGCCGCAACGCATCCGAAGGCCAGACGCAGTGTGGTTGCGGTCATGCCGATTGCGGTTGACTTGGACTTTCGCAAACACACTGAAGCACGTAAGGAGAAGGCACCATGGACATTTCAGAGCCTAAGAGCATCACTGTGCCGGAGATCGCGTTGATTGCAGCCACGCGTGGAGCGATTGGATTTGGCGCCGGCTTGTTGCTGGCCGGAAAATTCAAACGCGAACGACGAAAGGTGTTGGGCTGGGCACTTTTCTTATCGGGACTGGCGAGCACGATTCCGATCGCAATGCATGTATTCGGCAAGAAGTAAGCCAGCACAACCTGGAATCAAACGGGGCACTAGCCCGACCAACCGGGGTCCCCGGCGCGGGCAGCCCGCGTGGGGTGGTCGATAGGGAGGCTCCGCTACCAAACATGAGCCCTCCCTGACGGTCGGGCTAATCCCCCGGAGGGAGACCAACGTCGTGATTTATCGAGATCGAGTGGATGCGGGAAAGCAATTGGCGAAGCGGCTGACGGACTTTGCCGACCGCGACGACGTATTAGTGTTAGCGTTGCCCCGCGGCGGCGTGCCGGTGGCCTATGAAGTGGCGAAAGCGCTGCAGGTGCCAATGGATATTTTTCTCGTGAGAAAGCTCGGCGTTCCGGGGCACGAAGAACTCGCCATGGGCGCGATTTCGACCGGCGGCGTGCGAGTACTCAACGATGACATTGTGAGTTACCTGAGAATTCCCCGCGACGTAATTGATGCCGTGGCCGCTGGGGAGCTGAAAGAGTTGGAGCGTCGCGAGCGGGAGTACCGCGGCGATCGGCCTGAGCCGGATGTGCGAGGTAAGACAGTCATACTGATCGATGATGGCTTGGCCACGGGATCGACAATGCGAGCAGCGGCTGCTGCGCTTCGTCAGCAAAATCCGACCCGCATAATTGTCGCGGTCCCAGTCTCGGCGCCCCAAACCTGCGACGAATATCGGATGGGTGTGGATGAAATCATTTGTGCCAGAACGCCGGAACCGTTTTTCGGCGTCGGCATGTGGTATGAAGACTTTTCGCAAACGACTGATGACGAGGTTCGTGACCTCCTCGGCAAAGCCAGAAATGAAACGGGCCGGCCGAATCATCGGGAACTGGCGCACGCTTAGGAAAGCATGACAATCATGGCCATCGCAGAACACAACCTGATAGCAGATGTAATCAAGCAAGCAGCGCGGCCGCTCGAGGGCAACATGCGCGACTACGACGATCTGCTCAAACTAATCCACGAAGCGCGTTTTTGTTTGCTCGGCGAAGCCACGCACGGAACTCATGAGTTTTATCGCGAGCGTGCCGAAATTACCAAGCGATTAATCAAAGAGAAAGGCTTTACAGCGATTGCCGTCGAAGCAGATTGGCCGGACGCGTTTCGCGTTAACCGTTACGTCCGCGGGCTGAGCGATGACGAATCGGCAGATGAGGCGCTCAGCGGATTCAAACGGTTTCCCACCTGGATGTGGCGCAACACAGTGGTGCTCGAGTTTGTCGAGTGGTTGCGTGATTACAATTCCTCACTTCCAACGAATGCAACCAAAGTCGGCTTTTATGGTCTCGACCTTTATAGCTTGTACACCTCGATCGAGGCGGTCCTCGGCTATCTAAGCAAGATCGATCCCGATGCCGCCAGGCGCGCGCGTTATCGTTATTCCTGCTTTGAGCATTTTGCCGAGGACACGCAGGCCTATGGCTATGCGGCAAGCTTCGGCATCGAGGAATCATGCGAACGCGAAGTGATTGAGCAGCTCGTCGAGCTGCGCCGGCGGGCGGCGGATTACGCCAGCCGCGATGGCCGAGTCGCGCAGGATGAATTCTTTTTCGCCGAACAGAATGCGCGTCTGGTGCTCAACGCCGAAAAGTATTACCGCTCGATGTTTCGCGGCCGAGTCGAGTCCTGGAATCTGCGTGATCGACACATGGCTGAGACGCTCGATGCTTTGGTCACACATCTGAACGCTCAAGGGCAGCAAGCAAAAGTAGCGGTGTGGGAGCACAATTCGCATCTTGGCGATGCGCGGGCGACTTATATGGCTGATTACGGCGAACTCAATGTGGGACAGTTGGTGCGCGAGCGGTACGGCCCTGAGGCAGTACTCGTTGGATTCACAACTTATGCAGGCACCGTCACGGCAGCCTCCGAATGGGACGGCGTCGCTGAACGCAAGCGCGTCCGCCCAGCACTTGAGGATAGTTACGAGGCTCTGTTTCACCAGGCAGACATACCGAGTCTTCTGCTGCCACTACGCGACCACGCCTCGGCGTCCGTGGCGCTGCGCGATCCGAAGCTGGAACGCGCGATCGGCGTGATCTATTTGCCGCAGACCGAACGACAAAGTCACTACTTCGATGCACGCCTGGCCGATCAGTTCGATGCAGTAATTCACTTTGATGAAACCAGCGCGTTGCAGCCGCTCGAACGTCGCGCCATTTGGGAAACTGGTGAGCCGCCTGAGACTTTCCCGACCGGAGTTTGATGAGGAGATAGCATGCCGACAAAAGAAATACCGCGCCAGGAATGGAATGACTTCTTCGACAGCTTCAGCCGCCAGCATGAAGGCTGGCTGGTGACACTTGAGATATTTGGACCTGAGATCGGAGCGCAGGAAGAGGCGCGCGAACTTCCGCTCGAAGGTATCAGCATCGCCTCGGGAACTAATGAACCGGAGACAATAGCAATCAGTATTGGGAAGTCGCCGGAAGCTCACCTCACCCATACGATCGTAAAGCCGGCGCACGTATGGCTGGAACAAACTGACGAGGGAGCTAACGCAGCCCTGGAAATTGAATCGGAAGACGAGACAAAAACGCTGCTGCGTTTCCGTTCGCCCGTCCCTCCCGAATTTGTAGATGGTGTAGTTCTGGATTAGGGCCGGATAAGTCTTAATTGCGCAAAAGCATTGTACTCAAAAAGCTGGTCCTTCCCGTACAGGTATTACTATCCGCCGTCGTCGTCCTAATCAACGGCGCGGCAATTATCGCCGGCACGGAAAAGGTGACTTCCAAGCTTGTGTTTGCTGTTCATGTGGTGGCGCTTTATGCAAAAGCTCCGGATCAAAAACTCGAGATGCCGGTGCAGGGTGTAACCCGGAGTCAGATAGCTGATACGTGGCATGTGCCACGCGCAGGCGACCGCTTGCACGAAGGTCAGGACATATTTGCGCAGCGCGGCACCCCCGTACTTTCAGCGACCGATGGCTACGTTGTGAGAATTGGTGAAAACTCGCTGGGTGGGCAGACAGTTTCGATACTCGGTGCGGGTGGGAGAAGTTACTACTATGCGCATCTTGATTCGTATGCGGCCAATCTAGCCATTGGTGATCATGTAACGACGCAAACTATCCTCGGCTATGTTGGCAACACCGGAAACGCCGCCGGCGGTCCCACGCATCTTCATTTCGGTGTTTACGAGCGTGAAGGCGCGCTGAATCCCTTGCCGCTTCTGGCTGATAGACCAGCAGAAAAGAACACAGCAAGAACCCCCAGGATTGAACCGGCCAGGAAAAGCCGCTGACTCTTTCTCTATTGGAATGAGCTAATGGTTGAGATGGCCTTAGTCAAGCCGTTCTACGAGACTTGCCACTTTAGCGACTAATTCACTCAGCACCACCGGCTTCGGCAGATGCATTTCGAAGCCGGCTGCACGCGCGCGGTCGGCGTCGTCAGTGCTCGCGTAACCCGTAACGGCCAGCGCGGGTACGTGTCCACCACGTTTAGCTCCACGCGCACGAACTTTCTTAATAAACTCGTAGCCATCTTCACCTGGCATCCCAATGTCTGACACCAGAACATCGGGCCGCCATTGATTCAGTATTTTCAGCGCTGCGCGGACGTTGGCAGCTGCTCTCACCTCGGCGCCGCTTTGCCTTAGAGCTATGGTTAACAACTCACGCGCATCCTCTTCGTCTTCAACCAACAGCACCGCGAGTCCTTTCAAGGCCAGTGATGATGAAATCTGATCTGGTAGTAGTTCGCCGCTGGTGACTGGTTTAGTTTCGCCTTCGTCTTTTCGCCTTGCAACCGACGGAAGCGTCACGGTGAAGCTCGCTCCCCGCCCAGCACCCTCACTGGCGGCGCGAACCGATCCGCCGTGTGCCTCCACCAGATGGCGGACAATGGCCAAGCCCAAACCAAGACCGCCATACTCCCTGGTACTTGCGCTATCAGCCTGACGAAAACGATCGAAGATGTAGGGTAAGAAGTCCGAACTGATACCCTCGCCTGTATCGGTGACGATGATAACGAGGCCGGTGTCCTCACGCTTCAAACTTACCTCGACTAGTCCGTCCTTGGACGTATACTTGACGGCATTCGTGAGCAGATTCGAAACGATCTGCTGTAGTCGCGCGGCATCTCCCCACACCGTCGCCTTCACCGGACCTCGCGTGAGCCGCAATTCAATGCCCTTGGCCTCAGCGGTCGGACGAACGGAATCCACGGCGGCCTCGATAACCGGCGCTAACTCAACCACGCCCGAATCAAAACGCAATTGACCTGAGATGATGCGCGAGACATCGAGCAAATCTGAAATGAGCCGAGTTTGCACTTTGGCGTTACGCGCAATAGTCTTCAAGGCCCGAGCAGCAGACTCTTCGTCCAGCTTGCCTCGGATCAATATCTCAGTCCATCCCACGATGGCGTTGAGGGGACTGCGCAACTCATGGGAAATAGTGGCAAGAAACTCATCTTTGACCCGGTTGGCAGTCTCTGCTTCCTGCCGAGCTTGATGTTCGCGAGCAAGTAGCTCTTCTCGCTCTTCATCAGCGCGCTTTAACTCGGTAATGTCGGTGTTGGAACCGATCCACTCGCGCACCGATCCGTCGGGATTTAAGACGGGCACGACTCGCGCCACAGTCCAGCGCCAATCGCCGCCCGTGTGCCGGATGCGATATTCGATTTCCAGCGGAGTGCGTTCGGCCACGGTGCGCCGCCACTGTTCAGCCACACGCTGCCGGTCTTCAGGATACAGCGCGTCGAGCCAGCCGAATCCCTGCCATTGCTCATAGGTTTGGCCGGTGAACTCGCGCCATGAAGGTGAGTCTTCCACTACTGCGCCACTGGCATCGGTGGTCCAGACAATTTGTGCGGAGGCTTTCATCAGCGCCTGGTACCGAGCGTCGCTTTCCCTTAATGCCTGAGTCTGTTTACTCTCCGTAACGTCCTCAATGGCCAGCAGGATCAATTGTGCCCGCCCGCCACGCTGTTCGAGACGGCGAGCATTCAGAAGCATAGTCCGGCGCCCGATCTGGTCAAACTCGTGCTCGACTTCGAAGTCCTGAAATTGGTGGTTCCGCGGCAGGAGGTCTTCGAGCAGCGTCCGGAGCGCGGGAATATTCCATTGTCGGTTGCCCAGGTCGTATATGAATTTATTCTCGGTCTCTACCG
>WNFP01026731.1_pt1 | contig 13374 bp, 11 predicted proteins | sample 5400201 | NCBI WGS metagenome assembly WNFP01 (sample SAMN13153355, study PRJNA577476) | soil metagenome | isolation source: 115 cm saprolite under Madrone tree | place: USA:California | collected 2016-06-14
ATCACCGAATCCACTTTTCGCGCCATTTGCGCGACGTTTTCTCCAATCGCCGTCGCTGCATTAAAAATCCGCGCCCCGTCCAAGTGCACCTTTAACCCCAGCGCATGCGCATGGTCGCAGATGTCTGCGACCTGCGCCGTCGCATACACCGTTCCCCCCGCCATGTTCGCCGTGTTTTCCAAGCACACCAGCGCGGTCTGCGAATCGTAATAAATCTTCGGCCGGATGACCGCCTCGATCTGCTTCCACGTCAAAATCCCGTCTTCTCCGCGAGCCACTCGCGGCATGCAGCCGGCAATCGCGGACATCGAGGCCAACTCATACAAATTCACATGGCTGCGTTCTTCGCAAATCACCTCGTCGCCGTGATGCGTCCACACTTTGATGCAAATGAGATTCCCCATGCACCCGGTGGGCACAAACAGCGCCGCCTCTTTCCCAAAAATCTCTGCCGCGCGCTTCTCCAAGCGGTTGACCGTCGGGTCTTCCCCGTAAACGTCATCCCCGACCTCCGCCTCCGCCATCGCGCGCCGCATTTCCGCCGTCGGCCGCGTCACCGTATCGCTCCGCAGGTCCACCACACCCGCCTGAACCTTCCCCGCCTCCACAACCTGATCCGGATCCACCCGCTGATTCCCCTTCGCCACTGTGTAGCTCATCTTCTTCTCTTCCTCGTGAACGGGGCCCGTCCCGACCGGGTCGGGGTGCCCTCCGCGTCTTCTTTGTTAAATCCTTTTTCGCTTTTGTTCCCTGCGTTTCTCCGCGTCTCCAGGTTATCTTTATCTGCTTCTGTCCTTCATTACGTCATTGCTTCCTTAATTCTTTACCTCAGCAGTTCCACAAACACTTCGTTCGAAACACTCAATCGCCCCGGAGCAAGCCGTACGACGCCGCCATCTCGCTCCACAAAACCTGCCGAAGCCAACGGATCAAATCGCTTCGCGAGCGCCACCCCATACTCCCGCTCGATTCGCGCCACATCAATCCCATCCAGTTGCCGCAACCCGAGAAACAATTCTTCTTCCAGCGCGCTCTTCGCCGTCATTATTTCATGCTGCTCCACCGGCAATCGCCCACCCTGCACCGCAGCCACATAACCCGCCGCATCATGCGCGTTCGCCCACCGCTCCGTCCCCGAAAACGAATGCGCCCCCGCCCCAAATCCCAAGTACGGTTCCCGCCGCCAGTATTTCAAGTTGTGCTTCGACTCAAACCCCGGCTTCGCCCAATTCGAAATCTCATAGTGATGATACCCCGCCGCTCCCAGCGCTTCCTGCGCCATCTCATAAAACTCCGCCATCTCATCCTCGCTCGGCACAGCCCCTGCGCTGTACTTTCCTCCACCCTGCAGCAACTCCTTCCCCAGCCGGCTGCCCTCATCGATCTCCAGCAAGTAAACCGAAACATGCTCCGGCGCCAGCCCCGCCAATTCCTCCAAAGATTGCCGCCAGCTTTCCCTAGTCTGGTGCGGCAACCCCGCAATCAAATCAAAGCTGATATTCCGTATCCCTGCCTCCCGTAAAATCGGCACCGCCCGGTAAATATCCGCCCGCCGGTGCATCCGCCCCGCCGCCACCAGCTCCTTATCCACAAACGACTGCACCCCAAAACTAACCCGGTTAATCCCCGCCCCCATCCAAGACGCCGCCTTCCCCGTCTCAATCGGCACCCGTATTGAACGTTCTCCAAATCGCACCCAAAATGTCCCGTAAATGAACCTGGTCCAGCAAACTAGGCGTTCCCCCGCCAATGTATACCGTGTCCACAGCCTGCGTTTTCTCGATGTAGGGCCCGCCTTCTGAGGCGGGCCGTCTGCCCGCCACCCCCGGCATCGCGCTGTTTTCTTGTGCGCGCGCAACACCGCTGCGCTCTAAACGCTCCGGCCAATCCACCCCAGCCGCCCTAAGCAGTTCCCGATGTCCCCGAATCTCCCCGCAAACCGCCTCCACATAAGGCGCAAAGCGGCTGCTAGCCACCACCCCGGTATGAAAATTGCAATACGTACACTTCGTCTGGCAGAACGGAACCTGCACGTAAATCCCCAGCTTCCTCATCACCCAAAAACTCTAGCACACCCCCGCCCCTGCACCCCCTTCTAATCCCACCGAAGGGACATTTCTAATGAGCTAAAACAGGGGACATTTCTATCGAGGTTTGACAATCCGACTCTTTTTCCTTGACTTTTTGTTTACTTCCGATATACTAATTCTTGGGTGAATGTACGCGCTGAAGTTACCGCGTCCTCCGCCATAGACCGATACCGAATTCTTCATTTTCTTCTTTCACTTCAGAAGTCCGTAGTCCGGTACCGAATTCTTCATTTTCTTCTTTCACTTCAGAAGTAACTCTTTTCGCTTGGTGCACTTGCGAACTCTATTCCGTCGGTGTGCTTGTAGACCCTTTAGAATCAATCCGTTACGCACTCTTCAGTTCCAAGGAGCGTTGCAAGCCATTTAGTATCAAGAGCTTCCGCACTCTTTTCCGTCACAACGGGGGTGGTGGGCCACAGGGTGGCAGGCTAAAGTAATACTTTGAGTTCGATGCTAATCCGCCACGATTTTTACGTGCAGCCGCCGGTCGCGCGGACCATCAAACTCAGATTTTTACGTGCAGCCGCCGGTCGCGCGGACCATCAAACTCACAAAAGAAAACGCCCTGCCACCGCCCCAGCACTAGCTTGCCGCCTTCCACGTGGATGAATTGACTCGCTCCCACAATCACGGCTTTCACGTGGGAGTCCGAATTGCCCTCCCCGTGACGATACGGTCCTGTCGCCGGGATTAACCGGTCCAGCGCCCCTTCGACGTCGCGGGCAACGTCCGGGTCCGCGCATTCATTGATGGTGATCGCTGCCGTGGTATGCGGCACATACAAGTAGCAAATGCCCCTGGCCACACCCGACGACGCAACGACCTTTTGCACTGGCGCCGTCACGTCTACGAGCTGCGTCCGGCGATCGGTTTTCACGCTCAATGTCTGCATGGGATTGGTAGCGACGGCATCCTTGCCGGAATCCGATCTGTTGGTCCTACGGAAGATGAATGATGAAGTGACGCCCGATTTTCCCGCCCGTCGAAAGTCTTTGCAATTCGCTAAGTCCGCCTGCTCCCCATCGCGCCAGAAACGGCAACAGGCACAATTCCCGTTCCTGCAGCCCTTTGTGCGGATCCAAGAGCGACTCTAGATATTGTTCATGAGACGAAATCAATCCGGCCTTCTGGTCCTGCGCCCGGCCCGCTTTCCGGCGCAGTTTTTCAATGTGATATTCGATTCTCTTCCGCGCTCGTTCAACCGTGCCTTTCAAGGTGGGCTCGAGCTTCTCCATCTGCTTGCCGAGCTGCGCCAGCATCTTTGTCATCTGTTTCTGATTGCGGTCAAAGTTCTTCGACAGCGAGCCAGTAACCGACTGCCGCTCCAGCTTGTGCCGTAAGCCTTGCGATCCCGCCCAAACATCCTCAACCGTCAAGCCATACCGGCCTAGAAGTTTCTTTGCCTTGGCGTCAACCAGCGTGAATCCCGCGCGCGGCAGCATCACCGGCATTCTTCCGAGAAGGCGCCGGTACACCACTTCCGATTGCGCAAAATAGGAAATCTCCGCCGGACCGGCAATATACGCCGCGGTGGGAAGCAGATAGTCCTGCACTACCGGCCGGAACAGCGCATTGGGACTGAAGTTTTCCGGCTCGATGTGCGTCAGATGCACCAGCTCTTCCCGCAGCCACGTTTTTTCGCCGGCCTGAAATTTATCCGAACTGGCGGTGATGACCTGCCGCGCGCCGTCGGCTAAATGGAATAATAATGTACTGCGCGCCGTCACTTTGACCTGGGCATCAAATCCCACACGGTCCAAATCTTTCCCGCGTTGCAGAAGCTTTTCGTTCAGCACGTCACGTTCCGCCAGCGCGTGCTGGTACAACGGCGCCGCAACTTTGTGCAGGCCGGTATCGAGCGGGTCCATCAAAATCAGCCCGTGCTGCGCAAAAAGGCGCGCAAATAATTTTCCGAACGCGCTCCCGTACGTTTCTTCCGGCCGGTAGCTTTCGATCAGGTATTGCGCGAGCAGGTCGCTGCCCTGGTTCGCAAGCAATTCCGCCGCCTCTTTCACAAGAGGCTCGATCCGCGAGCCCAGCGGAATCCGTCCCACCGGCCGCCCCGTTTCCGCGGCAACCGGCAATTCAAATCGGACCAGCTTCCCACGATCGAACCACGTGGAGTGACGAACTTCGTCGAGATCATGGTCCTCCGTCGCCATCCAAAATACCGGCACCGCGGGATTTCCCCCGCGGGTCAACTCTTCGGCGATCTGCACGGCCGTCAGCGCCTTATACACGGAATACGCCGGCCCGCTGAACAAGCCTACCTGCTGCCCGGAAACAACCGCGACGGCGCCTTTTTCAAGCCGGTCCAGGTTGGCCAGCGTTTCCGCTCCCGCCCCGAGTTCGATGTTCTGCCTGCGAAGAATAGAAGTTACTTCCGCGCGCCGGTCGCCAGGATAGTCCAGTTTCCTTGCCGAGCGCGTCACCGCCGGCATGGTCGGCGGATGAACGTAGAAGGACTTCACTTTTTCAAAATGATCCAGGTATTCGAGAAAGAGCTTCGGTTGATGGGGTAACTGGTGGAAGGTGAGAGCGCGACAATCCATGAGCGCTTAGATGAATCTCGCGAGAAAACGTCTCATCAATTGCGTGGGATTGTTCGGAATTAGACCCTCGCCGCGGCTGGTTCCAGGCTCGCCAGAAAGTCAGTAAGACACTTCTTTTGTTCATGGTGCAGGGGGAGAAGGGGCAAGCGCGGAAGGCCGCCGCGGTAGCCACGCTGATCCATGGCGTGCTTTACCCCGGCTATGCCAGGCTCGGAAACAATCATCCTCGAAGCACGCGCCAAAATCGATTGCAGTTCGCGCGCCTGCTCGTGGTGACCTTGCCGGAACAACTCGAACAACGCCGCGCATTTTTCCGGAAGCGCGCACGCCAACGCCAGTATCGCTCCGCGCGCGCCAATCGCCAGCGAAGGATACATGCTCGCGGCGGAACCCACCAAAACCTGGAACGCTGGCGGGGTCGCCTCGATAATCTCCCCAACTCCCTGAACATTTCCTGAACTGTCTTTGATGCCGATGATGTTAGGATGCTCGGAGAGCGCGGCCACTTCCGCGGCTGCCAGAGCAATCCCCGTGAACTGCGGAATCGAATAGAGCATGACGGGAATGGGAGATTCGTCGGCCACACGCCGGAAATGCGCGATCAGCACTTCGGGCTTGTACGCGGGTTTGTAGTAGTGCGGCGTCTTAACCAGTGCCGCGTCATATCCCAGCTCTGCCGCGCGTTTCGTGCGTTCAATCGTTTCCGCCGTCGATTCCGCCCCGGCGCCCGCGAGCAGCTTCTTCCCTTTCGCCGCTGATTCTCTTACGGTCGTAAGAATCCCGTCCATCTCTGCTCGAGTGAGCAGCACGGATTCTCCCGTGGAACCCAGCGCGACATATCCCGCCAGATCTGTCTGGTTGTAGCGGTGCACGTTGTGTATCAGGTCGGGAAGAGAAACGGACCCGTCCTGCGCATAAGGCGTGGTTAAAGCGGCGAAAACTCCCGAAAATATCACGATTCAATCTCCTGATGCGGGCACGCCGGAAGCGGCGGCTTGTCCGCGATGTAAATCCTGCAATGCGGCAACTTCCGTTCCCTGCTCGAGAAGCGCGCGAATTCCGCGCGCGGCGGCATGCGCCGCGGCAAGCGTGGTGATACACGGTATGTTGTAGCGAATCGCCGCGCGGCGGATCGATTTTTCGTCGTAGAACGATTCGCGGCCCAGGGGCGTGTTGATTACCAGATCGATCTTGCCCGTTTTCACCAGGTCCACAATATTTGGCCGGCCTTCGTTTACTTTGAATACCGCTTCGGCCTCGATGCCGGCGGATTCCAGCGCGGCAGCGGTTCCACGCGTCGCGAGCAAACGAAAACCCAGCGACGACAGCTCTTTTCCAAGTGTTCCGAGTTGCTTTTTGTCGCGGTCATTCACGCTGAGAAAAACGGTACCTTTGCGCGGCAAGCGCTGCCCCGCCGCAAGCTGCGCCTTCGCAAACGCTTGTCCGTACGATGTAGAAATCCCCATTACTTCGCCCGTGGAGCGCATCTCGGGACCGAGGATGGTATCGACGCCACGAAACTTGTTGAAGGGAAACACCGGCGATTTCACTGAATAGAATTCGTGAATTGCAATTTCCGCCACGCCGTTGTGCCGCACGATCGGCAGATTTATGGTCGCCAATTTCTTCCCGGTCATCAATCGCGCCGCGACCTTTGCCAGCGGCACTCCGGTCGCTTTGCTCACGAATGGCACGGTGCGCGAGGCGCGTGGATTTACTTCCAAAACGTAAACGGTGTCGCGCTGAATCGCGTACTGTACGTTCATCAATCCGACCACTTTCAATGCCAGCGCCAGCCGTTTCGTGTATTCGCGGATGGTATCGAGAATTGCCGGTGACAAGCTCACGGGCGGCAGCACGCAAGAAGAATCACCGGAGTGAACTCCGGCTTCCTCGATGTGCTCCATGATGCCGCCGATGACCACGTCCGTTCCATCGGCCAGCGCATCCACATCGATTTCCGTCGCTTCCTCGAGGAACTGATCAATCAACACAGGTCGCGCGGGTCCCATGAGCGCGGCTTGGGCCACATATTCCTGAACCGTGTTCACATCATACGCGATCACCATCGCGCGGCCGCCAAGCACATAACTCGGGCGTACCAGCACGGGCAATCCGATTTCTCCCGCCACGCGAGCCGCTTCCTCCGGCACCAGCGCGGTGGCGTTGCGCGGCTGCGGAATCTTCAATTCGTCGAGCAAACGTCCGAACCGTCGGCGGTCTTCCGCCAGGTCGATCGATTCGGGAGCAGTGCCGATGATCGGCACCCCGTTGCGCTTCAGTTCCAGCGCAAGATTCAGAGGCGTTTGCCCGCCGAATTGCACGATCACACCCTGTGGTTTCTCGCGCTCCACGATTGCCAAAACATCTTCAAGTGTAAGCGGTTCGAAATAAAGGCGGTCGGAAGTGTCTGCCAAGGATCATGACCTTGAAACGCGACTGGACATCCGATTCGTCTTCGTCTTCGTACGTGGAATAAAGGTACGGCGTGAACGACTCGAATTCCGCTGCGCATGTATCAACGCGCTTGAACACTGGTGTCACACCGTAACGCGCGCGCTGCAGGCGCACGGAAGCGGACGTCGTTCTCCAGATTTGCGCCAATTGCTCGTCGCTGGTTCCATGGCGCTTCACTTCGCGCAACAATTCCTTCGAAGCAGTCTCAACGGTAACAGCCGCCGCGCGCCGGTTCATCGCCGTCAACTCTTCAATCTGCTGGATGAACCAAGGATCGATCTTCGTCAGCTCGCAGATTTCCTGCGCCGGCAGTCCGCGCTCCATGGCCGTCAGCAGCCAGTGAATCCGATCCGGCCTCGGCGTCGCCAATTTTTCACGCAGCAGCGAATCCGGCGTTTCCGACGGGGCGCGCCAGGGGGTACTTGGCTCCAGCGAGCGAATTCCCTTTTGCAGCGCCTCCTTGAAGGTTCGGCCAATCGCCATGACTTCACCGACGGACTTCATCTGCGTTCCGAGAGTGCTGTCCGCGCCGGGAAACTTTTCGAATTGCCACTTGGGAATTTTCACTACCACGTAGTCGATGGTTGGTTCGAAGCACGCGGGCGTTTTCTTCGTGATGTCATTTGGGATTTCGTCCAGTGCCATCCCCACGGCCAGCCGCGCGGCGATTTTCGCGATGGGGAAGCCGGTCGCCTTGCTGGCCAGCGCCGAGCTGCGCGACACGCGCGGATTCATTTCGATCACCACCATCCGGCCATTTTCCGGGTTCACGGCGAACTGCACGTTCGAACCGCCGGTTTCGACGCCGACTTCGCGGATAATTGCGGCCGCAGCGTCGCGCATGCGCTGAAATTCTTTGTCCGTCAGCGTTTGCGCGGGAGCCACGGTAATCGAATCGCCCGTGTGCACGCCCATGGGGTCGAAGTTTTCGATGGTGCAGATCACCACGAAGTTGTCGCGGAAGTCGCGCATCACTTCGAGCTCGAATTCCTTCCAGCCAAGGACGGATTCTTCCACCAGGGCTTCATGCACCGGACTTATGTCCAGCGCATGGGCGATGGCCTCGCCGAACTCTTCCTTGTTATAAGCGATCGAGCCGCCGGTTCCACCCAGCGTAAACGATGGGCGAATCACCAGCGGGAATCCCAGCTGATCGCAAAGCCGCAATGCGTCTTTCGCGTTGTTCACCAGCGCGGACGCGGGGACTTCCAGACCAATTTTGCGGCAGGCATCCTTGAACCACAGACGGTCTTCCGCAACTTTTATGGCGCGCAGCGACGCGCCGATCATCTCCACTTTATATTTTTCGAGGATACCGCTTTCGGAAAGCTCGACCGCAAGATTCAGCGCCGTCTGTCCTCCGACCGTCGGCAAAAGTGCATCCGGTTTTTCACGCGCGATAATTTCCCCGAGGTATTCCTTGGTCAGCGGCTCGATGTAGGTGCGATGCGCGAGAATCAGAATCTTCTTTATGTCTTTCCGCTTCGGCATATTCTTCCGTGAGCTTTTCTCAGCGCCGGGAACTGCCCGGCTGCGCGAATTCCTTCATCATGTCCGTGAACTGGGTGAACAAGTAGTGTGAATCGTGCGGGCCGGGCGAGGCTTCCGGGTGATACTGCACGCTGAAGAGCGGCAACGATTTGTGGCGCATGCCCTCGTGCCGGGCGAGGCTTCCGGGTGATACTGCACGCTGAAGAGCGGCAACGATTTGTGGCGCATGCCCTCGTTGGTGTTGTCGTTCAAATTGATGTGCGTGATTTCGACCTTGCTCGATGGCAGTGATTCCGGGTCGACGCAAAACCCGTGATTCTGGGCGGTAATCTCCACTTGTTCCGTGAGCAAATTTTTTACCGGATGATTCGAGCCGTGGTGGCCGAATTTCAGCTTGAATGTTTTTCCGCCCAGCGCCAGTCCGCACAACTGATGGCCGAGGCAAATGCCGAAGACCGGCACGCGGCCGACGAGTTTCTGAATATTCTCCACCGCGTAGGTGACCGGCTCGGGATCGCCCGGCCCATTCGAAAGGAAGACTCCATCGGGCTTCATCTCCAAAACATCTTCAGCGGAGGTCTGGGCCGGCACGACGTAGACTTCGCAATGGTGGTCCACAAGCAGCCGCAAAATGTTCTGCTTGATTCCGTAGTCGTAAGCTACCACGCGATGTCTGCGTGTCTCCGCATGCACGTCCGATTCGCCCATCTGCTCGGACCAAGGCGAGATGGCGACCTCGACGGAGCCCTTATCCCATCCATACGGTTTCCCGCATGTCACGCGACTAGCGAGTTCCTGACCCGCCATGCTCGGCAATTGCTTGGCTTCGAATATCAACTGCTCAGCGGGCGTTCCATCCGTCGATACAATGCCGCGCAACGCGCCGACGTTTCGAATGTGGCGCACCAGCGCACGCGTATCGATGTCCCAGATAACGGGAATCTTGTGACGGTTCAAATACAACTGCGCCGTCTCCGCGGATCGCCAGTTGGAAGAGACCTGCGAGAATTCCCGCACGATGAGCGATTCGATATAGGGCCGCGAGGACTCCTCGTCTTCGACGTTCGCCCCTACATTTCCAATGTGTGGATAGGTCAAACACACGATCTGCCCGGAGTAGCTGGGGTCGGTGAAAACTTCCTGATAACCGGTGAGGCTGGTATTGAAAACGACTTCGCCGCCGCGGCGCGTGATCGCGCCCGCCGCGCGGCCGTTAAAGACGCGCCCGTCTTCCAGCGCGAGTATCGCAGGTCGGTGCTGAACTTCGGCCAGTGGGTCCTCCCCTATTTCTCATCAAAATGAGCCATTCACTTGGTGTCCGAGTCCGTGGTCGAAAGCGAGCCGAAATGATCCACGGGCCAATACGCAAAGACCGCCCGCCCGTAAATGAATTGGCTGCCAACCGAACCGAAGACGCGGGAATCGTTGGAGCTGATGCGGTGATCCCCCATGACGAAATAATGGTCCTTCTCCACGTGCACCGGCCCAAAATCGCTCAGGTCCTCGTACTGCGGGGGAACATAGGGCTCGGGCACAATCTTCCCGTTGACGTAGACCGCGCCCTGGCGGATTTCCACCGACTCTCCTGGCAAGCCCACCACGCGCTTGATAAACGATTTCGAGTGATCGAGCGGATACCAGAACACGACCACATCGCCGCGCTGAATGGGCTCGAAGCGATAGACAAATTTGTTGATGAAAATGCGTTCCTGGTCGGAGAGCAGCGGCGCCATGCTGGTGCCTTCAACTTTTACGGGCTGGTACAAGAAGACGATGATCACCAGTGCGAGACCGATGGCGATCAGCAGGTCGCGGGTCCAGACGCGAATTTCAGTGCGCAAAGAGTGGAACGGTGCGGAACGCTCGGTGGCCGCAGTTGAAACCGGCTGCTCACTTCTAACGGTCGTGGCAACTTGGCCAGCGGTCGGAACAGAGGAGGATGCCGGAAGCCGATTGTCCGGTGAGCTCCAGGTCGTGGGTTGTTTCTCGTCCGGTTTTTCCATTTTTTGGTGCCTTGTATTTATAGCATGGCCATCGCGGCCCGCGCCAGATGCGATTTACCGCCGTGGCCCGCGCAGCACGAAGGCTGCTCCGCTTTCCTGCATTTAGTGAGATTCACCAAACGCCGCCATCGATACTGGCCGATGTTGGGTATTTATCGAAAGGCTTGAAGATTCTTGCAACTGGGTCGCAATCGATTATTCGTCGTCGAGCGCGTAATGCAGCGACGCCAGTGCGGTAACGACGGCCGTCTCTGTGCGCAGGATCAAGGGGCCGAGCGAAGCTTCCTGATAACCACAGCCCTGAGCCGCCTCGAATTCCTCATCGGTCCAGCCACCCTCCGGACCGATCGCCAGGATTGCCTTCGTGTCTCGACGGCCTTCCAGAACTTTCCGTAGAGGCGAAGCTGTTGCTCGCTCGGAAAGCATCACGCGCAAGCCGTCCTTGCAGGAAGCGAAGGCGCTTTCGGATCTTACCAATTCGCCCAGCACCGGCACTCGGACGCGGCGTGATTGCTGCGATGCTTCCAACAGGATCTTCTTCCAGCGCTCTGCTCGCTTCGCCGCGGCTGCGAGCAGGGCCTTCTCACTTCGCTGCGCCGCGAGCGGCACAATTGTGCTCACTCCCAGCTCTGTGGCTTTTTCGATCGCCCATTCGAACGCGTCAAACTTCACGACGGCCAGCAGCAGCGTCACGTCCACGCCGGGTTGAACGGCAGCCAACTCCTCGACCAGTGCGAATTGGACGCGATCGCGGCCGACACTTTCGATCCGGCCGAGCCACACTCGTTCGCCGTCACTCAGCTCATAGAGCTGGCCCGTCTGGGCGCGCAGCACACGTCCCAGGTGATGTGCCGCGTCACCTTCCATGACGGTAGTCTCGCCTGCAAAATGTTCAACGAAGAATCGTCGTCGCACGCAGAGATTCTATCTCAGGAGGAGTGTTACTAGCCGAAGATGTCTTTCACCTTATCGAAGAGCGAGGAGTTGCGGTCCGCGGGCTTGTTTTCCACTTTCAGGGTGGCGCCGAGCTGCTCGATCAATTTGCGCTGGTCGCGCGTCAGCTTTGTTGGCGTCAGCACACGCACGTGATAGTACAAATCGCCTTTGCCGCCCCCGCGCGGATCGGCCAGTCCCCTGCCCTTGATGCGAAAAACGGCGCCGCTCTGCGTGCCTTCGGGAATCTTCAGTTTTTCTTCCCCGTTCAATCCCGGCACCGGCAACTCCGTACCGAGAGTAGCCTGCGCGATGCTCAAGGGGATGGTGCAATACAAATCCGCGCCGCGGCGTTCGAAAAACGGATGTTCCTTAACTTCGAGCACGACGTACAAATCGCCCGCCGGCCCGCCGTTCGGCCCGGGCTCGCCTTCGCCGGCGACACGCAGCCGCGTTCCGGTATCGACGCCCGGAGGAATCCGCAGCTCAATGGTCTTTTCGCGTTCGAGGCGTCCCTGCCCGCGGCACTCCGTGCAACGCTCGCGCACAATCTGACCCGCGCCCTGGCACGCCGGGCATGTTCGCGTGATGGTGAAGAATCCCTGTTGATATGCCAACTGACCGCGGCCGGCGCACGTCTGGCAGGCCTGAACGCCAGTTCCCTTTTTCGCGCCCGTGCCGTTGCACGCCTCGCAGTATTCCTGGCGCGGCAGCTTGATTTTGGTGGTCACGCCCGCGGAGGCCTCTTCGAACGTGAGCGACATGTCGTATCGCAAATCGGACCCGCGCTGCGCGCGGCTGCGCCCGCGGCGCCCGCCGCTCCCTCCAAACAAGTCCTCGAAGCCAAAAAAATCGCCGAAGATGTCGTGGAAATCCTGGAAGACGGTGCGGTCAAATCCCTGGCCGGCGCCGCTGCTGGAAAGGCCCGCGTGACCGTAGGTGTCGTAGATCTGCCGCTTCTGCGTATCACTCAGCACGCTGTAGGCTTCGGTGCATTCGCGAAACTTTACTTCCGCTTCGGATTTGTTTTCCGGACTGCGGTCGGGATGCCATTTCAGCGCCGCTTTGCGGTAGGCGGACTTGATCTCGTCCACCGCCGCCGTTCGCGTCACGCCCAAAACTTCGTAGTAATCCCGTTGATTCCCCTTAGGCATGGAAACTTTCGATCTCCTTTAGTTCACAGCTCCTTTGGATGCGGGACTCGGATGCACGGCTACACGCACCATCGCGGGGCGCAGCACGCGCCCATGAAACACATATCCCGGCTGAAACACCTGCAGAATGGTGCCGTCTTCGTGTTCTGTCGTTTCAGCGCGATCCACTGCCTGGTGAAGATGCGGATCAAAGGATTTTCCAACGGGATCGATGCGCTCCGCACCCAGCTTCGTCACGTTATCCAAAAGCTGCTTGTAGATGAGCTCGAACCCCTTGCGGTAATTATCGTATTCGGCTTCGCGGTGTGCCGCCAGAGCGTGCTCGAATCCATCGATCACCGGGATAAGCCCTTCGATCACGCGGGCCGTTGCGCGCTTGGAATCTTCAAAGCGCTCCTTTTCGATCCGCTTGCGGTAGTTGTCAAAGTCAGCTTGCCGCCGCAGCAACGTCTGGCGCAATTCTTCGAGGTCCGCGGAAAGCTTGGCCATCTCCGCGTCAGCTTTCGCGCTATCCGCAGCGACGGCCCGTGCTTCCGCGGATTGTTCGACGTTCGCGCCGTCGTCGTCCTTGTTGACGTTGAGATTGATCTTCACTTCTTTGTCGCTCACTTTCTCACTTCTCCTGTGCCAAAAGTTTCTCAAGTCTTGCTCAGCGCTTCGCTGAAGAGCTGCGCCACGTAGGCGACCGCGGTCA
>WNFP01003065.1_pt1 | contig 13365 bp, 13 predicted proteins | sample 5400201 | NCBI WGS metagenome assembly WNFP01 (sample SAMN13153355, study PRJNA577476) | soil metagenome | isolation source: 115 cm saprolite under Madrone tree | place: USA:California | collected 2016-06-14
CATTGAAGAATTTATGCTGTCCGCCAATCGCGCCGTCGCCGGCTATCTCCTGCAGCGCGGCATCGAATCGCTGCATCGCGTTCATGAGAAGCCCGACGCGCGCAAAGTCCTCGAGTTCGAGGAGTTGGCGCGTGCCTTCGGCTACTCTCTCGGCGTCGAAGACTTGCACCAGCGCGAGGTCGTCGTTCGTCATGGCCGCGTCCCGGCGCCCGCGAAGGCCGGCCGCCCCGACTCCTACGGCCACGGCCGCGAGCGTGGCATGAAGGTGGCGCTCCCGGGCGGCGAGCTGCGTATCACCCCGCAGCACTATCAGCGACTGATTCGAAAGGTTGTCGGCAAGCCTGAAGAACGCATCGTCTCCTATCTCATGCTGCGTTCCCTGAAGCAAGCCCGCTACGCCGCCGAGCCTCTCGGCCATTTTGCGCTCGGCTTCGACGAATACACACACTTCACTTCGCCCATTCGGCGATATCCGGACCTCATCGTTCATCGCATTCTGAAATGGGCGCTCGAGCATCCGAACGATGCCCCGGCCTCGATCAAGGCGCATGTCGCCGCTTCGCCAGGGTCGGAGTCCACGCTCTATTCGCACCGGAACCTCGAAGAAATCGCATCAGAAACCTCCGAAGCGGAGCGCCGCGCCAACGGCGCCGAGCGCGAACTGATGGACTGGAAAACCGCTCAATTCATGGAGGAGCACCTCGGCGAGGAATACGACGGGCTGATTATTTCCGTGCAGAAATATGGATGTTTCGTGGAGCTTTTCGAAGTCTTCGTCGAGGGCCTGCTGCCGATCAGCGCGCTCGAAGAAGCCGCCAACGCGCGCTGCGTCTACCGCGAGAGGGATCACGCCATCGTTGCCATGCCCAGCGGAGACGGCCGCCGCGGGACACCCGGTGCGCGGCGCGGCCGCGGCGCAAAACCCAAGCAGTTGGTATGGCAGCACGGCGACCGCGTGCGCGTCCGCGCCGAGCGCATCGATCCCATGCGCAAGCGCGTGGAGTTCGCTGTCGTCAGCGGGAAATGAAAAAGAAAACCACCGCATGTGGATCGGAAGCGCCGACAATTTCTGTTACTCTGGATTGCTGAGACGGCAGAGATGAGCCTTTCTCTGCCGCGCTGAATTTCAACATAAGTGAGAGGATTTAGCCATTCTGAGATCCGCGACACTTCCTACGCAAACCAGCAAGCGCGTCCACAATTTCAACGCAGGCCCCGGGGCGCTTCCACTACAGGTCCTCGAACGCATCCGCGAGGAACTGCTCGACTGGCGCGGCAGCGGCATGTCGGTCATGGAGATGAGCCACCGGTCACCGGAATTTGAAAGCATCAACGCTGGCGCGGAACAGAAGCTGCGGAACCTCCTTGGAATTTCGGACGACTATGCGGTCATCTTCGTTCCGGGCGGCGGCAGCATGCAGTTCACCATGGCCCCGATGAACCTCTGCCTCCCGGGAAAACCCGTTGACGTCCTCCATACCGGCGCCTGGACCGCCAAAGCCATTGGTGAATTGAAAAAAGGGTTTCTCCACCATATTGCCGCCTCTACCGAATCGGAAAAGTTCGCGCGTCTTCCTCGCCGCGACGAAATGAAATTTTCCCCGGACGCCTCCTACGTCCACATCTGCACGAATAACACCATCGAAGGTACGCAGTGGACTACACTCCCGGAGACGGGCGACGTGCCGCTGGTCGCGGACATGTCGTCCGACATTGCCTCGCGCCCCGTCGACGTGAAAAAGTACGGCGTCATCTTCGCCGGCGCTCAGAAAAATCTTGGTCCCTCCGGCGTCACGGTGGTCATCATCCGCAAAGATCTCGCCGAACGCGCCAACAAGAATCTCCCCACACTTCTTCAATACCGCACACACATTAAGGAGAAGTCGCTCTATCACACGCCCCCGACGTTCGCGGTCTATATTGTCGGCCTGGTGCTGGAATGGATCGAATCCGAAGGCGGAGTTCAGGGAATGGAGAAGCGCAATGCGGCTAAAGCCGGGCTGCTTTACGACACCATCGAATCCAGCGGCGGCTTCTATTCCTGCCCCGTCGAAAAAGCCTCACGCTCGAAAATGAACGTAGTCTTCCGCGTAGGCGGGGGAGATGACTCCATCGAAAAGAAATTCGCCGCCGAAGCCGCCGCGGCGGGCCTCGCCGGCACGCCCGGACACCGCTCTGTGGGCGGCATGCGTGTTTCGCTGTACAATGCCGTCGAACCCGCGGCCGTCGAAGCCCTCACCAGCTTCATGGGCGAATTTCAACGCACCAGCGGCTAACCTTTATGAATGAAAACGACTATCTGAAGCAGATTGCCACGCTCACGGGACTCCAGCACTATCCACTTCAAGGACCCTGGGGCAGAAAATCTGGAACTGTCATCGGCACTCGCGACGGTTATGTCACCGCGATTGGGTTCCTGCGGAGCCGCGAAGCAAAGATTGTCATTCTGGTGCGCTTCAAGAAGGTCGAGCAACCGGAACTGGTCAAGTCGGCAGTAAGTCAAAGCACGGCGGTTTCCAAAAAGCACGGCAAGCTGGCCGAAGTCGGGAATGATTTCCTGCGGTGGGAATGGAAGTATTCGTTCACGAAACCCAAGGCCGAAGACGTCACCCGGCTGGCGGATGCATTGCGGGAATCCATCAAACCCATTGCGCAGGGCTTCGACGGACGCTGCGAGCACTGCACCTCCGCGTCCACACAGGCAATGACGCTCATGAATGGAGTGCCAGTTTTCATCTGTCCGGGTTGCCAGGAGAAAGTGCATCACGAGTTGGACCAAGCAGCCATCAACTACGATGCCATCGTTCCGAACTATCCCAATGGCTTGGCGCTGGGTATCGGAGCGGCGGTGCTCGGCGGGGTCGCGTGGGGGCTGGTGGCCTACGCCATCAACCGCATTTTTCTATATGGCGCGATTCTGATCGGGTATTTCGTAGCAGGCGGCGTGTTGAAAGGAACCGGGAAAGTGACACGCTTCGGGCAAGTGATCATTCCCATTTTCACGGTTGCGAGCGTCTTATTCGGCGATGCCATTTTCTATACGCTAGCCATAATGAAGCACGAGGGCGCGCCCTTCTCCACCAGGCTCCTGGGCGCAGTCCTGTCGCACCTCTGGGAAATTGAGCGCGAAGGGGGCGGAGTATTGACCATTCTTTTTGCGCTGGTCGGAGCCGGATACGCTCTCTATGCCGCGCGCAAACCCAAGTTCAAGGCGGCGTTTCAGCCGCTCGGCATGCCCAGCAGCTGAAACGAGGCCCTTGCCAGCTTCATGCGCGAATTCCACCACCGCCGTGGCTGAAAACATCGCCGGAAGAAACAAAGCACGCAGAAGGGAGAGTTCCCTTGCGCGCTCTGTCGGTCGAGTTCGTTCTCAGGCCAAGTCGAAGAGCAGCACCTCGGCGTCTTTTACGCCAGTGAGCTCGACGGCCTTTTCGGCGGAGATGGCCGCGCCGTCGCCGGTTTCAAGTGCCGTGCCGTTGAGCATAACGCTGCCCCGCGCTACCTGAACATAGGCGTGCCGGTCTTTCTTCAGTTCGTGCTTCACCGTCTCGCCTGCACCCAGCACCGTCGCATACAGTTCGTTGTCCTGGCGAATCTTTACCGAACCGTCGCGCCCATCCGGTGAAGCCACCAGCCGCAGCTTCCCGCGCTTTTCCGCTTCACTGAAATTCTTCTGGTCGTAGGCCGGCTTGAGTCCCTGTTTTTCCGGAAGCATCCAGATCTGGTACAAGTGCACCGGCTCCGTCTTGGACGCGTTGAATTCACTGTGCGCCACGCCGGTGCCCGCGCTCATGTACTGCACGTCACCCGGCTTGATTACCGAGCCGTTGCCCATGCTGTCTTTGTGCTCCAGCGCGCCCTCCAGCACGTAGGTCACAATTTCCATATCGCGATGAGGGTGCTTTGGAAAACCGCCGCCCCCGGCGACGCGGTCGTCGTTCATCACCCGCAGCGTGCGGAACTGCACATGCTCGGGATCGAAGTAATCGGCAAACGAAAACGTGAAATGCGAATCCAGCCAGCCGTGGTTCGCGTGCCCGCGTTCGTCGCTTTTGCGGATATCCATCATGGCCCACCTCCTGGGTCTTGCAAAGGTATAATACTCGTTATAACGACTATTGTCAAGAGGTATATTTCCGCCTCCACCGTGCCCCGGTTCTTCAACCAACCCTTTGCGTTTGTGCACTTTGCGCCGCCCCTTCGGCCAGTTTCCGGCGGCGCCCCCTTTGGTGTACAGTGATAACGAAAGCGCAGCAACCGCTCCGCGGCCTCCGAGGATTTTTCAATGGACTCGCCACTCTCCGCAACGACGACGAGAAAGCAAGAAGGCTCCAGCACGCCCCGCCAAACGCTCACCATCACCGACAATCGCACCGGCAAATCTTACGAGGTTCCCATCACCCACGACACCATCCGTGCCGCCGACCTCCGCCAGATCAAAGTCGATCCCAACGACTTCGGCATGATGAGCTACGACCCGGCCTTCAACAACACCGCCTCCTGCATCAGCAAAGTCACCTTCATCGATGGCGACGCCGGCATCCTGCGTTATCGCGGTTACCCAATAGAAGACCTCGCGGAAAAAAGCACCTATCTGGAAACCGCGTATCTGCTCCTGCATGGCGAATTGCCGACGGCCTCGCAGCTGAAGGATTGGACCTACAACGTCACGCACCACACTTTCATCCACGAAAGCATCAAAAAATTTCTGGACGGCTTTCATTACGACGCCCATCCCATGGGCATGATGATCTCCACGATTGCCGCACTTTCCACTTTCTATCACGACGCGAAAGACATCTTTAGCGCCGAGTCGCGCAAGAAGCAGACCTATCGTCTCGTAGGAAAAGTTCCGACCATCGCGGCATTCTCCTATCGCCACACCCTGGGTATGCCGTTCGTCTATCCGGACAATGAGCTTAGCTATCCGGGCAACTTTCTAAACATGCTCTTTCGCACCACCGAACCTAAATACCGGCCGAACCCGACCCTGGAGCACGCGCTCGACGTTCTCTTTATCCTTCACGCCGATCACGAACAAAATTGCTCGGCGAACACCATCCGCGGTGTCGGCAGCTCTCACGTCGATCCCTATTCCGCGGCTGCGGCGGCCATCGCCGCGCTCTATGGCCCGCTCCACGGCGGCGCCAATGAGGAAGTTCTGCACATGCTCATGGAGATTGGCTCGGTCCAGAAAGTTCCGGACTTCATCAAGCGCGTCAAAGCCGGCGAAGTCAAACTCATGGGATTCGGCCATCGCGTTTACAAGAATTACGATCCCCGCGCCCGCATCATCAAGCACATCGCTTATGAAGTCTTCGAGCTCATGGGCAAGAACCCGCTCCTCGAGATCGCGCTCGAGTGCGAACGCATCGCCCTCGAAGACGAATACTTCGTGAAGCGCAAGCTCTATCCCAACGTGGATTTCTACACCGGCCTCATTTATCAATCGATGGGTTTCCCGATGACCATGTTTCCCGTGCTCTTCGCGATTCCCCGCACCTCCGGGTGGATCGCGCAGTGGGAAGAGATGCTCCTCGACCCCGAGCAGAAAATTGCGCGGCCGCGCCAGATCTACTTGGGATACGACACGCGCCATTACGTTCCGATCGATCAGCGCAGTTAGGAAATACGGTATCCTCTTTGAATACCGCTTCCCGGGACGCCCTCGACAATCCCCCTCTTCCCGGTATAGTTAAATCGTAGAGAGGTTGTATGGCTCAAGTCTCGAATACACCCACGTACACGGGCGCTCGACGCCGCAGTCAGCGCGTGCTGATGCAAGTTCCCGTGCGCATACGCGGGAAGGACGCTCAAGGTGCGGACTTCGAGGAACTCACCGAAACTCTTGCCATCAACGCCCACGGAGCGTTGGTTCTGCTTACCGCTCGTCTCACCAGCGGCGCCGCGGTTCACATGCGGCACAACAAAACGGAAGAGGAACAGGAGTGCCACGTGGCTTTCCTCGGTCCGGTGCGTAGCAGCAAAGCAGAGATCGGTCTGGAGTTCACCGCGCCGCGTCCAACCTTCTGGCGAGTGTCATTTCCTCCCGAAGACTGGACTCCGAAGAGTCCCGAAGCCCGCGCGATTTCCATCAACCGCACGATCAAATAGCTCTCTTGCCGTGGTCCTGTCTTTTTTCCACTTCCTGTAAATTCCTCAGTCGATGTGTATGCGGCACGTTCGCCGCGCCGATGTGTTGTTGTTTAGCCTTACCCGGGTTTCTCTTTTTCCGCTCCGTGCTCTCTGTGAATTCTGTGTTAAGCATTTTTCCGCCGATGCGAGGTGACCAGATCGAGGATATTCCGTGTGAGAAAAAGATTCAGCCTTGGGACCCCTTTTTCCCCATCATCGCCGCAAGCAGCCATTTTCTCAGCACCATGAGGTAATAGGGTTTTGTCTCTCGAAACATCAGCCCCATGCCTCGATTTGGCCGGGAATAAATCACGCTTGCTTGCGCTTCAAAAAATTCGGTCTCGGTGTATAGCTTTATCGCCAGGGACGCCCCCATCGGATAAGGGCTCTCCGTATCCACATAACATCCGTTCAAACTGAGTCCTTTGACGCGCGCCGTCCTCTTGTCTTCAGACGTTCCTTCGCGCATCTCGATGGATCCAGCGAAGGGATACCGGGGGTTGCGGCGCCGCTCCTGTTCCATGGGACTCCTGGCAGAGAATCGCGACGATTCTACTCCGGCCTTCCCAAATTTCCTCAAAAATCTCTTTTGGATTGTTCGACTGGATAAAATTTGCGGGCGTGAAGACTTACTACGTGCGTGTCACTCTCTACTCAATCTCCGCAGGCGTACTCCGCAAACGCTGCGAGTGGAACTCTCTGTTCGCGTTTGCGCTCCTCGCTGCGACGCGCTATCTGCGGTGCCGCTGCCGCGCGCGCTTTACGCTGCTTCGAAGGCTGTAGCGCAATGCTCAGCTTTTCCCGCAGTCTCCGGTGCGCGCGGAAGAGCCTCAACCGCACCGCCATCGCCGAAATCCCCAGCCGCCCGGCAACTTCCTGAGTCGAGTATTGCAAGACATCGCGCAGCAGGCATGCCTGCCGCAGATCCGGAGGAAGGTGCGTAATCGCGTCCGCCATCAACTTGCGCATTTCGCGCCGCGCGAGGCGCTCTTCGGGATTGTCTTCGCACGCCGCAACGTCGCTTCCCAGCGTTTCGTCGCCCGCGCCTTTCGGTTCCTCGAGCGAGAAGAGTTTGCCGTCGCGCCGCTTGCGGATCACGTCGATCGAGGCATTCGCCGCGATGCGCGAAACCCAGGCGTGCAGGTCGTCGCGATTTTCGCCCGGCGCGCCGGCAAACTGCTCGAGCCGGGTCATGGCCTTCAGGAACGCATCCTGGCGCACGTCTTCGGCGTCCGCGGGATTGCGCGTCAGCCGCAGCGCCCCCAGGTACAACCCGGGCGCGTACGGCAGAATCAGCTTGGCCAGCGATTCTCGGTCGCCCCTCCGCGCCTGCATCAGCAACGCGGAGCGTGCCGCGCTATCCAGCGATAGGGATGTGCTGCACATGGTGCGGTAAAGATTGGCAGGCCAATCGCCACCGGAGCAACCGCTGTAAGCACCTGTAAATAAATATGTTAGCGACGTCAGGCAATCAGGCGCCCGCGGCGGGAGTGACCGTTTTTGGGACGGGAGGTGGCGATTCCGGTCACTACTTCAGCCCCACTCGGGCGCTCGGCAATTCTCAACTACGCGCAATGCTCCAGGTTTAATCGGCGATCTGAAGTTTGTCGCCGTGCATTTCCCACTCCACGCGCACGAGCCAATCGAAATGCATGCCTTCGGTCTTGAGCCAGGCTTCCAGGTTTTCGCGGGAATCGGCGCGGAATTCCACGAACATTTTTCCTTCGAGCATGTTGACGAGCACGCGCTCCGCATGAGCGAGCCCTCCAGCCTGCATGCGCTGGGCGAGAGCTTCGGCTCCCTGGCGCGTGAGGCAAGCGAGCGTGTGCTGCGTGAGGTAGCGTGGCATCGGAACTCCTGCGTTCGAATTGGTGTCTAAGTATTCCATAGAAGGCAAAGCGTCCGCACGAGCACAGAGGGAGTGACGGCCACAGTTGAATGATTTTTGAAGACGAAATTTCGCGCATCGGACAACGCGGGTGATGCGGCTCGCATCACGATGGGCAGGCCAGCATTGCACGTCGGCGGGGTACAAAATGAAAACGGTCATTCCAGGACTGTGTCTCTCCTTACTTTTTTGTAATCCAACTCCAGCGCAAGAAAGAACAGTTTCCGCGGCAAAACCTAAAAATGTGGAGGCTGCCAGTGAACCGCGCGAAAACGCGAACCCCACACCGGCAAAGCTCCCGGTGCGGCGCGTGGTGCTTTATAAGAATGGCGTGGGTTATTTCGAACATCTGGGACGTGTACGAGGCAGCCAGGACGTGCATGTGGACTTCACAAGCGCGCAACTGAATGACGTGCTGAAGTCACTGACAGTTCTCGATTTGTCCGGCGGAAAAATATCCGGCGTCGATTACAACTCGGAAGCGCCGCTGGCTCGACGGCTGGCGACGCTTCGGCTGACGCTGGGTGAAAATCCGACGATGGCGGATTTTCTTGCGGCGTTGCGCGGGGCAAGGCTGGAAGTGCGCAGCGGGAGCGGCGCCGCGATGGCGGGAAAGCTGCTGAGCGTGGAGAAGAAATCGCGCGAGAAAGATGGTGCAACGACCGAATGGACCGAGATTTCCTTGGTGAATGACGGTGGTGAAGTGCGTAGCGCGGAGGTGACACCGGCTACCAGCGTGCGAATCGCCGAAAAGGATTTGCAGGTGGAAGTAGGGCGATACCTGGGCCTGATCGCTTCTTCGCGGGACCAGGACTTGCGGCGCATGACGATTTCGACGACAGGCCCGGGCGAACGCAATTTGTATGTGAGCTACATAAGCGAAGTGCCTGTCTGGAAGACAACGTACCGCCTGGTGTTGTCCTCAAGAGCGGAGAAGAAGCCGCTGCTGCAAGGCTGGGCGATCGTAGACAACACGATTGGGGAAGATTGGAACGACGTGGAATTGTCGCTGGTGGCGGGAGCACCGCACTCGTTTATTCAACAGCTTTCGCAACCATATTACGGAAGGCGGCCGGTAGTGCCGCTACCGGAGAGCGTGCAATTGACGCCGCAGACGCATGCGGCAACGCTGGAGCCTTCTGTCCGTGGGGGCGCAGGCGGCATTCCAGGTGGAGTTGCGGGTGGCGTGATGGGCGGCGTAATCGGCAGCTTGGGGAGTGGGAGCGGAGGTGGAACGGGAGGGGGAAGCTTCCACGCCAGTCTAGCTCCGCCGCCACCTCCACCGGCGATGGCGGAAGCAGTGGAAGTCGACGAAGCGCGAGAGGAAAGCGAACCGTTTGCGGAGGGGAATGCACTCGGCGACCTGTTCGAATACAAGCTGAAGGAACGCGTTACGATTCGAAAGAACCAGTCCGCGCTGGTGCCGATCCTGCAGACGGATATCGCAGCGGAAAAAGTTTCGCTTTGGAGCGAATCGCTGGGAGTCGCACGGCCGCTGCGAGCGCTCTGGGTGAACAATGCGAGTTCGCTGACTCTGGATGGCGGGAGTTTCAGCGTTTTAGACAGCAATACGTTCGCCGGGGAGGGTCTCGTCGAGGCCATCAAGCCGAGCGAGAGGAGATTGCTCTCTTATGCCACCGACCTGGGGCTGCTTGTGGACACGAAGCTGGAGAGCGCAAAGGAGCGCGTAACGCGGGTATGGATCAATCGCGGGACAATGACCACCACAAGTGAAGACCGCGAGAAGAAAACGTACATCGTTCGAAATGAAGATACGACCCCGCGAATGCTGGTGATCGAACATCCGGTACGGCAAGAATGGAAACTGGCCGAGGACAGTCCGAAGCCAGAGGAGAAGGCTTCGGGGTTGTACCGTTTTCGGCTGAGCGTGGAACCGAAAAAAACGGAAAGATTGGTGATTAACGAGGCGAAGCCGCTCTATACGCAATATGCCTTGAACGGTATAACGGACGATCAGATCGGAGCTTTCCTTCTGCAAAAGTCGATCAATGCGGATATCGAGAAGGCGTTACGGTCCATCACGGCGCAGAAAAATCTAGTCGCAGATTTTGACGCAAAGATGAAAGCGCAACAGAAAATGATTGACCAGATTTTCACCGACCAAGGGCGGCTGCGGGAAAACATGAAGGCCCTGAAAGGCAGCGCGGAAGAGAGGGCGCTGCTGCAACGCTACACGAAGCAACTCGACGAAGAAGAGACGCAACTCGATGCACTGCGGAAGCAAATACAAGAAACACAAGTGCACCGTGAAAAGGCGAATGAAGGACTTCAGAAGATGATCGGAGACCTTCAGATGGATGTTGTCCTCTAGAAACGCGAACTGTGATCAGTGGTACAGACAACTTAGACATACTTCAAGACGCGGTAGCTTTCGAAACCGGCGGCGGTGAGATGGGCGAGCTGGCGGAAGAGCGCCGGATCGACTTCGCTGAAATTGAAGCAGGCTTTACCCTGCATGCGTTTCTTCAGTTCGGGCGGAATGTGCTTTTGCATCGCCGGGTTCATGTAAACCGGCATGAAGTGGTAGCTGACGTAGTTCTTGCCCATTCGAATGGCTGCAAACCACACCGGCTTCCCTTTGTGAGCTGCGAGCCGGGTTACCAGGCAATAAAATTCCGGCTTGTAAGGGAGCACGTGGAGATGCTTTTCGTAAGGTTCCAGTATCTCCTTCAGCGCCGCAAAGACTCTTGCAAAATCCTTGGCGGGCTTCGCGAGAGCTGGCTTTTGGGCAGAAGAGGTTGGTTTTTTCATTTTCATGAGAATCCTCTGCAGATGAACTTTTAGCGCCCGCCAGTATAGCGAATAGAACAGCAAAAAACTTTGAGAGCGCGTACCTGTCCGAAATGGCAGGTTGGCGGTGAAGCACATTTTCCGAATGCGGCGATTCAGCCTGCCGGACACGCTTTACACTCAGAGTTAGTGAGCTGGGACTTGCCCCGAAACAGCAAGGAGGCACGGTTTTTCCACGGTGTTTCCCGGCGGGAGCAAGTGTAAGGATGAAAAGTATGAGACGCGCATTGCTTTTGATTACGATTCTTCTGGTGGCGCTGGTCACGGCGCGCGGGGTGTCCGCCGCTCCGCAACGCAAAGGTTCCTCCACGCTGAGTGGCGTGGTGCTGGGCCCGGATGACAAGCCGGTGGCGCACGCAAGCGTGTCCTATCAATCGTCGAACGGCAGCGCGCCGCACGTGGTGCGCACAGACTCGAATGGGCATTTCTCGATTTCGAAGCTGAAGGCGGACAACTACGATCTCCGCGCGTCTGGAAAGGGTGTTTTTTCAGAGTGGGAAAAGAACATCACGCTGCGGTCCGGGGCAACGAAAGAACTGACGTTGCGTTTGATCTATGCAAAGCAAATCCCCAAGGCCTACGTAAAGAGCAACTCCAAACAATAAATTCCTTTCCCGCTGAATCCGCCGCAGCTCTGGCATTCAGGATCCCCGCTTCGAAGGCGTCTAGGTGAACTACTCCCGGCGAAACCCAGACTTCTTATTGATAGATGAGCTGGGCCAGCTCGTAGAGGTCGGAGTCAGAGACGTCCGAGATGGCGCAATACTCCATGCCTTGGCGGCGCCAGTGGCGCCACTGATACCCTTGCCGGAGACCGGGCGGATGAATCGGCGTGTCCGGCTCCCTTGTGGGCATAACAAAAACGTTGATGATGTGCTTGCGGCGCGCATAGACCAGCGTGGCGACATTCTGGCCTCCGAGAACATCGAGACGCCCGCCGACCAGCGGGAATCCTTCATCCGCAAAATCCTTCACCGGGGGGACAAAGGCGAGCTTGCCGTTAAACCACGGCTTGACGGTGTGCTGGTCGGTGGAAGCCACGTCGGTGAGATGGCCGGGCTGCAGGGAGCGAACATGCGCGTCGATGAGCTCGGCCACGGTGAAGGGCGTTGTAGAAGCACTGTCTTTGCCCGTGCGCTGCAAAGCGAACCAGGAAACGGAAGCAACCACCAATATGGTGGCGGCCACGGCAAGCCAACGCCAAGCGGGAATCCGAATGGCAACGGGATTAGCGGTCGCAGCATCGAGATCAGCGCGAATCTTTTTGCGAAGGGCAAGCGGAGCGTTTTCGTAAAGCCCGCTGCGCTGAAGAGACGAGCGCAGCGATTCCTCGGATCCGAGGGCGGCCGTGCATTCGCGGCAGCCTTCGAGGTGGTGCTCAAATTCCGCGGCGCGCGTGGCATCCAGTTCGCCGTCCAAGTAGCCGTGGAGCACAGTACGCGTGAAATCACAGCTCACGGGAGGCCTCCTGCGGAGAGGCGTGCGTTAGCGCGCGCTGGAGACGCTGGCGGGCGCGGGCCAGTGCGGACATCACGGTGCCAATGGGGATGGCAGTAATGGAAGCAATTTCCTTATAAGAACAGCCTTCCAGCTCGCGAAGGACCAGGACTTCCCGGAAGCGCGGAGGCAGCGTTTCGAGGGCGCGCGAGAGGCGCTCGCGGTTATTTCCGGCGATCGCCAAGGCCTCGGGAGAGACGCTGGGCTGAGGATGCAATTCTTCGTCGAATTCGGTCATCAGTTCCACAGGGCGATTCTTCTCCAACCAGGTATAACAAGTATTGCGCACAATCTGCAAAAGCCAGGCGCGCGCATCGCCACCGTGAAACCCGCGAAAAAAGCGGTAGGCACGGAGCATGGCTTCCTGGGCGACGTCTTCGGAGTCGGCGCGGCTTTTCAGGAGCCAGCGCGACAGATTGAAGGCGGCGTCGAGATGCGGCAGAACGAGCTGCTCGAAGCGCGCCCGGTCCTGCGCATCCAACACGTCCGCACCCTTTCCCTGGTCAGACCCACTCATAGGCAGGAACCGCCTGAAGGACCATTTTATTCCCAATCTCCTCTTGGATGTGACTAATCGAGCAAAAGGTTGGTGAGCACCGAAATCGGGAATATTTGGCGCCCCCTGATGGTCTGGATAAGCGAAACACGTCCCATACGCGGCGCGGGCTCCCTGGACTCTCTCACCCGCGCCGCCCTCCCAAGCAAATTGGCGGGAACGGGCGATACCGAATGGTTACGGATACGGGTCTATCCAAATCTCGAGGAGGAAGCAATGGCGGGTAAACTAAAAGACGAAATCCTTTATGACCACAATCACGACGGGATTGACCGGCGTGGATTCCTGAAGTGCATGGCCTGGGCGGGAACGGGAGCCCTGTGTGTGATGAGCGGCGGCGTGCTGAAATCGTACAGCCTCAGCCGGTTACCGGAGCTGAGCGCGAAGGAAGCCTTGGGCGAACTGAGCTTTGTGCAGATCAGCGACAGCCACATGGGATTCAATAAGCCGGCAAATCCCGACGTTGCAGGCACACTGA
>WNFP01009411.1_pt1 | contig 13364 bp, 7 predicted proteins | sample 5400201 | NCBI WGS metagenome assembly WNFP01 (sample SAMN13153355, study PRJNA577476) | soil metagenome | isolation source: 115 cm saprolite under Madrone tree | place: USA:California | collected 2016-06-14
GGAAATCGTCGGGATGGTGAAGGCGCTGGAATCTTATTTGAAGGAAGATCACGAGGCGCTGAACAAGGAATGGCAGCGCCGTCTGGATTTCATCTCCGGCCAAGTGACAAAGATTCCCGGGGTGACAACTTCGTTCCCCACTCCGGAAATCGCAAACCATGTCCCTCACATGCACATCAAGTGGGATGCGGCGCGCATTGCGTTGACACCACGCGAAGCGGGCGCTGCCCTGCGCGGCGGAACGCCGTCCATCGTTCTTTCATCGGGGGAGCATGGCGAAGCCTTGTCGATGAACTCCTTCATGTTGCAGCCGGGGGAAGAAAAGATCATCGCACGGGAGTTGGTGAAGGTCTTGAAGTCGCACGCAGCGTGATCGAGTTGGCCTCATTTGTTTTGCAAGCTGGATGATGTCGCCCTCTCGGAGCTGAGCCTGCGCATGTCCGTTATCTCTTCGCATCGATGGAGTCTGCATGGCTGAACGTGCGGAGAGCCGCGTGCGCTGGTTCCTGGTATTTGGACTCTTTATTTTGAGCGCGGTTGCCTACCTCGACCGCGTCAATATTTCCATCGCGGGGAGCTCCATCGCCGCCGAGTATCATCTCAGCCATGTTCAGCTTGGCTGGATATTCAGCGCATTTCTGGTGGGCTACGCGCTTTTTCAGACGCCCGGCGGATGGCTCGCCGACCGGCTGGGCCCGCGACGGGTGCTCACGGCAGGAGTTTTGTGGTGGGGAATCTTTACCGCCCTGACCGCTGTCGTTTCCACAAAACTCGCCTTCGCCGTACTTTTCTTCGCGGCGGTGCGATTTCTTCTCGGCGCCGGCGAAGCGATCATTTATCCGGCTTCCAATCAATTCGTTTCGCGCTGGATTCCATCGGCGGAGCGGGGAATCGCGAATGGTTTGATTTTCGCCGGTGTCGGCGTGGGAGCAGGCGTCACGCCAATTCTGATCACCCATATCATGGTCCGCTACGGGTGGCGCTGGTCCTTCTGGATGAGCGCCATCATCGGATTGATTGCCGGCACGGTCTGGTATTTCGTGGCGCGGGACACTCCCGAAGAGCACTCGCACGTTTCCGTCCCGGAGCTGACGCACATTCAGGCTGGGCGAACCGCCAAATCTGTATCCGACGGCCGAATTGCTTGGAGCACCATCATTGCAAGCAAGGAAGTGCTGGCGCTAACCCTCAGCTATTTCACCTTCGGCTATGTCGCGTGGATTTTCTTCAGCTGGTTCTTCATCTATCTTGCCAAGGTGCGCGGATTAGATCTGAAGGTAAGCGCCTTTTACACTACGCTGCCTTTTCTGGCGATGGCCGCGTGCAGCCCGCTGGGCGGGGCGATCAGCGACAAGCTCACGAAGCTCTACGGAAAACGTGCCGGACGATGCGGGATCGCCGTTTTCGGGCTCCTCCTGACGGCTGTCTTTCTGGCATTTGGATCGCAAGTGCAAAGCGCTCGGCTGGCCAGTGTCGTTCTTGCTGGCGGCGCGGGCGCGCTGTATCTTTCGCAAAGCTCGTTCTGGTCAGTCACGGCCGATATCGCTTCTGGGTCTTCAGGTTCGGTGTCCGGCTTTATGACCGCAGCCTGGCTGCTTGTCGATCCAGAACGCGCCCTGGCGCCTGCAACGAAATTGCCGGCATCACTAGAAAAGACTTGAATCCGAAAGATCGAGCCAAGTGCGCCAACCTTGGATAGCGCGGCGTCAACGACCTGAAATTTGAATGCGATGTAGAAAAATATTGACTAGATGAGTGCATTGCAGCTCGTAAGATTCCCCTGTATACTCTTCGTCATGTCATTGAGCCTTCACCAGTCCCAGAGGAACGCACACATCTGTTGTATGTGTTGTACACACCTGTCCTCTGGCACCGGGAGGCTATTGATCTAGGAATCGTAACCTAGCCTAGCTTTTGTGAAACCCACCGCCAGAGTCGATTGGCAGGTGGGTTTTTTGTTTTTGGGCAGCATTTTTTAGGAAAGGCATGACACAGGCAACTCCCGAACTGCTTCCCGCAGCCGGCCGACGCACGGGATGGAGCGAGGAGGTAGCAACTTCTGCATTCCAGAGGCTCAACCATCTACAAGCCCTGGAGGCAGAAAGCATCTACATTCTTCGTGAAGCAGCGGCGGAGTTTGCCCGGCCGGTGATGCTGTATTCCATCGGCAAGGACTCATCGGTGATGTTGCGGTTGGCGCAAAAAGCTTTTTTCCCCGGGAAAATCCCGTTTCCCCTGCTGCACGTGGACACCAGCTACAAATTCCCCGAGATGATCGAATTTCGCGATTCCTATGCGAAAGAAATCGGCGCCGAGCTGATCGTCCACCAGAACCGGGAAGCGCTTGAGCAAGGAGCAAATCCTTTCGCACTCGGGACCCAGAAATGCTGCGGATTGCTGAAGACCACGGCGCTACTGGACGCGCTGGCAGCGGGCGGCTTTAATGCTGCGTTTGGCGGCGCACGGCGTGACGAAGAGAAATCGCGGGCCAAGGAACGCATTTATTCTTTTCGCGATTCTCACGGGCAGTGGGACCCCAAGAATCAGCGCCCGGAGTTGTGGAACATCTTTAACTCGCGGATCGGCAAGTCGGAAAGCATTCGCGTGTTCCCTCTCTCAAATTGGACCGAACTGGACATTTGGCTTTACATCCACGCCGAAAAGATTCCCATCGTGCCGCTTTACTACGCACGTGAGCGAAAGGCGGTGTTGCGAAACGGCTCCATCGTGTTGATCTACTCCAACGACCAACTTCTTCCCGGAGAGAAAACCGAATTTGTGAAATGCCGCATGCGTTCGCTCGGCTGCATGCCCTGCACGGGTGCGATCCGTTCCCAGGCGGATACCGTTCCGAAGATTATCGAGGAAATGATTTCCTTCCGCCGATCGGAACGCGAGAACCGCGCCATCGATCACGACGAAGAAGGCTCGATGGAGATTAAGAAGCGGGAGGGCTACTTCTGATGCTGTCCGCACTCGACAGCGGCTTCCAAGGCGGCTTCCTGAGTTTTCTCGACCGGGATATCAACAAGGAACTGCTTCGTTTTACCACAGCGGGAAGCGTAGATGACGGCAAGTCCACACTGATCGGCAGACTGCTGCACGACTCTAAAGCCGTCTACGAGGACCAACTCGCCTCTGTGAAGAAAAGCAAGATCAACCGCTCGGGAGGACCCATTGATTTCTCCTTACTGACGGATGGGCTGCGAGCCGAGCGCGAACAAGGAATCACCATTGATGTCGCGTACCGGTATTTCAGTACGTCCCGAAGGAAGTTCATCATCGCAGACACGCCTGGCCACGAGGAGTACACCAGGAACATGGCGACGGGTGCTTCGACGGCGGACCTCGCGGTGATCCTGGTCGACGCAACCAAGGGCTTGCTTCCGCAAACCCGGCGTCACACGCACATCGCTTCGTTGTTGGGTATTCCGAACTTGCTAGTGGCGATCAACAAGTTGGACCTAGTGGATTGCAGGGAGGACGTGTTCCTCCGCCTGCAAGAGGATTTCCTCGCTCTTGCCGAGCGACTGAAGTTTCCGGCCGCGCAATGCATTCCCATTAGCGCGCTCGGCGGAGACAACGTGGCGGTCCGAAGCGAAAGGATGCCTTGGTATTCGGGGCCAACGTTGCTGGAGCATCTGGAAACCGTGGATATCCGGCCGTCAGTCAATGGCGAAGAAGTGCGCTTTCCCATTCAGTACGTAATTCGACCTGACGCGAGTTTTCGAGGATTTGCGGGGAAAGTCGCAGGTGGCACCCTGCGCCCAGGTGACCTAGTCCTAGCGCTGCCGTCCAAGCAGAAAACGCGAGTGCAATCGATTGTTACGTATGACGGGGAGCTACGAGAGGCCGGCCCCTCAATGTCGGTGACGGTAAAGCTGGAGGATGAAATCGATCTGAGCCGCGGCGACATGCTCGTCTCCCCCAGTGCGCCTCCGCGAGTGTCGCGCCGCTTGGAAGCGATGGTGGTCTGGTTGCATCCCAGCCCGCTCGAATTGAATCGCGTGTATCTCGTGAAGCATGCGGGGCGTCAAGTCAAAGCCAAGGCGACGCAGATTCGTTATCGCGTGGATGTAAATACTTTGGCGCATGCGCCCGCGCACCAATTGGAGATGAACGGCATTGCAGCTGTAGAGTTCGAAACCAACGAATCCCTTTTCTTTGATTCGTACCGTCGCAACCGGACAACCGGCAGTTTCATTTTGATTGACCCCCTTGCTAATGCCACGGTCGGCGCCGCAATGATCTACGAAGACCAAGATCAACCGCAGGGAACGGTTGAATCTGAAGATGCAGGAACCGCGCGGGTCGCCTCTGGCCAGGGAGCAGTCACTCTCCAGGAACGACAGCATCGCCACGGACATCGCCCTGGAATTCTATTGGTAGAGGGCCGCGAGGCTCTTGCGAAACAACTGGAACGATCCTTGTTCGAACGAGGATTCGAAGTGCTCGTTCTGGAGGGCGGCACGCTGTCATTGCAAGCCCACCCCACGCTCTTAAAAACGCTCTGGTCCGCGGGGCTGCTGGTCATCTATTCCTGCCAGGCGATCGCGCAGGCGGACCGGGATGCGATTAAGGCCCTAGCGGGAGATTACGCATTTGATTTAGCAGCCCTGCAACTACCGGCAGACGACCGGGAAGCCGTCCGGCACGTTCTAGAGCTTACGGAATCGCTCCACACGGAAATCCGACCTCAGAATCACAGAGCGGTGAATTGAAATGCAGCCTTATGTGAGTCTGGAAAACGTTGAAGCACTTGGTGCAGAGGAAGTCTTGAGTGTAGTTATGAGCGCCGACCGGGGATCGCGTGCGTGCGTGACGTGCAGCTTCCAGGCGGAGGACATGATCGTGTTGCGCATGCTGAAAGCGCGACTGCCGGAAATTCCCGTTTTGTTCCTGGATACCGGTTATCACTTCGCGCAGACATACCAATATCGCGATCGCATGACGAAGGAGTGGGCGCTCAACCTGACGAACGTGCTTCCAAAAAATACCGTGGAACAACAGGAATCCTTGCTTGGAATTCTCCATCGCACAGATCCCACTCAGTGCTGCCAGTTGCGCAAAGTGGAACCCCTGATCGAGGCACTCGGGCACTTCGAGATCTGGTTTACCGGCCTGCGCAGAGAGCAGTCGCCAACACGAAAAAATCTCAAAAAAGTGGAGCATCATCGCTTGCCCGGTGGCAAGACCCTACTGAAGGTGAGTCCTCTCGCAGATTGGACTTGGGCGCAAGTGTGGGAATACACGGGGGCGAACGGCCTCAGCTATCTTCCGCAATACGACGAAGGATACACCAGCATCGGCTGCCGGCCGTGCACGGCTATTCCAGACGACCCGAACAATCCGAGATCCGGCCGCTGGAGCGGCAAGAAACTGGAATGCGGAATCCACACGTTCTCGGAGCACGCGGAATGATTCACCTCTTGCTAGGGTTCTTCATCGCTTTGGCTGTGGGAATGACGGGGGTCGGCGGCGGCAGCTTTACAGTACCCGCACTCCTGCTCATCGTCGGCCTTCCTGCGGGCGAGGCAGTGGGAACCGCGTTTGTATTTGCCGGCGTGTTGCGGCTCATCGCGGCCCCGTTCTATTTGCTTGGACGGCATGTCCACTCGCGTTATTTTCGCCTCCTACTCAAGGGGGCGGTTCCAGGCCTCGTGCTGGGAATGTATGCGCTGCACTCCTTAGCCGGCCACGAAGGCAGCCCGTGGGTAGTCATCTTGCTCGGTCTGTTGCTGGCCGCATCGTCGAGTGTGACCTTTGTTCCGTGGATGCAGAACCCAAAATTCGCGCGGAAAAACGCGCGTTGGCTGCCGTGGCTTGCCTTTCCGATCGGAGTTGAGTCCGGATTCTCCTCGGCCGGGGCGGGAGCGCTCGGGACCGTTCTTCTGCTCAATTATTCCGAAATGACGCCTCCGCAGGTAGTCGGCACGGACCTGGTATTCGGACTCGTCTTGGCGATCATCGGAGGCGCCGTGCATTGGGGTTTTGGCTCCGTCAGCACTGGAGTTTTGTTGCAACTTCTTGCGGGAGGCGTGCCTGGAGTCGTTGTCGGGTGCTTGCTGACACGCCACTTGCCGGCACAAAGGTTGAAGGCTGTGGTGGCGGTCATCGCCATTTGCGCTGGCTTGCAGTTGGTCTGGTCAGGGACACGGACCCTCGTGACGCAGCGCACGGCAAACACAGCCACATTGATCGGGAAAACACGCAACCGTCAGCCGGTGGTGCTTTTCTCCCCCGCAGTAAAGCCGGGCCTTGTTGCCGAAAGTATCTTGGACACGAAATGAAAACCGTCGTTCAGATTGGGATGGCCATGTCATCAAAACAGAGTTCCGCGCCCGTCCTCTTCCTGCCGAGTGGCCTCGTCCGATTCCGCTGTTGACCCCTGCTTGCTTTTCCCTTGCACGGTTGCGGGCTTGAGCCCGCTGCAATTGCCCAAGAAAGCCGATCGAATGCCGGGCACAGATGCATTTACTCTAAATTACGGAGTCGGAGAATGAGTTCTCGCAAAATGGTTGGTTCGAATCTTCAAAAGTTTTTCGTCTATGGCCTTTTTGTGATCTTTCTTGGTGCACTTCTTGCATTATCGGGACGCGCGCAAGCAGCGGCCTCGCTCTGGGGTTTCGTGAACGATGACTCCGGCGCAGGCATTGCCGGAGCCGATGTCAAAATCACAAATCTCGAAACCGGCGCGGAGCGCTCCCTCGTGACCGATGAAGCGGGGCGCTTCAACGCCCCTTCGCTCGTCGTCGGCCGATATGAAATTACGGCGTCCAAGACAGGGTTTCGCGCGGACGCAAAGACCGCAGTAACCCTGGTCGTGGGTCAACGCGAGGAGTTGAACCTCACCCTTCACATCGGGGACGTGCATCAGAGTGTGGAGGTCCCCGCGTATTCCGGAATCGTGGCCGTAACCACGGAGGACATTTCCGGCTTGGTCGGAGAACGCCAGGTGAAAGACCTGCCGCTGAACGGCCGCAGTTACGATCAGCTGCTCGCCCTGAATCCTGGCATCGTCAACTACACCTCGCAACGCTCCGGCAGCATTGGAACCTCCAACTCCGTTCTCGGCAACATGTTTGCCGTCTCGGGCCGCCGCCCTCAAGAAAATCTCTTTCTTCTTAATGATGTCGAATTCACGGGAGCTTCGGAGATCAACAACACGCCGGGAGGGGCGAGTGGGCAATTGCTGGGCGTGGACGCGGTCCGGGAATTTGCAGTCGTGAAGGACACGTATGGCGCCGAGTATGGAAAGCGCCCCGGAGCGCAGGTCAGCATCGTCACGTCCAGCGGCACCAACCAGCTCCACGGCAGCGCTTACGAGTTTCTACGCAACAGCGCGCTGGACGCGAGAAATTATTTCGATCAGGGAACGATTCCGCAATTTCAGCGCAATGTATTCGGCGGTTCCCTCGGCGGACCTGTCGTGAAGGGCAAGACATTCCTCTTCGGAAACTATGAAGGCTTCCGGCAGCACCTGGGACTAAGCGGCGTGACTCTGGTGCCGGACAACAACGCGCGCGCGGGGCTTCTGCCGTGCAGCGGCGTCACTCCGGCGCCTAACCCGTGCCCGGCCTCCGGTCTTGTAAACGTCGGCGTAGCCCCAAGCGCCGCGCCGTTGCTCAATCTATGGCCGGTAGCGAACGGTCCCGGCCTCGGACAGGGGATTGCCGAAGCCTTCAGCCATCCTCTGCAAATTGTCAATGAGGACTTCGGCACCGCGCGCCTCGACCATATTTTCTCAGACAGGGATTCTTTGGCCGCCGTTTACACCGCGGATGATAGCGCAGCAAACACTCCAGCTACCAATCCCCTCAGTTCAGCCCTGGTGTCTCTGCGGGAACAGGTAGTCAGCTTGAATGAAACGCACCTGGTATCCTCTGCCGTCGTCAATCAAGCTACCTTTGGCTTTTCGCGAGGGGCGTTCTATTTCACTGGACAAACATCTGTCAATTTGCCTGGATTTGTACAAGGCCGCCCTATCGGTGCAGTCGTCGTTGGCGGCGGAACAACCCTCAATGGGGCGTCGCAGATCTCCGCAGCGGGAACAAATGCGGGCAGCAATTTGTCGGCGGTGCGCAATCTGTTCACTGGGCAGGACCGCGTTACGGCAACCCACGGCATCCATACAGTCGAATTTGGCGTGTGGGTCCAGCGGCTCCAAGCCAATGACGCACTTGCACAAAATCAGTACGGGCAAGCGTCATTTTCGACTCTGCAGGGTTTCCTGCGCGGCACGGTCTCAAACTTTACGGTCGCCCCGGTCGCAACCCCGCTTGGTTGGCGTTCTCTTGAAGGAGCCCTGTTTGCTCAAGACGCTCTCAAGCTGACACCGAACTTCGAGCTGCGCATCGGTTTCCGTGGTGAATTCACCAGCGGCTGGAACGAGAGTCGTGGCCGCGCTTCGAACTATGTGTTCGATTCGAATGGAGTGATCGTAACCGACCCTGTCGTCGGCAATTCTGCCTTGACCGTTAATAATGCGAAATTTCTGCCGGCGCCGCGCTTCGGAATTGCCTGGTCCCCTTTCTCGTCGAAGGCCACCGTGATTCGCGCAGGCTTCGGGCTGTATTACGCACTGAACGACAATCTTAGTTATCGCCTCGACCAAAACGGCCCGTTCAACACCGTCTTTGCCCTCAAGAACGTCCCGCTTTCGAGCATCGACATTGTTCCCGGCGCTCCGGTCCCCGCTGGGGCGAAGATTTCTCCCAGCGGCGTACAGCCAGATCTCAAGACGCCAACCGTGGAATCGTACTCTTTGAAAATCGAACGGCAGGTCACGCCGAGCACCTCGTTCGCAGTCGGTTACGTCGGGTCGCACGGTTATCATGGGTTGCTGTCGATTGATGCCAACGTTCCGGTCCCGGCGATCTGCCCGGCATCACCCTGCCCGGCGAATCTCCCTGCGGGCACTACGTACAATCCTCCAAACGCTCCTTTGGCAAACTCGAAGGTCGGAAATACGACGAGTTGGTTCTCCGAAGGCATCAGTTCTTACAACGGTCTCGAGGTGGATGTGAGCCGCCGCCTGAGTCATGGCCTGCAATTCCGCGGCGTCTACACATTCTCGAAAAGTCTCGATGACGGCGACAACATGAATACCAGCATCGCCACGAATTCTCCCGCGTTCACCATGAATCCGCTCCAGCCCAAATGGGACTACGGCCGCGCATCTTTCGACATCCGGCACGTCGCGGTGATTAACGCCATCTACGACTTACCCTTTGGGCGAAACAAGTCGTCCGGCGTCAATCCGTTCTTGAACCGACTGACCGAAGGCTGGCAAATCAGCGGAATCGAAACGCTACAGACCGGGTTGCCTTTCACGCCTCAGATGAGCTTCAACCCCGCCAACGACGGAGACAGCCGCAACCCGATCCGGCCGTCATGGAATCCAGCTCTTACAGGGCGGCTAGTTCTCGGTGGACCGAACCAATACTTCGATCCGAACGCGTTCGTTACGCCACCCAATGGGACCTACGGCAACGTGGGACGCAACACATTGCAAGGATCTGGATTGGCCGAGTTGGATCTAGCGATCGCGAAAAAACTCCCGCTGTCGGAGCGCTTCAGCGCGCAATTCCGAGCGGATTTCTTTAACGTGCCCATCTCCCACAGCAGGCGTCATCACTGCAACTTCCACGAGCTCGAGGCAAATTCAGTTGGGATTGAAGCTGCTCTGGTAACAAGAATAACGAAAGTGGGACGGCAGCACGCGAAAGCTATTTCTTCCTCGAAAGCCTTCACAGCTCGCCCGCAGTATAGACAACCATCGACGGTAGACATGTCTCCAGGCATCTCAAAACGCGGCGCGATTTCACTGTGCCACTCATTTTTGCAGGTCTAGAATCTGCACATGGTGGTGGTCGGGCAAATCTCCCGTCGCATGGTCTACCTGGGCGACGGCAACCTGGAAATTTACCTGTGCCCGGATGAGGTTCAGCTCGGCCTGGGCCAGCACGATCTGCGAATCAAGAACAAAAAAAACCGTTTCCGCTCCCAACTCGTACTTGCGTTCATCGGCACGAAGTGACTTCTGCGCGAGGTCCAGCGCCACTTTTGAGGCCTCCATGGAGAGCTTGGCCTGTTCGAGTGCATGGACTGCGTTGGTGACCTCGAGAGTGATGTTCTGATTGGTCTGGCGTTCCCTATATTGATCGCGGCGGCGGCTCGCATCGGCATCCGCAAGGTTGGCTTCCGCGCTGTGATTCCTTACGGGGAGGTTCAGAGAAAGGGCGGCGCCGTAAGCCGGGTAGGTAAAATGAAAAGTCTGGCTCAGGCTATCGCCAAGGCCGGTCTTGCCAATTAGCTGGGGAGGATTGGCCGTGTTGAATTGGTTGCCGGCGACGCCATTGCCCAAGTAAAAGCCGGAGAGTTCGAGGTCAGGTTTTAGGCTGTTGTGAGCGAGACGAACGATCAGCTCATCGCTGGCCAACTGCTGATGCGCGGCTTCAAATTCGGGACGGTTGGCGAGGGCCCGAGCGAGCGCCGTGGCAATATCCGTGTTTGGCAGGTCACCGAGGGGCTCGGGCTGGTCAATCAGTTCGAGGTCGAGAACGCGGATTGCAGGATCCAGGTCGGCGCCAACGATCTGGCGGAATTGATCTTCGGCTTGTTTGAGAGCGTATTCCGCCTGGATTACGCCAACGCGGCGTGAGGCGACCTGGGATTCCGAGCGGTAAATATCGAGTGGCGGCAGCGCGCCGAGGCCGAGCGCCTTCTTATCGTGGTCGTAGCTCTTCTGCGCCTCTTCGAGAGACTTGCGCTGCACGACCAGGGATTCACGGGCAAGGACGACATTCCAATAATTCCCGACAGTTCGAAGGATGATGTCATTTACTTCGCCCTGAAAGGAAGCACGAGCCTGCTTCAGGTTTCGCTGCGCGATGAGGATGGGAGCGCGATTGGGAAAAAGGCCGAAGTTGCGAAGGAGAGGCTGCGTGACGCTGAATTGAAGATCGGTCGCAATCGAGGGATTGAGAGTACTCAAAATGCTGTTTGTCGACAATTTGCTGGCGCTGAAGGAGCTTTGGAAATTCGTGCCGGTCTCAAACGTTTTTGCGAAACCAAACGCCGTCGTTTGAGACAGCGTCTCGAGAATCGGCGCTCCTTGTGTTTGTGCGATAGTTGGCGACTTGGTCCGGTTGTCGGCAAAACTGGATGTTACCAACGGATCGAAAGGCCCGTGGACGCGATGCAGACTGTTCTGCGCGAACTCAATCTGGGAGCGGTCGAGCCGGATGTCGGTGTTATTCGAAAGAGCCAGGCGGATGGTGTCGTCGAGAGAGAGAACGAGCTTCCCGTTGGCGACGTGATCCTGGAGGCCCTGCGGCTGTGTGAGCGGAGGGGCCGGCTTTTGGCGCGTTCCGATGCCTAGCAGCCTCTCAAGACGCGGGGCTTCTTGCGCCTGCGCGGGAACACGCGGAATCGCTGCAAAGAAAACCGTCACAACAAGAAGACGCACCACTCTCATCACTCACCCCCTAAGGATTTTCCGGCGCCCATCTGAACTATTCGTAACGAATGGCCTCGACCGGATCGAGTCGCGCCGCTTTGACCGCTGGATAGATGCCAAAAATCAAACCAACCGAAATGGAAACCACGAATGCCAGAAGGATGGAGCTGATGGTCACGATGGTGGACCATCCGGCCAGCCACGCGATGAGCTGAGACATGGCGAACCCGAGGACCACACCCACAAGCCCCCCGGCGAAAGAGATCAGCACCGCTTCGATGATAAATTGGCGGATGATGTCCCAGCGCCGCGCGCCGACAGCGCGGCGCACGCCGATCTCGCGAGTGCGCTCGAGAATGGCGGCCAGCATGATGTTCATGATGCCGATTCCGCCGACGAGGAGAGAGATGGAGGCGATGGCCACCATGACGGTATTGAAAAGCTGCTCGGTGCGCTTTTGCTGGGCGAGCAGCTCCGCGGGGACGATGACGTTGAAGTCGCCGGCGTTGCGATGCGAGGAATTCAGGATGCCGCGGACGACTTCGGCGTCGGTGATGCTGGTATCGGGCGAGGCGAGATGCAGGTAGAGACCATCGATCTCATCCTTCAAGTAGCTTTGCGAGTCTTCGAGACGGTAGAGGACCGCATTCAATGGCTCGAAGACGAGGTTGTTCATGTCCTCGGTGCGGACGCCGGAAACCTCGGTCTGCGGGGCAAGCTGCGGCGCAACGATTCCGATTACATGGCACCACTGCTCGTTGAGTTTGATGTATTCACCGATCGCGGGGGCAGCGCCAAACAGACTGTCTTTTGCCGCAGCGCCGAGCACGCACACCGGCGCTGCCGCAGCGTTCTCCGAGGCCTCGAAGAAGCGGCCCTCCGTGACGCGCAGATGCCCGATTTGCAGGTAGCTTGGCTCGACGCCGTAAACGATAGGTAAGTCTTGTTGCGGTTTGGGAAGGAGCTTTCCCGGAACAAAGCGTTTGCGCGGTGTGCCATCCTGAATGTCGGGCATATTCTTTCGAATGACCTGGTAATCGCTGAGCGTGAGGCCCGGTGAATTCTTCCGGACTTTCTGCAGCTCCTGCCAATTGTGGGCTTCCTTGGCCTCGACGATGAGATTGCGCACGCCGAGCTGTTCGATGAAGGCCATAACCTTCTGTTGCGCCCCGGCTCCGATGGAGAGCATGGCGACAACAGCCGCGACGCCAAAAATCATGCCGAGCATGGTCAGGAGAGAGCGAAGCTTGTGGCTGGCGAGGTTTTCAAGACCGAAGGCCAGATCCGGCAGCCATTGTTGCAGTGATCTGGGTTCCGCCATGGAGCTGGGTTTCATGGGTGTGTGCCCGGCTTCAATTGGAGCCCGGACCGAAACTGGGATTGGAAGTGTTGCTTCCCTTTTCTTTTCCCGCGGTATTTTTCTCGGGATTCACGAGCGCCACGATGGTTCCCGGAGAAACGCCGTCGAGGATCGCCCGGCCTTCGCTCAGAGCGCGCACTTTGACTTCCTGCATTTCGAAACCACGGTTGCGCTTGCAATACACTACCTTCTTGCCATCGTGATCGAAGACGGCTTCGCCGGGAATGGAAACCGCGCGAGAAAGATTGTCCCCCAGGATGCCAAGCCTGACGGCGAAGCCAGGGCGGAGGCGCGCATCGGTCTTGTCGAGCTGGATAGCCACGTCGAACTTGTGCTGGGTGTTATCGTCCCAAAATTCGTGGGTCGTCGAGCCGCCGACGGTTTGCAGTTTGCCGGAAAAGGATTCACCGGGAAGCGCATCGATTTTTACCTCAACGGATTGGCCGGCCTTAAGGTTGGTGCGGTCGGTTTCGCCTACTTGCGCAGCGACTTCCAGGTGAGAGATGTCGATGACTTCCGCGATGGAACTTCCTGGATTGGCCT
>WNFP01003067.1_pt1 | contig 13363 bp, 7 predicted proteins | sample 5400201 | NCBI WGS metagenome assembly WNFP01 (sample SAMN13153355, study PRJNA577476) | soil metagenome | isolation source: 115 cm saprolite under Madrone tree | place: USA:California | collected 2016-06-14
CATTTCCCAATCAAAAGGAGCTTATCGATATTTGGCTGAATGCCTTTCGGCGCACGCCGTTGCTGATGAACTTTGATGAGCAACAGGCGCTCACGTATGGCACAGAACATGGCGCGGGATGGAGGCTGGATTGTCTGGGAGACATGCGCACAAACTCGGACAATGAATATTTTCCGGCGGAAATGCTTGAAGTCTACCCCCAGCAGGTGGTGCGCGCCGGCATTCAGGACGTTTGGCAGCGCAGTCCGGTCTCGCTGGAGACTTGCTTCACGGTTGCGGGTTGGAAGGAGAAGGGCTACGACCTTGACTATATATTGGAGCAAGCACTGCGCTGGCATGTGAGCTCCGTGAACATAAAGTCCGCGCCGATTCCGTCTGAATGGAAGAGTCAATTCGAAAGCTTTCAGAAGAAGATGGGATACCGTTTTATTTTGCGGCGATTGGAATATCCAAAGACGGTCAACGCCGGCTCGATGATGCCGATTCACATGTGGTGGCTGAACGCGGGAGTCGCTCCCATTTACAGAGAATACTCGCTGGCGGTTGAGCTGCGGGCTTCCAAGACCGCGACCATCATTCGAGTCCCAGTGGACGTTCGGAAATGGCTTCCCGGAGACGCGGTGTTCGACGGCACGCTGTATGTTCCGGAAAATCTGGCCGAGGGCGCCTACAATTTTCGCGTCGCGATGCTAGATCCTTGGACCGGGCAGCCGGCGATTCGGTTTGCCGTCGAAGGCCGGCAAGACGACGGCTGGTATAACATGGGTTCGCTCACGATAAAAGCGCAGTGAGTTATTTCACGCTTCGGTGCGCTTCCGGAAGATTGCGATTGCTTGAATACACAAGCGAGCTGCAAAGAGGAAGGATGATCCGGCCATGCATCATGGCCGTGCTGGCCGGAGCGATTGCCTTGTGCGCGCCAGCCGCAGACGATCCGCCGCCGCAATCTTTCCGTGTCCGTGAACAACCCTTGTCGCCGGGACCGCGCATGACACCTTTCCTGCAGTATCAAGCGGAGCAAGCGTGGCGCGAAGATGACGATCGCCAAAAAGCCTGGGATGCCATCCAAGACCAGAGAGAATTGCTAAAAACGCAAGACGAATTGCGGCAAAAGCTCCTGCAGATGATCGGCGGTTTGCCGGCGGTAAAAACGGATCTGCATCCGCGCGTCACCGGCAAGATTCAGATGGATGGTTTCTCCGTCGAAAAACTGATCTTTCAGAGTTTGCCAGGGGTCTATGTCGCGGCGCTCGTTTACGTGCCGGATGATCGCTCCAAGAAGCATCCTGCCGTACTGGTGCCGGCGGGGCACGCACCCGATGGAAAATTCCACTATCAGTCGCTAAGTCAAAGATTGGCGGCGCGAGGGTATGTGGTGATCTCCTGGGATCCCGTTGGGCAGGGTGAACGCAGCCAGTTCTGGGATGCGTCTGCTGGTAAGAGCCGCTATAACCTGGTCTGCGGCGAGCACGCGGTGATGGGGAACCTGGCCTACCTGGCGGGAGCGAATCTTGCCAGATGGGAGATCTGGGATGGCATTCGCGCGGTCGATTATCTGCTCACCCGCCCTGAAGTTGACGGTGAGCGAATCAGCATCACCGGGACGAGCGGCGGCGGCTTTCAGGCTACTCTGATTGCCGCTCTCGATGAGCGCATTAAAGTGGCCGTGCCTTCGTGTTATATCAGCGCCTTGCCGATGAGGATTTATAACCGCGTTTTTGCCGACCCCGACAGCGATCCCGAGCAGGATTTGTTTGGCATGATTTCGAATGGTGTGGACCATCCCGGGTTGCTGCTACTGATGTATCCCCGGCCCGTATTGGTGGCTGCTGCGGTACTCGATTTTTTCCCCATTGAGGGCACGCGCAAGACCGTCCGCGAAGTGCGCAGGTTGTACGAGCGTTTCGACCGCGGAGACCGAATTGCGCTGGTCGAAGGCTATCACGCGCATCAATTCTCATCGGAGAATCAGGAAGCCGCACTGGACTTTCTCAACCATTTCAATCAGATGCCGGTTCGACACGGACTTCCTCCGGTAAAGGAACTCACGGATAAAGCCTTGCAATGCACTCGAACAGGGCAGGTCATGCTCGATTACAGCGACGCAAGATCTTTGATGGTGGTGATCCGAGAGTATTACGACGAGCACAAGACCAGGCCGAGACAAACTGTGGCGAAGGAATATTACGGTGACAAATACAGCGGAGTGAAAGATTGGCATGTAAGCGAACATGCCGGCGTCCCGCCCGGGCAAGGGCAGATTACTTGGGAAGCCATGGGGAGCTCAAAATCAGAGGGCGTGTCGATTGACCGCTATATGCTGCGCCACAGCAAGCTGCTTGAAATGCCGCTACTGTACATTCACAAGTCTGCCGCTGACAAACGAACATTCCTGTTGTGGTTCCGCGAAAGCGGCAAAGCGACCGCGGAAGACTGGCCTGAGATCAAGAAATATGTCGATGAGGGCTACGATATTGTCTCCTTTGATTTCCGCGGCCTCGGCGAGACTCGTATGCCCTATACGGCGGTTTCCCCCGATGATCCGGCTTTGGGTGCTTTGGATTTTGATCATGCTTATGTCAATTCCATTTCGGGCGTCCTGGCAAATCATGTTTACAACGCTCTTCTGATCGGCAGGCCGTATTTTTTGCAAATGATCGAGGACTCAGAAATTGCCAGTCGATTCGCCCGTGAGAAGCTGGGTGCAAAAGTAGTCGCTATAACTGCTCCAGGCGATGCGTACACGCTCGCGAGCGCCATTGCGGAGACGCTGCCTGGCATCGAGCTCTTGCCCCGGCCAGACGCGAAAGTCTTGAAATGGTCTGAAATCGTAGAGCAGAAACGGGAGATCTGGCCAATACAATATCTACTGCCCTCGGGAGCTTATATTCATTAGGCAAGAGTTTTTTTTCGGCGCTTCGGGCCCACCGCCATCAGTCGATTCTTAGCGCGTCTCTGCTATTTCTCAAGTTGTAAGATCCCAAACCGGGTTGGCACGTGAAATGTTTTCCCCTCGGGAATGATGCTCCACGCAAGAAACTTACGGTGCTCGTCACCGCCCTTTCCTGCTGCTCGAAAGAAATTCACTCGCCATTTAGTGCCCGGATGTATCGCGGCAACATTCATCGGCGCGATCGGTATGCGCATTTCGGCTGTCCAAATATGATTCTTGGCGCCGATGCGGGTTGCATGCGCAAAGCCAGAATTCCAAGATGCATCAGTGAAGGGCTCTCTGGTCTTATCGATTTCGAGATCCACCCACTGGTTATTGGGTGCCACCTCGAACTCATAGTAGTGATTCACTCGCTCTGGCTGAGGATTCAGAAAGACTTCTACCACGTCGCGATCCCAAAGTTGCCATCGCTCTACTGCGGGGTCTTCCCCTTCATAGACATTCAATGAATCGTAGCGGCACCAAAAGAAGAAGTAGATATATGTTTCGGTCCAAACGGATGCGACGCGTGTCGAAAGCTCCGGGTAGTGGGGTTTGCCCGAGGCGTCATGGTCAAATTCCACTGAATTGGCATGCTTCCATGAAGGCTTAGAGAGATCGCCATCCGGCAGGAAATCCACTGGGGACCGTTTTGCTCGGAGTTGCACCTCGCTGGCATACGATTGTTGTGGTATGGCAGCGATCTGGCCAGTGCACGAAAAGGGAAGCAAAGTGAAAGCTGTCCCGGCGAGAGTACCAATCAAAACTCCGATTTTCCAAAGGACCATCGGTAAGTTCCTCGGGCCTTGAGAGTTTCGATTTACTCAAGGGCGACTCGCCTCGTCGACACTTGCATTCGCCTTAAGCGGCCGTTGAACCCGGAGCTTTATCCCACTTTGACAAGCAAAAGTAAACGAGATAGAAGAAGTCGAACGAAAAAGGAAATGCATGGCGGCGCGATCAAATGAGACTGGAGAGTTCATGGATAGAATAGGCCGGAGACGCTGGCTGGAAAACATGGGGATGTTTTTCATGGCAAGCAGATTACCGACGACCTCGATAACCTCGCCACCAGCCGAGCTGGAGAGCGCGGGGAAGCCGCTGCAACTCGCAGACTTCCAACCGCGCAGCATGTTACACGTCCCTGAGACGAAGGTGCCCCGCCCGCGCTATCCAGTCATAGATATTCATACGCATCTCTCTGTTACCGCCAAGGAAGACAACGGAGTTGGGATAGGCGAAGCGATGAAGTATTTCGCGCCGGTGGAGGCGTTGGTACCACTGATGGACCGAAAGAACATCCGTGTGATGGTAAACCTGACCGGCGGGGTTGGAAAAGGACTAGACGAAGCGATTCGAAAGTTTCAGCAGCCCTATCCAGAACGCTTCGTAACGTTCACGGAACCTTGGTGGGAACGCACAAATCAACCGGGATACAGCCAATTTCAGGCCGATGAGATTGTTCGGGCACAACAGGTAGGCGCGCGCGGACTAAAAATTCTTAAGACGCTCGGTCTTTATTTGCGTGAGGGAATCTCGAAGGGCCCATTGATGAAAATTGACGATCGACGCTTCGATGCCATGTGGGAAACATGCGGATCACTGGGCATGCCGGTGGCGATTCACGTTTCCGATCCGGAGGCTTTCTTCCTTCCTACCGATCGTTTCAATGAGCGCTTCGAGGAATTGAATAACCATCCAGATTGGTCGTTTTACGGCCGCGATTTTCCCAGTAACGCGGAACTGCTCGAGGCACGTAACCGCGTGCTGGCCCGCCACCCCAAGACCCAGTTCATTGTGCTCCACGTTGGCAATAACGCTGAGAATCTACCTTACGTCGGCGAATGCCTGGACCGCTTCCCCAATATGCATGTGGAACTCGGTGCGCGGATCGGGGAGCTAGGACGCCAGCCGCGAATGGCCAGAAAGTTCTTCGAAATATATCAGGATCGAATTCTTTTTGGAACAGATGCCGTTCCCCATGGAACGGACACGCCTCAGCAAGTCTTCGATGATGAGCTTTACGAAATCTACTACCGCTTTCTTGAAACCGAAGACGAATACTTCGATTATGCGCCCGCACCCGTGCCTCCTCAGGGGCGTTGGCGGATTTATGGTCTTGGTTTACCCGACGGAATACTCAAGAAAGTCTATTATGAGAATGCAGCCCAGCTCCTGAAGGTCAAGATCTAGCAATTCTTCAGGGAGGTTGACAAAGACGGAGCTTTCTGCCAAAAAGAAAGCGAAACAATGGTAACGAAAGTAAAGAAAAGAAATAGATGATCTTTCTCCTCCTTCGACTTGCCGTAGCCGCGTTGATGCTGGCTGACGATGGCTACTCCCGTCCAGGTGATTTCAAGATTATTGGCCCCGGTGGTGGCGGGGCAATGTTCCATCCAACTATCAGTCCTCACGACCCAAATACCGTCTTGGTCAGTTCCGACATGAGCGGCTCCTATATCACCCACGATGCCGGCAAGTCTTGGCGCATGTTTAATCTACGCGGCGTTGTCCAGTTCTTTGTTTTCGATCCGCTGGATCAGCGGGTGATTTATGCGCAATCTAGCGGTTTGTGGCGCAGCCAGGACCAGGGCGAGACTTGGAGCCTGGTTTATCCACAGCCGTCTTCGGTGAAGGGCATCAAAATGAGCTCGGATCACTCGGACGAAGATCTAATTGCGGAGCCGAATCCACTGAGCGACATCACGGCAATGGCCATCGATCCTTCCGATTCCAAGATATTTTATGTTGTTGCGGGCAATAGAAGGAAAGGGACATTTGCCCTCTTTATCTCGCGTGATGGGGGCCAATATTGGGCGAAAGAGGAAGATCTGCCAGGACTGGCTGACAAGGTGTGGGTCAATCCTTATTCACCAAGCGACGCTCGTGCGCTTCTCATCGCAGGCGCACATTTCATTGAAAAGAAAACTTCGTCCGGCATGCAGAAGATATCCGGCCCCTCCGCAAAGATTTTTACGGATAGCTCTTCGGGATTCAGGAAGGATGGCAAGCCTCTCATTTATATTATCGGCGACGAATCCGCCTTCGCGTCGGATGACGAAGGAATAACTTGGCGAAAGGCCAGCTTGGGTCGAGGTGGTGGAAAAATGCGGGCGATCGCAACCAGCTTGCTCAATCCGGACACGGCCTATGTTTCGTATAGAGAACTGGAAGAGGGTGGGAGCAAATGGCTAGGGGTTGCCAAGACTACGAATGCGGGACGCACTTGGCAACCGATTTGGAAAGAGGACAGCAATCCTGCCTCCAAGCCGGCCACGAATATCCATGACGCATGGATCACCGAAAGGTTTGGATCGGATTGGGGCGAAAATCCCTTGGCGCTTGCCGTCGCAGAGCAGGATGCCAACTTAAGCTACGGGACGGATTTGGGAAGAGCAATGCGCACGACGGACGGAGGCGCAAGTTGGGTGGCCGTATACTCACGAAAATCCAGCGAAAACGGGTGGGTCAGCGCGGGTCTAGATGTAACGACCACCTACGGCTACCACTTAGATCCCTTCGATCACAACCGGCAGTTCATCTCCACTACCGATATTGGTCTTTTCCGCAGTGAAGATGGCGGGCAGTCCTGGATTAGTTCCACTCGTGGTGTGCCGAAGGAATGGATGAACACCACGTACTGGATTGAATTTGACCCCGAGGTGAAGGGGCGTGTCTGGAGCGTGAACAGTTGGACGCATGATTTACCGCGACCAAAGATGTGGAGACGGAAAGGAATTCGGGATTATCGGGGCGGCGTATGCCGCAGCGATGACGGGGGAAGGACCTGGACCAAGTCGAATGGCGGGATGGAGGAAACAGCAGCGACGCATGTCCTTTTGGACCCGACAAGCCCTCCCACCGCACGCGTTCTATATGTAGCTGCCTTCGGGCGCGGTGTATACAAGAGCGTGGACGGGGGCAAGCGCTGGAAGCTGAAAAACAATGGCATCACCCAGAAAGAACCTTTTGCCTGGAGAATTGTGAGGGATAGCAGAGGGACACTCTACGTGCTGGTGGCGCGACGTTCGGAGGATGGGAGCATAGGAACGGAGGGCGATGGGGCGATTTACAAGTCCACGGATGGAGCGGAAAACTGGCGCCGCGTGACGATGCCTGAGGGAAGCAACGCTCCGAACGGCTTGGCAGTTGATCCCAGCGCACCGGATCGACTCTATCTCGCGGCCTGGGCGAGGGACAAAGGAGAGCACGGTGAAGGTGGCGGCATCTTTTTGTCGGTGAATGCAGGAGATACTTGGACGCGAGTGCTCGATCGCGATCGCCACGTCTACGATGTCGCTATCGACCCGCGCGATGCAAGAATACTTTACGCTTCCGGGTTCGAGTCCTCCGCATGGAAATCAAGCGACCGCGGCGAAAACTGGACGCGCATACCTGGCTTTAACTTCAAATGGGGACATCGGGTCATTCCTGACCCCGAGGATCCCAAAAAAGTTTACATCACAACCTTCGGCGGGGGCGTTTGGCATGGTTCTGTGGATGGAGAAAATCGTCCATTGGACATCGTTACGCCTGAGCTTCAGCCTGGTCGATAGCGCACGAACATCCTAGCGGGAAGAGACATAAGGATCCTATGGAGAGTGCTTCTTTATTGACGCAGTCGGAGTGGCTACGTGCGCTCACGAAGAATCAAGCGAGAGCGGCAGAGTTATTTGGCCGGCCGCAAGCGGAACAACAACGGCTTGGATACTTCCACACGCTGCGGGAGATCTGCCAGCAGCCTTGGACGTGGCTGCGTACTTGCGATCGAATGATCGCTTTGCGGGACGGCCTGAGAAAGGATGTGGCAGGAATTCGAAGTCTCGCACTTACTGGTTCTGGGAGTTCGGAGTATGCCGCCGAATGCGTGTGTCTCCAACTGCAAAATGAGCTGGGGATCTGCACGGAATCGATCAGTGGCGGAGCGCTGTTAATGTATGGCGGGAAAACTTTGCCCCGGGGAAGGCCGGGCTTGCTTGTTTCTTTGGCGAGATCCGGAGACAGCCCCGAGAGTAGTGCGGCTGTAGAGTTGCTACTGGACACGGAGCCTGAATTTCGGCACGTCGTCGTGACCTGCAACGAGCAGGGAAATCTAGCACGAGCGTGGGGCGCCCATGAGAAAGTAAATGTCATCACGCTTCCCGCCGAGACTCAGGACAAAAGCTTGGTCATGACGAGCAGTTTCACCAACTTGCTGCTAGCGGCGCGCTTCATCGGAATGCTGGAAAGGCCAGATGAATATCGAAAATTGTGCGAGAGACTGAGCCAAGTAACAAAGGGACTGATCCGATCTAGCTTCGATGTCCTGGCAAAGATTGCTGGCGCAGATTTCCGGCGTGCAGTTTTTCTCGGAAGTGGGTCGCGTTTCGCGGCCTCGCGCGAAGCGGCGTTGAAGATGCTGGAGCTGACGGCGGGCCGCGTAACCACACTTTGCGAAACGTATCTTGGTTTTCGACATGGTCCCATGAGCTACGTGCAAGATGACACTCTGATTGTCTGCGATTTATCGTGCGATTCAACGATCCGCGCGTATGAGCTGGATTTGTTGCAAGAATTGGACCGGAAAAAACTAGGATTGTCCAAAGTCATTGTCGGAGAGAATATCCCGGATTCTGCGGTTAGAGCGGGGGATGAGGTCATCGAGTGCCGAGGACTAACTGAGCTTGGCGATGAAGAGACCCCGACGGTGTATGTTGTCGTCGCCCAACTTCTGGCTGTTTTTCGCTGCCTTGAAGAAGGGCTACATCCTGATTCACCGTCAGAAGGAGGAATTATCAACCGCGTAGTGGAAAAATTTCCTCTGCACACTCCTTCGTGAAGGGCCTTCGGAACGAAACTCGGGGAGCTGGAAGAATGGGCTTAGAGGCTTGTATCAATCCATGATCGAGAAAAAAGCTCGCTTGAATCGTCGTTGGCCAAGGTTTTCCTGCGAGGCGATGCCGATGCGATGGACGGTCCTGTTTTTATTTCTAGTGGTTAACGCCACACCCATTCGGGCTCAGGTGCAGGTATGGGAAGGTGTTCTGGATCTTCCGGCATACGAAGAGGGAGCGCCTGATCCCAACCCTTCTTTTGACCAGTTCGCGATCGGTCGATTTAGTTATCCCTATACGCTGCGGAAACAAATAACCGACCAGCGTGCCGAGCACCGATGGCGTGCGATCTATCTTGAAAACGAATATCTGAAGTGTTCGGTGCTGCCGGATTTGGGCGGACATATTTACACGTGCGTCGATAAAATCAGCGGGCAGCCGATGTTCTATGCCAACCCTTCCATCAAGAAAGCCAGGATTGGTTACCGCGGGGCCTGGGCCGCGTTCGGCGTCGAGTTTAACTTTCCCGTTTCTCACAATTGGGTCTCGATGTCACCTGTGGATTTCGCGTATGCGGGCCACGAGGATGGCAGCGCGTCGATCACCGTGGGCAATATCGACAGGGTTTATGGAATGGAATGGTCTGTCGAATTGACTCTGCGTCCCGGTTCCACCGTTCTCGAACAGCGCGTCACGCTGAGTAATCGAAGCGATGTGCGGCATCGTTTCTATTGGTGGAACAATGCCGCTGTGCAGGTTTGGGACGATTCTCAGATTCAATACCCCATGCGTTTTGCCGCAGCACACGGGTTTGCGGAAGTGCAACGGTGGCCAATCGATTCGCAAGGGAAGGATCTCAGCGTCATACACAACCAGACCTACGGACCAGTATCATTGTTCGTCCATGGAAGCCGGGAAAACTTCATGGGCGTCTGGCATCCCCGAACAAACACCGGGACTGCGCACTTTGCCGACTATGCCGAACTACCTGCTAAGAAAATTTGGTCCTGGGGTGTTGACGCGAATGGCCTTGATTGGCGCAAGGCACTCTCTGACAACAATAGCGCCTATGTCGAGTTGCAAGCGGGCCTCTTCAGAAATCAGGAGACGTATGCATTCCTTGAACCGCGACATTCCATAGCCTTCACCGAATACTGGATGCCCGTCCGGGATACCGATGGGATTTCCCGCGCGAATCTTGCTGGGGCGGTTCATTTGGAGCGAAGGGCCGGCATGTTGGCGGTCTCCTTCAACGCCAACCGAAAGCTCTCGGCTGCCGCGATCCAGATTTCGGATGGAAACACTTCCTTACTACACGAGAAAGCAGATTTAGTACCGGAGCGGGTGTGGAAGAAAGAAATTCGCATTCCAAATGCCAGCAGGAAGTATACGTTTGAACTCAAGAACAGCGAGGATGCCCTGCTGTTGAGGCAGACGGAAGACGAGTATGACTGGGCGCCGGATTCCGAAATCAAAGTTGGCCCGCAAGTTTCCTACATTGCACCGGAGGAGACGCGTCGAACCGAGGACGATTGGCTCCAGCAAGGCAAGACTGAAGAATTGAACGGCAACCTGTTAGCCGCCATGCAAACGTATCAAAAGGCTTTAGTGAAGTTCCCCGCAGATTTCGAATTGTTGAAAGCGGGTGGACGACTGGACGCTAGTCTGAAGCGTTTTGAAGAAGCGATATCTCATCTGGCTGTCGCGCATGACCGAAATACCACCGATGCCGAGATTTCTTATTATCTTGGAATCGCGTACGAGGCCGTCGAACGACAGAAAGATGCTGTCGACGCTTACCAGGAAGCGATGCGATTACCTTCCTATCGCGCGGCGGCTGCATTGCGCCTTGCGGAAGTGCAGGCACGCTTGGGTGCCTTGAAGCAAGCGACAGAATCTCTGACTATAAGCCTCCAATCTGCTCCGGACGACCTGCGCGCAGCGGAAGAACTGGCAGCAGCATTGCGCGCGGTGGGAAGGACAGCAGATGGAGAGAAGCTAGCAAGGGAACGGCTCGCACGCTTTCCGTTGAGCGATTTTCTACGCGAGGAACTTGGAAAGCCGAACCTCGTGCATCTGGCCGCCGATCCTTATCGCGTCTTAAATGTTGCATCGGAATACGCGCGGTTGGGGCTTTACCGTCGAGCCGTGGAGGTCCTCTCACGGGAGTATCCACCCGCGAACGCGGACCAGAGCGAACCTGGCGAGGTCGCCCCCCAGAATCACCCCCTGGTTGTTTATTTCCGCGGGTACTGCCGCGAGAAGCTCGGGGAGTCGGGTGCAAATGACTATTTGCAAGCCTCTCGCCTTTCGACTGCATATATATTTCCGAACACAGTCGAAGACCAGCAGGCGCTCAAAGCCGCCATTCGCACGAACGAGAAAGACGCAACCGCTCATTACCTGCTGGGGACCTGGTATTTCGCCCGAGAAAAACCGGACGAGGCTCTCAGCGAGTGGCAACAAGCACGGAAGCTCAATCCCCAAATACCCGTGTTGGAAGCCAGTCTCGGATTAGCGGTGCTTCACGCTAAGCGGGACTTCGCGGGTGCATTGAATGCATTCGAGGAAGGAATAAAAAATGATCCGTCGAATATCGTGAACTATTCCGGTGCGGTTGCCGCGATCACTCTTCTGGCGAAACCCGCAGCGGAACGAGTGAAGACACTCGAGCTTTATCCCGGCCTGGACCGCATGCCCAATAGTTTGGTGTATGAATTGGCTTTGAACCGCACTGAGGAAGGGAATTATAGCGGCGCGATTGAATTGTTCCGGAATAGGTTCTTCGGCAGCGAAGAAGGCGGAACAAACGTTCGCCAGGTGTGGGTTGAGGTGAAGTTGCAACAAGCCGTTGGGCTGGGACGAAGCGGCCACTGCGAGGACGCTCTCGCCGCGGCGAGCGCACTCGGTTCTCCCGCTGCGGGCCTTTCGTTTACGCAAGACGGTTTACAACCACTACTGAATTCGGCTAGAACAAACTACCTGCTCGGTGAATTGTCTTCTGCGTGCGGCCAAAAAGAAGAAGCGGAACGAAGGTACCGGCTTTCGGCGCAAGCGACCGACGCTTCGGACGCCGTATGGGCATGGGCTTCAGCCAAGAAGCTGAGCAGTTATGATCCGGCTCTATGGTGGGAACGTCTCTCTTCAGCCTTGTCACGAGCGGAATCGAATGCACGAACCGGGGACCACCAGAGTTGGTGGGTTTATTCCGTGGGAGTTTTGCAGATGGCGCTTGGGCGCGACGCGCAAGGCAAAGTCTCGCTTCACGAATCCTTGCTATTGCCCGAAAACCGAATGTCTTATCACTTCAGTCGCTTGGCCATGGAGGGTACTACACCTCGATAACTTCGATACTCTTTTTGCGAAGTGCTTCGGTAAATTCCTGAGTCGCACGGTTATCCGTGATCAAGCGCCGGATTCTGTCAAGGGGGCCAATCTTTGAAACGCTTCTCCGACCCAGCTTGCTGGAATCCGTGACAACATTAACCTCTTTCGCGGAGCGCATCATCACATTATTAAGCTGCGCTTCGAGCACGTCCGGTGTCGAAGGGCCGTTCTCGAGATCGAAACCGTCGACCGCCAGGAAAAGACGGTCAGCGTGGAACTCGTTCATCATGGCTTCCGCCTGCGGTCCGACGAAGGAGCAGGAAACCGGACGCAGCAGCCCGCCAATCATAATTAAGGTAACGCCGGGCGTATCCGCTAGTTCGACCGCGATATTCAACGCATTGGTAATGACCGTAAGCGAGTGAATTCTCATTCTTTTCAAATGGCGCGCAACCTCTGCCGTGGTCGTTCCTGAATCGAGAATGATGGTTTCCCCCGGTCGTACCAGTTCTGCCGCAGCCCTTCCGATTCTGATTTTCTCATCCCGGTGCAGAGTTTCTTTGGTGCGGAGCGGGTAATCCTGAGTGGCTTCCAGGCGCCGCACGGCCCCGCCGTGCGATCGCACCACTGCGCCGATAGAAGCGAGCGCGTCGAGGTCGTTGCGGACAGTGACCGCAGAAATGGAGAACCGTCTAACCATATCCACGACAGTAACCTGGCCGTCTTGGTCGACGAGGTCCAGCACGCTCCTGCGCCGCTGTTCTGTTAGTAGACGAGCTTTGGGGGTCATGCACCGTTGCCGTAAGCCAAGTATAGGGTGTCTCTTTCGGTTGGGTCAAATGACGAAAGCATAGCTCACGCGAATGCTTTCCTATTCTTTCGAATTATGGCGTTCTTGTTCTTATTTGTATTGTGTTTGCTTTCCTATTGTGATAAATCGTTCCCCAAGATTGATATGAAGGGGAGGTTTCTCGATGTCCAGAGCTGCGTCTACCTGCGTTATTTTCTTGGCCTTTCTATTCTGTGCTGCCGGAGTTGTATTCGGCCAGGGAACCGATCTCGGCACCATTCGCGGAACGGTGACGGACTCCACCGGAGCCGTCATTCCGGGTGCAACGGTAACGGTCACCGACGCCCTTACCAAGACAGCACGGGAAACAAGAACGAATTCTCAGGGTAATTACGAAATGTTTGGGCTGAAGTCCGGTACATATAGGGTGGCAATCACCGCGGCGGGAATGAGCGAGAAAGAAATCAGGGAAGTCGTCTTGAACGGCAGCGACACGGTGAG
>WNFP01003071.1_pt1 | contig 13360 bp, 9 predicted proteins | sample 5400201 | NCBI WGS metagenome assembly WNFP01 (sample SAMN13153355, study PRJNA577476) | soil metagenome | isolation source: 115 cm saprolite under Madrone tree | place: USA:California | collected 2016-06-14
GAAAATCCGGCAGCTGTAGCTGTACTGGCGGCGGCGATCACGCCTGAGGCGGGGCCCGACATAACGGTCTGGACGGCGGTGTGGGTCACGATCGAGGACGATGCCGTACCGCCGTTTCCCTGCATGACCAGAAGCTGGCGTTTCAGTCCGCGGTCCTTGAGTTCGGCTTCGAGCTTGTTCAAATAGCGATGGAGGATCGGCTGGACCGAACCGTTGACGGCAGCGGTCACGCCGCGCTCGTACTCTCGGCATTCCCCGATGATTTGATGACCTGCTGTGACGTATTCGTTGGGCCACAGCGACCTGACGATCTCGGCGGCTCGCAATTCGTGATCGGGATTGGCGTAGGAATGCAGGAAATGGATGACGACGGACTCGGCGCCGAGTGTAAGCAGCTTCTTCGCGGCTTCGCGGACCTCGTCTTCGGAAAGGGGATCTACGACCGAACCGGAAGAATCCATACGCTCCGTGACTTCGAAACGAAGGTCGCGGGGAATGATCGGCTCGAACGTTCCGATCAAACCGTAAGGATTCGGCCGTGTTCGCCGGCCGAGTTCGAGGACGTCCCGGAAGCCCCTAGTCGTAATCAGTCCGCATTTCGCGAGCTTGCGCTCAAGTACGGCGTTCGTCGTCGCGGTCGTGCCGTGAATGAAAAGGTCGACCCCATGTGCACTCATTCCGGTCTTTTCGAGCGCAGCGATCACGCCATGAGCCTGATTGGCGGTCGTGGTCGGGACCTTTGCCAACTGTAGGCCTCCGTTGGAGGGGTCATGCAGAATTAGATCCGTAAACGTGCCGCCGACATCACAGCCGACAATGACCGCACCCATGACAACTACCTCCAACGATATTCATTGAATATTCCGATGCCCGGATCGCGGCGATAGATGCCCGATCAGGGCAAACCCGGCGCCGGTTTCCATTGGCGCCGGGTTCGCACGCTTAGTGATCGAGATCAGCAGGCTCGTACTGCTTTACTTGCTCGGCCTTGTGGTTCATGCGGCCTGCGTAGATCGGCGTCGCGCGGGTCGTCGGACCGGGATACTGAAGGAAGATGATCTTGCCGCCGGTCGCCGTCTTCATTTCGTGCTCGAAATGAGGATCCGGCATGAATGCAAAGGTGCCCGACTTGTAGATCGTGTCACCGAACTGGAATTCACCTTCCAGAATGTACCAGACTTGAGCGAAGTCGTGCTTGTGAAGCGGAAAGTTTGCGCCAGGCTCGTATTGAAGGATTCCCGCGTTCGGCTCGGTCGGCCGGCTGGGGTTTGGATGAAACAGGAATTTAGTCTTGTTTTTGAACCGACCCATTTCCCATTCCATGTCGTTTACGTGCTTGTATTCTGGAGCAAAGTGTGTGGCATTCTCGGTAGTCATGGTTATCTCCCGGCAGGATTTACATCCGAGATTCATATCATTGTATCCAAAAATTCCGTGGTCAAGCGCCATTATTTGATAGATGGTATTCGCTTCATCAGGAAGTGCTAACGTTTTAGCCAAGGAGTCCGCTCCCGGCTTGCTTTGCAACCGAGTCGGCCTTACCCGATATGTCATTGAAGAAAGGCAGAACTCCCTTGAAAACAGCAGCTTCTCCGAAGCTCATCGAGGATCTGGCCAACCGGATCCAGGCCAAGATCGTCGCCGGCGAGTACCCGCCGGGAACACGCTTGAAGCAGGAAGTGCTGGCCCAGCAATTTGACGTAAGCCGTACTCCAATCAGGGAGGCACTCTCGCGGCTGGAGGCCAAGGGGATCGTCAGTCAGGCCCAGCGCCGCAGCGCGGTGGTCCGCGCGCCTTCTAGCCGTGAAATATCCGAAATGTACCAGGTGAGGGCCGAACTGGAGGGCTTGGCCGCGCAGCTATCGGCGCGCTGGATCACCGATCAGCAATTGGTGGACCTTAGAATTTCCCATGACGAGTTCGTGCAAGCTGTCAAGGAGCTGCGCGGCGATCGGGATTCCCCGTCGCGGGCCGACCCGAAGTGGTTCGAGCAGGCCGCGCAGCGTTGGATCGACATGAACGCGAAGTTTCACAAGACCATCAATGATGCGTCGAACAATCGATATCTCGCCCGCACCATTCTGGATGTGACATCCGGATATGCGAGGAGCGTCATGCTGTCTTCGGCCTTCGGAATGAATAGCTTCCGCATTGAGTCGAACATCGTCCAGCATGAACGAATCCTCAAAGCGCTCGAGGACCGCGAGCCGGCGCGCGCCCGGAGAGCGATGGTGGATCATATCCTGGAAGCGGGCGAATTCGTCATTGCATCGTTTTCGAACCAGACACCCGACAGTTAGGACGGCGCCCTGTGTGGCCGGCGCAAGCCTCATCTGCAACGACCGGCCGCGACGACACCTCCCGAACGGGACGCAACAATAGCGACGCGCCCGGCTTCGCGAGATTCCATGTTTCGTCGCTTTGGCTTACTGGCTCATTCGGATCCGCCGAACGGATTCGGAAACACGGATCCAGGCTTGTTTTTCGGGCGCAAATTGTTGCCGCAGGTAGAACACGAGTTCAGCAACCTGAACGTCATCCAAACTGTACTTGAAAGCGGGCATGTAGCCGAGGTCGCTTGAAACGGGTGAGCTAATCCCGTGAAGGATCACCTGGATCAGATTGTCCGGTCTCTGGCTGTGGAGATTGCTGTTGAGAGCGAGCGATGGTTTCGTACCGAACAGCTCCGGCGCGCTTGCCTGATGGCAGACCGCACAGGCACCCTCATAGATTCTCTCGCCGACCGATGACATCGTAATGGATCTTGCGCCTGTCGCCGTTTCGATCTGTTTGGCCAATGTTTCCAGCCCTACCGCATCATCTCTGTCGGCATTGAACGAGGCGATGTAGTTGGCCATTGCCTTGATGTCGCTGTCGGGGAGAACCGCAAGCTCCTTGACGACGGGTGCCATGGGTCCGGCGGCTACGCCGTGAAAGCGGGACGTACCGGTCCGCAGATAGGCAAACAGCTCTTCCTCCGTCCAGGGAATTGGCGCATGCGACAAGGAGTTCAGCGTAGGAGCCTCCCAATCCTTGATCATCGCCCCACCGAAATGAGCCGCCCCTGTCCTCTCCGCGCTGAAAAAATTGCGCGGAGTATGACATGCCCCGCAGTGGCCAAGCCCTTCCACAAGATAAGCACCACGATACCAAGTCACAGATTTCGACGGGTCCGGCTGAAGCACGGCGGCACTGTGAAATGCCGCGTTCCAAACAGCAACCAGAGGGCGCGCGCCAAACGGAAACGACAATTCCGGCTTGCGATTTTCCGAACGGACCGGGGACTGGGACATGAGATAAGCGTAGAGCGCATGCAAATCGGCGTCCGACGTCTTTGCGAAATGATTGTAGGGAAATGTCGGATAAAGATGCCGTCCGTCGCGGTGGATACCCTCCCGCATGGACCGCTCGAACGCGGGATACGACCATGCTCCGATCCCGGTGTCTGTATCTGGCGTGATGTTCGTGCTGTAGACCGTCCCGAAGGGCGTCTCGATGGCGAGCCCGCCGGCATTTGCAACGCCGCCTTCGGTCGTGTGGCAGACGACGCAATTGCCTAGTGCGGAAAGCTGCTTGCCGCGCTCGATCGTCGACTTCGAATAGACGGTTGCATCAGGTCTTGGTATCGGCGCGATCGCTGACCGCCAAGGCATTGTCATCGTCGCGAAGCCGGCCACTGCGACGCTTGCGCCTATCAACCTGGCAAATAGACCGCCGCGTTTTTTAGCTTTGGACGGCGCTCCGAACGCCGCAGCGCACAAGCCGGCCCTGATGCGGTCAGGCGTAAAGGGCAATTCCCTGAAACGCACGCCGGTCGCGTCGAAGATAGCATTTGCTATCGCCGCAGCGCTCGGGATCGAGGATGCCTCACCGATTCCGAGCGGCGGCTGGTCCTGGCGCGGCATCAACAAGACATCGATCTTAGGGACGTCCGGAAATTTGATGATCGGATAGGCGCCCCACTCTCGGCTCACGATGCCCGTGCGATCGAACGACACTTCTTCCATCAGCGCCCGGCTCGTCGATTGTATGACGTTGCCTTGTATCTGGTGGCGCGCACCGTCAGGATTGATCACCATGCCGGCGTCCTGACCCATGACGACGCGCGTCACGCCGACGTCGCCGGTGGTCTTGTTGACCGTCACGTCGGCGATCCATGCCGACCAGGCCGCCGCAATACCTGGAAACTTGCCGTGGAAGTGAAGGGCGTATGCGAATCCCCGGCCCGAGACGACGTCGCCGTCCCCGAGCTGATTCGGATGCGGAGTTCGGGGCGTCCATTCGGCCCGCGCGGCGACCTCCTTGATGAGATCTATTCCTCGTTGATCCTTCAAATAGCGCAGACGATATTCGATCGGGTCGACGCCGACTTCCGCGGCAAGCTCGTCGATATAAGATTCATGCGCGAACGTGTTCGGTAGCGCCGAGACGGCCCGGAGCCATGATGCACGCACGATCGGCGGCATGTCGTGCACGACCACGCGCATCGAGTCGAATTCGTACGGGGGGATGGCGGTGCGGTCTCCCATCCCGATCACCTCTGGAACGGAAGATATGGTGTTGGTGAGCAGAAGCGCGAGCGTTGGTGAGTTGTTCGAGGGATACCGCGTCGTGAAATCGTATGCCGCGACGCTGCCGTCAGCGTTGAGGCCACCATCCACCTCGAGGAGCTGCCCCGCGCCCTTCGGCTCCCAGACATGCTCCTGCTCGCGCGTTAGTTGAACGCGCACGGGACGGCCGGCCGCCCGCGACAGCAACGCCGCATCGGCCGAGGCGTCGTCTGCGCAGTTGCGACCGTAGCAGCCGGCTGCCTCCATGCGCACGATGTCGATCGTCGCTTCGTCCATCTGCAGGAGCAATGCGAGATCAGAGCGGAGCACGTGAGGGTTCTGGGTACCGGACCAAACGCGGAGGAAGCCTTCCCGATAGTCCGCAACCGAACATGAAGGCCCGATGGATGCGTGCATCTGGTAAGGCCAGATATATTTAGCCTTGATCCGCTTATCGGCTTTCGCGATGGCCGCCCCGACGTCACCCTTGTCGATGAGCGTCCTGGGCTTCGACGGGTTGGCGCGCAGCGCGGTTTCGACGTCCTTCAGGTTCGGAAGCGGCGGCGCCGGCTTCCATTCGACTTCAAGACGCTCGGCCGCCTTGATCGCGTTTTCCTCGCGCTCCGCGATGACGCCGACGAAATCCCCGATTGTCACGACGCCGATCATCCCAGGAACGTCCGCGACGGATGCCTCGTTGACGGAGATCAGGCTATTTCCGACGAAATCTCCTGCATCGACGCCGGCATAAGGCGGACGCACTACACGTCCATGGACCATGCCGGGAACACGAATGTCGTGAACGTAGGTGAGTTCGCCGGTGGCCTTTGCAGCAATGTCGACACGCGGAACCCGTTGGCCCACGATCTTGTATGACTCAAAGGATTTCACCGCGACGTTGTCGGTAAGCTCTATCGCGAATGTTTGCCCCGCGATCAACTCGCCATAACTCGCGCCGCGGTTTCCGCTGCAACGAACGAGTCCGTCCTCGACGGATAGTTCGTCCAGCTGCACATCGAAGCGCTCCGCGGCGAGCGCAACCAGGAATTGACGGGCCTGGGCAGCCGCGTTTCTGATCGGTATTGCGGCGATCTGAATGGTCTCGCTTGCGATCGTCGGGCCCTGATCGGGCGTTCGTGCGGTATCGCCCAGGGACATGACGACGCGCTCGAACGCCACATCGAGCTCCTCGGCGACGATTTGTGCGAGAGCAGTACGGATGCCGGTTCCAAGATCCACATGACCGCTGAAGGCGGTAATCGATCCGTCCGACGTCAGGACGAGAAAGCTCTCGGTCGTGCCCCTAGACGATCGTCGGACGACGGATAACGTTCCATCGGGACCGGTGCCGGCGGTTACCGCCGGGATTTCAATGTTCGGCATGACTACTCCGACCTTGCCGCTTCAGAGGCAGCCCTCATTACCGCCCGTAGGATTTCAACATGGGCGCCGCATCGGCAAAGATTGTATTTCAGCGCCTCGGCTGCTTCTTGTTCGGACGGATGGGCGTTCCGCGCCAGCAAGGCTTTCGTCGTCATGATCATCCCGTTGAGGCAATAGCCGCATTGCGCAGCTTCTTCAGCGATGAAGGCGCTTTGGATCGGATCTAGATCATCCCGCGAGCCTAACCCCTCAAGTGTGAGGATGCTTCGGCCGGCGCAGCCGCCGACGGGGATGACACACGATCTCGCAGCTAGGCCGTCCAGGACGACAGTGCATGCGCCGCATTCTCCAAGGCCGCATCCGAACTTGGGGCCGTTCAGCTTCAGATCGTTGTGCAACACATGAAGCAAAGGTGTTGTGCAGTCGGCTAAGATCTCGCACGTCCTTCCGTTCACCTGCAGCAACATGGTCCCGTTAGATCTCTCCGCCGACGGGCTGTTCGGCGTCGTGGAGTGGCCGGCTTCCAGGCGGGACGAACTCGTCATCCGATCATCGCTCCGCGAAAGCCTTCTCGACCACAAAATCCGCGGCTTCCCCGTGATTGCCTTCCTCGAACCCTTTTTCGATGAGGATGGATTTCGTGTCGGCGAGCAAGGCCGGGCTACCGCAGATCATCACCCTGTCTTTTGCGGCGTCCAGATTCGGCAAGGAGATGTCCGAGAACAGCTTGCCTGAAGTAATGAGACTGGTGATGCGTCCACGGTTGCGGAAGGGATCGCGCGTCACAGTCGGATAGTAGATCAGTTGCTCTCTAATCAACTCGCCGATCAATTCATCCTGCGGCAGCTTCTCCGTGATCATCTCGCCATATGCGAGTTCCGCGACACGGCGGCATCCGTGGAGCAGAACGATCTTCTCGAAGCGGTCGTAGGTTGTCGGATCCTTGATCACACTCAGGAACGGTGCGAGGCCCGTACCCGTTCCGATCAGATAAAGGTTTCGGCCGTTTGTCAGGTTGTCGATAACGAGTGTCCCCGTCACTTTGCGCCCGACGATGATCTGGTCGCCCTCCTTCAGATGCTGAAGCCGCGACGTGAGGGGCCCGTCCGGCACCTTGATGGAGAAGAACTCGAGGTTGGGCTCGTAATTCGCGCTCGCGACGCTATAGGCGCGCATCAGCGGCCTGTCGCCGATTTCAAGTCCTATCATCACGAACTCGCCGTTGCGGAAGCGGAACGACGGATCGCGGGTGGTCGTGAAGCTGAACAGGTTGTCCGTCCAGTGATGGACGTTCAGGACACTTTCCTGGTTGAAGTTTGCCATCGTTCCTTCTCTTTCCATTGGCGGGCCCGCCGTGAACTCGCGGACGGTCGGCTCCGCAGTGCTTCGATTGCGCGGAGGGCCTAGGGGACATCAGTGCTCGACGAAGGCCTTTTCAGTGACGTAGTCGCCCCGTTCGAGGGCGCGTCCTTCGATGAAACCGCGGACATCGAAGAAAAGTTTGAGGTCGTAGAGCATCTGCTCGCTGCCACACATCATGATGCGGTCCGTTTCGCGCGCGAACGAATGCGGGTTGACGGTTCCGAAGAATTCCCGCGAGGCGAGAAGATCGACGATACGGTCGCCGTCGCGCGACCGCTCGCTCGCGACGAGCGGATAGTAGATCAGCTTGGAGCGTACCCTCGATCGCAGGACCGGATCTGCTTCAAGATTGGCGACGACCGATTGTGCGTAGCTCAAGTCGTTCGGCCGGCGTCCTGCGTGAACGAGCACGATCGTCGAAAATCGCTCGTAAGTCTCACGGTCCCTCACGATCGAAAGAAACGACGCGATGCCGATCCCGCTTCCGAGAAGGTAGAGGCATCTGCCCTGTTTGAGGCTGTTAAGCACGAGCTTGCCGCGGGCCCGGCGACCGACCATGAGCTTGTCGCCCGGCTTGAGCTGCTGAAGGCCCACCGCCTGCGGTTGCTCGCTGCCGCAAAGAAATTCGAGGACGTCATCACGGTCCGGGCTTGCAATGCCAAGTGCCTGCGGCGGTGCGAACGTATCCCGGTCGGGGCTGATCGAGCGCAAATTGCCCGTTCGTGAAATCGAAGCCTGGCGGTCGCGTGGTTGTGAGGCTGAACAGCGTGCCCGTCCACCGCCGCACCGACAGCACGATTTCTCTGTTGAAGCTTCCGCTAACCACCCGATTGCTTTCTGCGAATATTGAAGTTTCATGCATTGGAGACGATCTCTTCTTCTCCGGATTCCTTTGAAAGTCGCGATCGGTGCCTATCGGATAAGTTGGGAGTGGTGCTTCTCGGCCGGCCCACCTTCGCCGGCATCACTGCCATGTCTTCATCGCTTTCAGGGAAGACAGCGGCTGGATGTGATCGACGTGCCCGCCGAGCCTCGCGTAGTCATCGCGCCGCATCATGAATTCGATAGGTGCGACGACCGCCGGTGTGGGGACGTAGCCGAACGCGTTCTTGGGAAGCTGAGAAACGTCGACCATGAACGTGATTCCGCCGCCGGGCCAGACGAACACCGGCGCGCCGCCGCACGTGATCGTTGTGATAGCCCTCTTCACCGAATTCGTGAGTTGGACGGGATTTTCAGTTACTCCTGACCGCAGCGAGCCCCCGGCCCCTCCCATGAAGAGCACCGTGCACATTCCCGGCTCGCAGTTCTCGCTGATACGTTCGATCGACGGTGTTAGACGGACCGGTAGCACCTTCTCAATGGGATGCAGCCCCTGGTCGAGTTCGTAATAGGCCCATTGCTCGCCGGTTGTGCTTACCATGAGCAATCGCAGACCCGGCCAGGCCTGCTTCGTATCGAAAGGGCCGAGAATCGTAAGCGGGTCGGCGATATCGGTGCCGCCCCACCCGCTTCCTGGCTCGGCGACCTGAAAGTAACGGCCCGGGGTCGAGCGACGGCCCTTCAGTTTAATTCCCGTTCCCGGAATGCCGAGCATCTTGCCGGCCTGATGTTCGGACAACACGCCGGTGATGTGGTCGTCGACAACCACGACTTCGTCGATTTGGCCTAACCACTGCTTGGCGAACATTCCGATCGTTGCGGAGCCGCAGCCGGCGCGCATGCGCAGTTCGTCGACGCCGTTCACGATGGGCGCGTGTCCGGATTGCACGATGACGGAAGCACCGCCGTCCACCGTTAGTTCAAGCGGATTGCCGTTGCAGAGGGATACCAGGGCATCGCAGGTCGCGCGCCCCTCCTTTTTCGATCCTCCGGTGAGGTGGTGCACGCCGCCCAGCGAAAACATCTGCGAGCCGTATTCGCCCGTCGTGACGTGCCCGACCGCCTCGCCTTGCGAGCGAACGGTTGCTGCTTCCGCCCCGAGGTGACGGTCCGTGTCGATCTTGATCTTGACGCCGCAGTAACTGAATATTCCCTCGGTGACGACGGTCACCATGTCGACGCCGTCGATTTCGGAGGATACGATCAGCGGTGCCGGCTTGTAGTCGGGATACGTCGTGCCCGCACCAATGGCGGTCACGAAAGTTCTGCGCTCATGAAGCGGCGAGCCGTCCCAATCTTTGCCGCTTCGGAACGGGACGAGATGTCCGCCTTGTGCAACCGTCCTTTCGAGGATCACGTGCGGGTCGACGCGGACGAGCTCCCCTTCGACATTCGCATAGCGGTCGCACGCGCCCGCTGCGCCTGGTTTGATGTAACACATCACCGGACAGGCATCGCATCTGATCTTGTCGCCGGCGGCGTCCAATTGGGTCGCTGGGGAATTCATGACGGTATCGTCCTGTGGAAAGTTATCGGGCCGAAGAAGGGCGCAGCGCGGTCAAACGTCGCGCCCCTTCGTCGGTTACTGCGCCACTGCCGCGTAGGCGGGCGCCGCGTTCACGACCGCGACGCCGTCCGTTTTCGTCTTTGTCGCGAAGCCGGCCATCGCGAGAAGCGACACGCCAAGGAACGAGACTCCCGCGAGGATGCTGTAGAGGATCGCCAGCGGGAACCACTGGCCCGGATAGCCGGCCGACAGCGCCACGCCGATCATCGGCGTGAAGCCGCCGAAGATCGCGCCGCTGAGCTGGTACGACGCCGAGATCGAGCTGTAGCGAACCTCCACCGGAAACACCTTGCTCGCGTAACCGGCGATGACCGCATAGAAGCCGGAGGCGCACAGTGTCGCGATCGAAACCCCGGCGACGATGCCGGTCGTCGTCTTTAATTGAACCAGCAGGAACATCGGATAGGGCGCAAGCATTGCGAGCGCCGAAGCCACGAGCAAAAACCTGCTGTCACCGATCCGCTCCGCGATTTTGGCGGCCGCGAGCTGCCCAAGGAATTGCACGACCGCCACCATGGCGAGGCAGTCGAGAATTACCGCACGATCGAGGTCCAGGGTGCGGGTGGTGTAGGCGATCAGGAATGTGTTCGTGAAGTAGAACCCGGCGGTGCCGATGGTGAAGGCGAGCATCGTGAACAGGATCGGCCAAGCGGTTTGCCGGAAGGCTTCGGCGATCGGGAAGCGCGCCAGCTTCTTGCTTTCGCTCGCCGCGGTGAATTCGGGCGACTCATTGACCCCCAGACGAATCGCCATTCCGACAACGAGGAGAACAAGGCTAAACAGGAACGGAATTCTCCATCCCCAGATCGGGAAGCTGTCGCCCGACAGGCGTGTGGCAAGGGAGATCAGCAGCGACACGTTGGGGTCGCTGTTGGGGAAGAAGAGCTGCGGAAAGACCAGTGCGGAAGCCGTGCTGTAAATGAAGAAATCGTACCATTCGATTGTGGTGCCCGCGAAGGCGGCGGTGGCGGCGCGCGCGGGTTGACGCACCGAGGTCGAGACAGCACTGCTCATGGAAGTACTCCTATTTTTGACCAACGAGCGACTCCGCAAGGTTCGTGCCACCTGCAAAACCGTCGATCCGTCGACGCTCCATCCATAATTATGTAGTTAAAACAACGCTCTGCGTCGTTTCCTTTGGCCGGCTATCGCCAGCACAGCTAATTTATAGGTCAAAATTTAAGCATACAAGTCTATAATTTATACATCCAATAACAATAATCTTGGATACTATAATTTTCATTCAGGGTTCGCTTGTCGACAAACGGTTGCCAAACTGGCACTGAAGCTCGAGTGGGAGGCCGGCAATGACCAAAAAGATCTACACATCGTGCACACTGGATTGTCCCGACGGGTGCGGAATCATTGCCCATGTCGACAATGGCCGCGTGGTGAAGCTTGAGGGACATCCGGATCACGAATTCACAAAGGGTTACCTCTGCGCCAAGACCTATAGATTTCCGAAGCGGCTCTATAGCCCTGAGCGGCAGCTTCATCCGCTCAAGCGCGCAAACGGATCCATCGACTCGCCGTGGGTACGCATCGGGTGGGATGAAGCGCTGGACCTGGTGGCCGACAGAATCCGCCGCTTCAAGGCGGAAACGGGCTCGCTTTCGATCATGCACTATCAGCGGACCGGATCGTGGGGAGTGACGAAGAAACTCAACCACCGCTTCTGGAATCTATTGGGCGGTGTAACAACGCCAAGCGGCTCACTGTGCAGCGGCGCCGCGCGCGCCGGACAGAAGCTCGACTTTGGCATTCGTTTAGGTCACGACCCTTCAGACATCGTCAACAGCAAGCTTGTCCTTCTCTGGGGACGCAATCCTCTAGCCACGAACCTGCACCTGGTGCCACTACTGAAAACGGTCAGTGAGCAAGGCGGCAGGGTGATCCTTGTCGATCCCGTTAAAAGCGAATCAGCGACGATTTGCGATCGGCACGTCCAGCCGCGCGTCGCAACGGACGCCTCATTTGCGCTTGCTCTGGCCAAAATCGTCCTGGAAGAGGGCCTGGAGGATAAGGATTTCATCGAACGTCACACCGACGGGTTCGCAAAATTCCGAACTCTCGTCGATTCCCATTCGCTCCAATCGCTCAGCGACCGTTGCGGATTGTCGATCGACGAACTGCGGGAGTTGGCGCGCGAATACGCAATAACGAAGCCGGCGTCCATCCAGCTCGGATGGGGATTGAACAAGTACAAGAGCAGCGCGGAGATCTTCCGCTGCGTCGATGCCCTCGCCGCGCTCTGCGGTCAGATCGGCATTCCCGGCGGCGGCGTGACCCACGGTTATGACACCCAACGTCTTTTCGACAAGACGATAGAAGCATCCGACAGGGCGGAATTTCATCGGGCGATTCCAGAGCCTCTCCTGGGCCGCGGATTGCTGGAAGCCTCCCATCCTCCCGTCCGCATGATGTTCGTGAACGGCGGAAATCCGGTAAACCAATCGCCTAACTCAAATTTGGTCGCCAAGGCGCTTACGCAATTGGATTTCGTTGTCGTCGTCGACAGTTTTCTCACCGATACGACGGACTACGCACATATCTTCCTTCCGACGACGACGTTTCTGGAGGAAGAAGACGCACTCGTCTCGTGGGGCCACAACATTCTCGGCGGCGTAAACCCCGCCATTGATCCCGTCGGAGAATCCAGGTCGGATCTCTGGATCGTGCAGCAGCTCGCCGATCGGTTGGGTATCGGGGAAGAGATGGCCGGCACGCCGCGCGAGTGGTTGAGGCGCGTCATGAGCCCGATGGAGGCAAAGGGTGTGACGGTCGATGCGCTTCTGGACGGCCCCATTCGCTGCCCGGTGGCGCCTCTTATACCGTTTGCAGACAAGAAGTTTCCCACGAGGTCGGGGCACTTCGAATTCATCACCGAGATCGAAGTCGAGCAACGCAGGGATCCGGCGTTTCCCCTCACGCTGGTTACCAATTTTAGCAAGAAATGGTTGCTGTCACAGATGACGGAAGCCGAACATCCCAAGCTTGCCACTGTCCGCGTCGGCGCCGACTGGGCCGCAAACCATGGGATTGAGAACGGCCGGCAGATGCGGCTACGCTCCGCTGTCGGAGAACTCGTGGTCGAGGTACAGGTCGATCCGCGCGTCGGCAAGGAGATGGTGATCATGGCCGTCGGGACATGGATGAAACGCGGCGGCGGCGTAAACATTCTGACGGAAGACATCATGACGAATTTCGGGGAGATGGCCGCGTACGGAGAAACACGCGTTCTTCTCGAGCCGCTGGAACCGGCGCTGGCCGCCGCTACTCGCGGCCTTGATTTGCAAATGACCTCATGATGAATTCACCAGCTTTCAGGACATGTTCGAATACGGAATGACAGCTTTAGGATGCAGGCGATTGTCGGGCAGCACGCGCGAATCCTCAAAGCAATTCGAGGAACGGCAATCCGCCAGAACCCGAAGAGCCGGCAACTAGGAAGTCCGTAGTGATGGGTTCGAATGCGTTCTCCGACATACGACCAGACCGCCGCCCTGCGTCGAGATCCCGGACGGTGCTGAACTGGGGAACGGGACATGGATCGCCCGCCTTGAGCGGGGATTGAGCGGCACATGTCAGACCGCAGACTTCTCTCTGTGTCTGAAGC
>WNFP01006476.1_pt1 | contig 13355 bp, 12 predicted proteins | sample 5400201 | NCBI WGS metagenome assembly WNFP01 (sample SAMN13153355, study PRJNA577476) | soil metagenome | isolation source: 115 cm saprolite under Madrone tree | place: USA:California | collected 2016-06-14
TCCCGCGCTAGCCAGTTGATCGTGTTCACGAACAGGTCCTTGTTGCCGAGGTACTCGACGAAGAAGTTGCTCGCGAACTCTGCGTTGCCGTAGACGATGAGCCGGCCCTGCTGTGGGTCGGCGCCTGGGGGCGTGAGGGTGCGGAAGGCGACCTCCAGCCCCACCGTGACCGGCCCGGAGCGGTCGCGCCCCGCCACGAAGGCAGGCGAGCCGGTGCGCAGCACGCTGGTGTCGGTGGTGGCCCAGCTAGCGGGGCTGGTGTGCAGGAAGCTGACCGCGTTCGTCGCGCCGGCGTCGTCGGGCAGCACGCCGACCGAGCGCGTGAGCGAGAAGACCGGCGGCGCGTCCAGCGGCCCCAGGATGGGATGGTCGCCGCGCGCGAAGGAGATCTGCATGGTGAGCAGCTCGCCCCCGTAGAGGCGCGCCTCGGGATCGACCACCACGTCGGGCGGGAGCGACACGTCGTATTGGTGGAGGTGAGCGGCCAGCTCGGGGGCGCGCAGCGGGTCGAGCATGACGAGCGCCTGGCCGGGGCGCTGGAGATAGCGGTCGAGCACCGCCAGCTCCTCGGGGAGAAAGCTCTTGCGCGGCCCGGCGATCACCAGCACGGCGGTCTCGACCGGCACCTCGTCGCCGAGGAGCGAGATCGGGCGGACCTCGTAGTACTCCTGCTCGAGGACGGCGCGCGCGGTCGAGTAGCCCTCGCGCCGGTCGCTGCTGTTGAGATCGCCCTCGCCGTGCCCGAGCACCCAGCCGACCGTCTTCCGCTGCTGGCGGGTCACCTGGAGGAGGGCCGCCATGAGCACTTCCTCGCGCGGGTTGGAGAACACCCGCCGCCGGCCCTCGCTCTCCACCACCAGCGCGCCGTACGAGTCCACCCCGTACTGCCGCGCCAGCGCGGGGCTCCGGTTGACGTCGAGGTACTCCACCCGCACGTGCGGGCTGCGCGCCATCACCTGGCGCAGCAGATCGCGGATGAAGAGGTTGCGCGGGTCCTGCGCGCGCAGGAAGGCCATGACGTGGACGTCGGCGGGGAGGCCGTCCAGGATCTTGCGCCCCTGGTCGGAGAGCGTGTAGCGGCGCTCCGGCGTGAGGTCGAGACGCCAGGCGCGCCGGTCGAGGATCGCCTGGCCGAGGAGGAAGATGCCGGCGAGCGCCGGCAGCGCGAGCGCGATGCGCAGCCGCTGCGCGCCGACCCTCATCGCCGGCCTCGCCACTGGCGCGACTCCAGCACGCGCAGCGTGGCCCAGATGAAGAAACCGGCCGTGAAGGCGAAGTAGAAGACGTCGCGCAGCTCGACCAGCCCGACCGAGAAGGGCTGGAAGTGGTTGAAGAGCGAGATGGCGCGCACCAGGGGGAGGGTCCCTGCCGCGGTGGCTGCCTCGTTCCACGAGAGCAGCCAGAGGAGCAGGAGCGGCAGCGTGGTGAAGAAGCCCGCCAGCACCTGGCTGTCGGTGAGCGAGGAGACGAAGAGGCCGTACGACGCGCACACCAGCGAGAAGAGGACGAGCCCCAGGTACGCGGCGATGAGCGGCTCCAGGGAGAAGGGCTGCACGTGGTACACCCAGGCGGGATAGACGAGCGTTCCGGCGAGGAGCGCGCCGATCACCACCAGGCAGGCGCCCAGCTTCGCGGCCACGATGGCGCGGTCGCCGAGCGGATAGGTGAGGAGGAGCTCGAGCGTACCGAGTCGCCGCTCCTCGGCGAGGAGGCGCATGGTGAGCAGAGGAATGGCGAAGATCAGCACCAGGCGGATGTCGATGAAGAGGATCTGCCAGAAGTTCTCCATGATGTTCAGGCCGAAGCCGAAGGTGATGAAGTAGACGAGGTCGGAGTGGAAGTAGTAGCCGGTGTAGGCGAGGAAGGCGGCCGTGACCAGGTAGACGAGCGGCGAGCCGAAGTAGGAGCGCAGCTCCTTGCGGAAGAGCGCGACGAAGCTCTGCACGGGCTAGCCCCGGGGCTCGCCGGCCCCGTCGCCCGCCGGCCCGACCAGCTGGACGAAGAGGTCCTCCAGGCTGGGCGTGCTGGCGCGCACCTCGAGGAGGGTCCAGCCGCGCGCCACCATCGCGGCGCCGAGCGCGCGCTGCGCGGGCTCGGGATCGCGCGCGGAGAGTGCGAAGGCCGTGCCCGCGAGCCCGTCCGGCGCGCCGCGCTCCACCCGCACGACCCCCGGCAGCGTGGCGAGCTCGGCCGCGACCCCGTCGGCCGGCCCGTCCACGCGCACCAAGAGTCGCGCGACCCCCGCCAGGTGCCGCGCCAGCCCTTCCGGCGTGTCGATCGCGACCAGGCGGCCGCGCGAGAGGATCACGATGCGCGAGCAGAGCGCGCTCGCCTCGGAGAGGATGTGCGTCGAGAGGAGCATCGTCCGCCCGGCGAGCGCGCGCAGCAGCATCCGCATCTCGACCGTCTGCATCGGGTCGAGGCCGACGGTCGGCTCGTCGAGCACGAGGACGTCCGCGTCTCCCACCAGGGCCTGCGCCAGGCCGACCCGCTGCCGGTACCCCTTGGAGAGCTTGCCGGCCAGACGGTCGGCCACCTCGACGAGCCCGCAGCGCTCGATGACGCCCGCCACCGCCGCGCGGCGCGCGCGCCCGTCGAGGCCCTTCACCTCGGCCACGAAGGCCAGGTAGCGGCGCACCGTGAGCTCGGGATAGAGCGAGACCTGCTCGGGGAGATAGCCGATGCGCCGCCGGGCGGCGGCCGGCTGCTCGGCGACGTCCTCCCCGTCGATACACACCCGCCCGGCGGTGGGCGGGAAGTAGCCGGTCAGCACGCGCATCAGCGTGGTCTTGCCGCTCCCGTTCGGCCCGAGCAGCGCCGCCACCTCGCCCCGCCCGATCGTGAACGACACGTCGTCCACCGCACAGTACGTACCGTAGTACTTGGTCAGGTGCTCGACCGAGATCACCCTAGCGCGCTCCGCCGCAAGCCTTCACCCCTCCCTCAATAGTCCGCGCGCGGCGGCGTGCAACCGCACGGGGCGTGGGTGGGCCGCCGCTGCGCAGCAGCCGGCGCCGGCGGGGGTGCCGCCGCCGCGACCCCCGCAGGCCCCGCGCGAGCCTGCGGTCTTCGGGGGGACGCGACGACCGACGAGTCGCGCGTGGGCCGAGGACCGGGAGCGCCGGCGGCACCCCCGCCGGCGCCGGCACGCGGCCCCCGCCTAATGCCCGACCCGCGCCGCCCCTTCGCGTTCCCGACGCCTCCGCCGCCGCGCGTGGATGATCTCGTCCATGACGATGACGCCGATCGAGAACAGCGTCACGATGATGATCGATTCCCAGAGACCCATCGCCGCCTCCTAGCTGACCGCCGCGGCCTGCGCCGCCACCGCCGGCCGCCGCGACGCCTTCGATGCCTCGCGCAGGATGAAGCGCGGGCGGAAGTAGGAGATCATGACCGGCAACAGCGTCTCCGAGGCGATGAAGCTCACGAACATCCAGATCGCGAGCAGCCCGCCCATGACGGCATTGAACCGGATGTTGGAGAAGGTCCACAGCGCCGTGCTCCCCACCATGGCGACAGCGGTGAAGCTGACGGCCTTCCCCGACGTGACCAGCGCCTCGCGGATCGACAGCTCGAGGTCGCCGTTCACACGGATCTCCTCGATGATGCGGGACAGGATGTAGAGGCCGTAATCGATCCCGAAGCCAACGCCGACGGTCACCAGCGGCAGCGTGTTGACGTTGATGCCGATCCCCCACACCGCCATGGCGGCGTTGATGAGGACGTTCGAGATGAAGAGCGGGGCGAGGAGGTAGATGCCCGCCGCCCACGACCGGTAGGTGAACAGTACGATGATGTAGATCGTGCCGAAGCCGAGGAAGTTCATGAGCAAGTCGTTGCGCACCAGCTCCTCGTTGGCCGCCGCGAGCACGCCGATCAGGCCGCCGGCCAGCTTGAAGGTCGCCTTCCCGCCCATGTCGTTCTTCGGGTCGGCGATGAAGTTCTTACACTCCTGGATGATGCGCGCGATGTTGTCGCCCTTGTGGTTGCGGGCGAAGAAGGTCACGTGCGAGGTGGTGTAGCTCGGGTCGACGTACTTCGCCGTCTCCGTCGGCGGCGAGCCGGAGAAGAAGATGAAGAAGGTTTGCGCCACGTCGCGCGAGTTGTTGGGGATGACGCCCCACTTCGGCTCGAGCTCGTGGAAGACCATGTTCACGCTGCGCAGGATGTCGGTGAGCGAGAAGCTGTAGCCCACGTCCCGGTCGCGCTCGAGGTAGCGCTGGACGACGATGAGGCCGCGCATGAGGAAGAGGCCGACCGCGAACAGCGCGAGCCAGAAGACGAGCGTCGTCACCTTGCCGACCGAGGACAGGTTCCAGTCCGTCACGCGGTTGATGAACGCCTTGTACCAGCCCTTCTCGCGCGCCATCACGACCTCGGGGTCGGGGGCACGGAGGTAGTAGTAGACGATCGGGTTGAGCAGCAGCTCGGCGACGGTGATGGCGAGGATCCACCACGACGCCACGATCGCCAGGTTGCGCAGCATGACGATCGGCACGAGGATGATGACCAGCACGCCGAGCGCGTCGGTCGCGATGCCGGAGAAGGTCGGCACGAAGAGCTCGGCGAAGGCGGCGACGATCGCCTTGCGCTGGTTCCAGTCGTGGCGCTCGTACTCCTCGTAGTAGCGATCGTGCATCTGGATCGCGTGACTCACGGCGCGCGCCGTGATGAGGAAGGGCATCACCAGGATGAGCGGGTCGAGCGAGAAACCGATGATGCTCACGAAGGCGAGGCCCCAGAAGGCCGCGATCACACCGGTCAGCGTGGGCCGGAGCGCGCCGCGCCAGTCGTGGAAGTACATCCAGCGCAGGATCCACTCCATGCAGTAGGTGACGGTCAGGATCCAGAACACGTCGCTCGCGTAGCTGTAGACCCAGCCGTAGAGGCGCGGCTCGCCCGCGACGTAGATCGCGAGGTCGGGCTCGGGGATGGTGAGCGCCACGTTCTCCGTGGACTCTCCGCGCTTCACGCCGAGCTGAACGGTGGTCCCGGGCTTGAGCGGGGCGATCGCCGCGGCCAGCTCGACCCGGTCGGCGACCGGCTTGCCGTTGACCGACACGATCGTGTCGCCCGCCTTGAGGCCGGCCGTCGCCGCCGCCGTGTCGCGGTAGACAGTGTCCACCACCGCGGGCGCCGCGGTCTCGCTCTTCATCGCGTCCCGGCCCTTGATGAGCGCGCCGATCCAGCCCTTCTCGAAAGGCGCGATCACGCGCTCGTTGATCTGATCGAAGGTGAGGCGGTGGTTCAGGCGCGACTCGATGAAGTTGGCCCGCACGAGCGCCGCCCGGTCGTCGAGCGAGACGAGGAGGCCGTAGATGCTCTCGGTGTTGTGGACGATGCGCTTGATGTTGGCCGCGTCGTCGGCGGTCTTCGGCATCTGGATCATTACCGGCTCGGCCTTCAGGAAGCCGCCTGCCTGCGCGCGGAGATAGCGCGTCGTGCGGTGGCCGATCGAGTCGATCTGGTTGTGGTTCACGCCGTAGACGCGGTCCATCTCCTCGGTGATCTTGTAGATCCGATCCAGGGTCGAGACCGTGAAGATGTTGCCGTCCTTCACCTCGACCATCAGCTGGATGTTGTTGGCGCCGCCGAAGGTCCCGGCGTACTTGTTGTGGATCTGGACGAAGGGGTGGCTCTGCGGGAGGAGGTCGCCGAAGCTCGTCTCGAGCTTCAGCTGGAAGCTCAGGTAGGCGAAGTACGCCGTGATGATCAAGACGACGATCATCACCGGGTGGCGGTAGTCGATCAGCCGCTCCCCGAGCCAGTAGAGCGCGCGCTTGTCCTCTTCGCTCGACGTTCCGCTGCTCATGGCGGGTTCTCCTGTTTCAGCCTTGCGACGGCAGCCAGGTCTTGCCGCCGTCCGTGGTGCGATAGATGAGCCCGTATCCGCCGACCATCCAGCCGTTCTGCTGATCGGAGAAGCTGAGCCCGCGCAGCCAGGTGAGCACGTCCTGCCCGAGCTTGGCGCGCTTCCACGCCGTCTCCCCGGGCTGGTGCCGCATGACCTCGCCCGCGGCGCCCACCGCCCAGCCCGAGCCATCGGGCAGCTCGATCACGCGGAAGAGCGGGTCGACGAGTGGGTACTCGACCTCGATCTGGTCGAAGGCCCAGCGCTGGCCGCCGTCTTTGGTGCGCGCGATGCGTCCCTCGATGCCGGAGGCGAGGCCGCGCTGGGTGTCGGTCATGTGCACGCCGTAGAGGGTGGGAAGGTCGAGGAGGTCGAAGATGCCCGTGCCCTCCATCAGCGTCTTCTCCTGCTCGTGCCAGGTCTCGCCCCCGTCGGCGGTGTGCATGATCTTGCCGAACTCGCCGACGATCCAGCCGTTCGTCGCGTCCACGAACTTGACGTCGTAGAAGATCGGATCCGCGGCCGCCAGGCTCTCGCCGCCCGAGATGTCGGCCTCCATCGCCACCTTGCGCGCGCGCCACGTCTTGCCGCCGTCGCTCGTCGAGGTGAGGATCGAGCGGTCCCCCACCGCCCAGGCGTGATCGGCGTCGAGCGCGTGCAGCGCGAAGAGATAGAGCGGCTGCTTGGAGCCGTCCTTGTCCTGGAAGAACGCGTTCGACTCCTGCTGCTGCCAGCTCTTCCCGCCATCGGCCGTGTGCAGGATGAGGCCGTCCTGCCCCGAGATGAAGCCGTGCTGGTCGTCGGCGAAGCGTACCGCGTAGAGCGCCACCTCGGTGCCGCTCGGCCGCCCCTCCCAGCTGCGGCCGCCGTTGGTCGTCTCGAGGATCTTGCCGCCGTAGCCGACGACGAAGGCACGGTCCTTGGTGAGCGCCTGCACGTCGTAGAAACGGTCGGTGACATAGATGGTGCGCTCGGCGAGCGGCACCATCTCGACCTCGTGGTGGCATCCGAGGGCGAGTGCGAAGAGGGTGAGCCCACCCGGGATGATCCAGCGACGCATGTAGCCCCTCCCCCGGGGCGCAAGAACGACGTCCCGTCGACGGGCGCCTAACAGACCCTCTCTCGAGATGTCAATGGGATGGACCTCGTCCGGCGTCCGCCTTAGGGAACCACTTGGAGACGTCCTTAGGCTCCACGATCACCTGGCTGTCGATCTTCCACGCACCGTCCTCCTTGAGGAGGGTGTAGAGCTCGTACTCGGTGAGCCCCAGCTGGTTCACGAAGCGGTCCTGGGAGGAGAGGACGTTCGGGACGTGGGCCGTCGAGCCCTCGACCTTCCCGGGGTGGACATGGAACTCGAAGATCTTCACGTCCGCGAACGCCATGCCGGTCTTCTGCTCCTTCACCCAGACCTCCCGGTCCTTCCCCTGCTTCATCGCCTTGGAGACCAGGTCGTACGCGGCGTCGAACCTCCCGTCCTGGAGGGCCTGCAAATACCGGCGGACGGTCTCCTCCGGGGAGAGCGGGGATGGTCCCGCGACGGCCGCCCGCACGACGACGAGGAGCGCGAGTGCGCCGAGCGCCCACGGGGACCAGCGCGCGCGGGGCATGCAGGCTCCCTAGCACAGGCCGCCGGCCGGCCGGAAGCCGGCGTCGATTCTGCATCGGCGGGCACCATTTTTTCGCCGCACCCCTCATAGCCTAGCGCGGCGAATTCCCGCCATTCTCCGCCTGCGCCGGTGGCACGTCACTTGCTGCCCGGCGTGCGGTATGGACGAGAACGCTGGCAACCTGATTCGCACGCTGCGCCAGAAGCTCAGCATGACGCAGGAGGAGTTCGCGCACGAGATCGCGGTCACGGTCTCGACCGTGAACCGCTGGGAGAACGCGCACGCCGAGCCGAGCAAGCTGGCGTGGAAAGCGATCCACGGCCTCGCGCACAAGCGCGGGGTGGCCGACGACATCCTGCGCCGCTCGACCGCGCTCGCCGACGGCTGAGCCGCCGCCCAGGTGTGCCGGCGCAGACGAGAATTGATCGGCCCCGGCAATCGCATGACGCCGACGCGGACCTCGCCTCGCCCCGCACGCCCCGCTGCGAGAGCCGTCCGCGCCCCCGATGTGCCGCGTGCGCGCTCGGCTTTTCGGTCCCGCGTGTCAGAAGCGCTCGCCGCAGGGCCGCCCCGGGCCCGGCCGGCACGCCCTTTGCGTCACCGCTGACACACCCGGGGGCCCGGACCGCAAGGGACGGCACGCCCGGGTCGGGGGGCGCGAGTCCGACATGACCCATTCCCAAGCCATCGCCGCAGTCGGCCCGACGGAGCAGGCCAAGATCCTGGTGGTCGAGGACGATCCGGACATCCGGAAGATCCTGGAGCTCTACCTCGGCGAGAAGGGCTTCCGCGTGAAGATGGCCGACGGCGCGCCGCGCGCCCTCGAGCTGCTGGGCGAGGAGCCGATCGACCTGATCCTCTCCGACGTACGCATGCCCGGCATGAGCGGGCTCGATCTGCTGCGGCACGTGAAGGAGCAGGATCCGGAGATCCAGCTCGTCCTCATGAGCGCCTACTCGTCGGTCAAGGACGCCGTGGAGGCGATCCAGCTCGGCGCCGCCGACTACGTCGAGAAGCCGATCGATTTCCGCCGCCTCGAGCGCGTGCTGCACACGGTGCTCGAGAAGCGCCAGCTCCAGCACCGCACGCGCATCCTCGAGCAGCGTCTGCAGGGCTGCGTCACCTTCGAGGGCATGGTCGCTTGCTCGCAGCAGATGCTCTCGGTGTTCGCCTTCATCGAGCGCCTGGCGCGCTACCCCACCACCGCGCTCGTGCTGGGCGAGAGCGGCACCGGCAAGGAGCTCGTCGCCCGCGCGCTCCACAACCTCTCGCCGCTCCGCGAGCGTCCCTTCGTGGTCTGCAACTGCACGACCCTCGCGCCCACGCTCCTCGAGAGCGAGCTCTTCGGGCACATGCGCGGCTCCTTCACCGGCGCGGACCGCGACCGCAAGGGCCTCTTCGAGGCGGCCCACGGCGGCACCATCTTCCTCGACGAGATCGGCGAGCTCCCGGTGGGCGTGCAGGTGAAGCTGCTGCGCGTGCTCGAGAACCGGGAGATCAAGCGCATCGGCTCACCCGACCCGGTGCACATCGACATCCGGGTGATCGCCGCCACCAACCGCGACCTCACCGAGATGGTGCGCCAGGTGACCTTCCGCGACGACCTCTTCTACCGCCTGAACGTGGGCGCGATCCACCTGCCGCCCCTGCGCACCCGCACCGACGACATCGAGCCGCTCGTGCAGCATTTCATCGGCATCTTCAACCAGCGTCTGGCGCGCACCGTGACCGGCACCGCCCCCGAGGTGCTCGACATCTTCGCCCGCTACCCCTGGCCCGGCAACGTACGCGAGCTCGCCAACGTGATCGAACGCGCGATGGTGGTCTGCAAGTCGAGCGTGATCGTGCCCGAGAGCCTGCCCCCGCATCTCTTCGAGGTCCGCCCCGCGCGCCTGGACGACGAGCCCGAGCTGCCCGACCTGAGCCTCCGGGCCGCGGAGCGGGAGCAGATCCTGCGTGCCCTGCAGGCCTCGGGGGGCAAGCGCGTCGAGGCGGCGCGCCGGCTCGGCCTCTCGCGCCGGACGCTCTACCGAAAGCTCGCCCGCTACGGGATCTCATGAACGGCGGACCCATGGACGAAACGCTCTACGCCCTCTGTCTCAGCACCGACCCGGCCGTGTCGAGCGCGGTGGTCGCGATGCTCGCGCGCATCCCCAGCTTCGCGGTGACGGCCCGCGAGCTCGACTACCAGCTCGGCCCCGTCGAGCTGAACGACGTGCGCGAGGCGCACCTCGCCATCGTGATCCTGGCCGACGACCCGTCCACCGGCCTGGCGGTGATCGAGGAGGTGCACAAGAACGCCCCGGCGACCCAGGTCCTGGCGGTCGCGGCCAACGACCGGCACGAGACGATCGTCAGGGCGCTGCGCGCGGGCGCGGACGAGTTTCTCCCCCTGCCGCTCGACCCCAACGCCCTCCTGAAGGTGTGCATCAAGGTCTCGGCTCTCCGCCGCGCCGCGAAGCCGAACGGAGGCTCACATCACGCCCAGGTCTGGGTGGCGTACGGCGCCAAGGGCGGCCTCGGCGTGACCACCCTGGTCGCCAACCTGGGCATCGCGCTGCAGGCGGCGGGGCGCCGCACGGTGCTCCTGGACCTCGACCTCCACTCCGGCGACCTGGCGCTCTTCTTGAACCTGAACCCGGGCTACACGCTACGCGACATCGCCACCACCAAGCGGCTCGACACCGTCTTCCTGCAGGGCACGATGATCCGCCACCGCTCGGGCCTGGAGCTGATCGCCGCACCCGTGCCGCTGCCGGGCGAGGGGCCGCTCGCGCTCACCAGCGAGCAGACGCTCGCCGTCCTGAAGCTCCTCGACACCACCCACCAGGTGGTGCTCATCGACACCACCTCGGCCCCGCTCGACGCGACCCGCGCGGCGCTCACCAACGCCGAGCGCATCTTCCTGGTGACCGAGCTCACGCTGCCGGCGCTGCGTGCGTCGCTTCGCGCGCTCGCCTGGCTGCAGGAGGAAGGCGTCGAGGGCGCGGTCGAGGTCGTGGTCAACAAATACGCCAACCGCTCGTGGGAGGTCTCCCCGGCGGAGGCCGCGAAGACCCTCGGGGTCCCCATCCGGGCCCTCCTCCCCCGCGACGACGCGGCCGTTTACACGGCGGTCAACAGCGGGCTCCCGCTCGAGGAGGTGAAGGGCGGCACCGCGCTGCAGCGCGCGATCGCCGCGCTGGTCGGCGGGGAGGAAGCGCCCCGCCCGGAGAGCCCCGTGCTCAAGGGCTTCCGCCGCTTGTTCTCGGCGACCGAGCGAGGAGCGTAGACGATGAGCCTCCCGAACCCCGTCTCGGCGCCGGCGATGAGCGGCGCCGCCTCCACGAGCAAGCGGCTGGAGGATCTGAAGCTGCGCGTGCACCGCCAGCTCCTCGAGCGCCTCGACCTGGTGGCGCTCTCCTCGCTCGACAGCGCGCAGGCCGAGGAGCACATCCGCACCACCCTCCAGCGCCTCCTGCAGGCCGATTCGCCCGAGCTGTCGGGGCTCGAGCGCGAGCGGCTGATCGAGGAGGTCGGCTACGAGGTGTTCGGGCTCGGCCCGCTCGAGGAGTTCCTCAAGGACGGCGACATCTCCGACATCCTGGTCAACGGTCCGGGGGCCGTCTACATCGAGAAGCAGGGGCGGCTCTCGCTCACCGACGTCAAGTTCCGCGACGAGGCGCACCTGATGAAGGTGATCGACCGCATCGTGTCGACGATCGGCCGCCGCCTCGATCGTGACTCGCCGATGGTGGACGCGCGGCTACCCGACGGCTCGCGCGTGAACGCCATCGTCGCGCCGCTCGCGATCCGCGGGCCCTGCCTCTCGATCCGGCGCTTCGGGCGCGACCCCTACCGCATCGACAACCTGCTCGCCTTCGGCGCGCTCACGCCCCAGATGGTGCGCTACCTGGCGGCGGCCATCCAGGGCCGGCTCAACCTCATCATCTCGGGCGGGACGGGCGCCGGGAAGACGACCCTCCTCAACTGCCTGACCAGCTTCATCCCCCACCACGAGCGCGTGGTGACGATCGAGGACTCGGCCGAGCTCCAGCTCCAGCAACCCCACGTGGTCCCGCTCGAGACGCGTCCGCCCGACCTGGACGGCAAGGGCGAGGTCACGCAGCGCGACCTGGTGCGCAACGCGCTCCGCATGCGGCCCGACCGCATCGTCGTCGGCGAGGCACGCGGCGGCGAGGCGCTCGACATGCTGCAGGCGATGAACACCGGCCACGACGGCTCGCTCACCACCGTCCACGCCAACTCGCCGCGCGAGTGCCTGCAGCGCATCGAGGTGATGGTGCTGATGGCGGGCTACGAGCTCCCGGTGAAGGCGATCCGGCAGCAGGTCGGCTCCGCCGTCCACGCACTCGTCCAGGTGGCGCGCCTGACGGACGGCACGCGCAAGGTCGTGCGCATCAGCGAGATCGTCGGCATGGAGGGGGACCAGATCCAGATCCAGGACCTGTTCGAGTTCGCGCAGACCGGGGTCACCCCCGAGGGCCGCGTCCAGGGTCAGTTCCGCGCCAGCGGGCTGCGCAGCCGGTACTTCGACCGCCTGGTGGCGGCAGGCGTGAAGCCTGGGGACATCCTGCCCGGAACGGGCGAGCGATGAGCACGCGAATCATGATTGCCGCGCGGACCGCGCCGGCGTGACGAGGAGGCCGAGGGCCATGGCGGAGTCGGAGCAGAAACCGCGCATTTTGATCGTGGAGGACCACCCCATCATCGCCGAGCTGGTCGAGACGAGGCTCCGCATCGAGGGCATGGACCCCATCAAGTGCCCCGGCGGGCGCGAGGCGCTCGAGATCATCGGGACGCAGCCGCTGGATGCCGTCATCCTGGACATCATGATGCCGGACGTTGACGGCTACGAGGTCTTGCGCCATATCCGGTCGCAGCCGACGACGCGCAGCCTGCCGGTCATCTTCCTGACCGCCAGGTCCACGCCCGCGGACATCGAGAAGGGCCTCGCGATGGGCGCAAACTACTACATCACCAAGCCGTTCAGCGGCCTCGACCTGGTGCGCAAGGTGCGCATCTGCCTCGAGGAGCGCCGCGCCGCCGCCCCCGAGCCGCCCGCCATGCGATGAGGCGCCTCCTCGCCCTCCTCGGCCTCGCCGCCGCGCTCGTCGCAACGCGCGGGCGCGCGGACTGGAGCGGCGTGGGGGGTCGCGAGGTCCCGCTCCAGGGCGACGGCAAGACCTGGACCGTCCGCGCCACCTTGAATGGCAGCGTCCAGGGTCAGTTCCTCCTCGACACCGGGGCCACCTACTGCGTGATCAGCCAGGGCATCGCGCGCCGCCTCGGGCTCAGGACGAGCGGGGAGCACGTCACGGTCGTCACCGCGAACGGCCAGATGAGCGTTCCGCTGGTGACCATCCGGTACTTCGACCTGGGCAGCAACCGCGCCCGCGACGTGAAGGCGGTGATCCACGACTCGGTGGCGCCTCCGCTCGACGGCATCCTCGGGCTCAGCTTCCTCAACAACTTCGCGTACGTGATCGACGCCAAGCAGCGCCTGGTGCGGCTGCGTCCCGGCGGCTAGCCGCTGGTCGGTGCGCGCGGGGACGGGGGCACCTTCTCCGCTTCGCTGCGCCGGCTCGACAGGCTGCCTTGAACAGGCGGGCGCGCCGGCGCAGAGGCGCTACGAAGGCGCCCCCGTCCCCGCGCTCGTACGCAGTCGGCTCAGACGCCGAGGACGTTTATTGTGCAGGCGGAGCCTAGGCCGATGACGTGCGAGAGACCGACCTTCGCGCCTTCCACTTGGCGGGCGCCGGCGGAGCCGCGGAGGTGGGAGGTGACCTCGAAGATGCCGGCGACGCCGGTTGCGCCGAGGGGGTGGCCCTTGGAGAGGAGGCCGCCCGAGACGTTCACCGGAATGCGGCCGCCGTGCGCCGTCTCGCCCT
>WNFP01003314.1_pt1 | contig 13352 bp, 18 predicted proteins | sample 5400201 | NCBI WGS metagenome assembly WNFP01 (sample SAMN13153355, study PRJNA577476) | soil metagenome | isolation source: 115 cm saprolite under Madrone tree | place: USA:California | collected 2016-06-14
TCTTAATCAAACCAGCGACGCGAAGTGATCTGAACGAACAGGCTGTCGGATTAATCAGCCAGGCGAGTTTGATTGACGCCGAGTTTGATGCGCTGTGGTTTGCGCGCCCTTCGAACGCGGGCCGGGAAGCCTGGGAGCTGCGCCTTTTGGCCGAACATCCTTACGCATTATTTGCGGCTTTCGAAGCTGACGAGACTGAGGAAGAACGTGAAGAGGCGCGACTTGAAATGGAGCATCAGATGCGGGAGCAAGCGGGCGAAAAGTCAGAACCGCCGGCGGTAGCAGGCGGTTGATCATCGCTGACTACCGGTCGCGACCCATGGTCACTGAAATTTTCAGAGGCTCACCGTCGCGCAATAAACCTACTTCAACAGGGTTCTTTGGAATAGCCCGGCGGACTCGCGAAAGAAGTTCAGCGCTGGTTCGGATCGGGGTCTTGTCAAAGTCGGTTATGATGTCACCAGTCTTGATTCCGAAAAGATCAGCTGGGCCATTTGGCTCCACCCAATCCAGGCGCACCCCGAAGGTCCTGGTGTCCGGGTTATTAACATTGCTGGTTCGATTGCTGTCGAATCCAAATTTTCCTCTGCCTTCCGGACGGCTGTCGAAAACTCGTCTTAGTTGATTAAAGCCGCTTTCGGAGATAGTCGTCAGGAGCGTTTTCTTCGTGACGCCATCGCGGAGATAGACCACTTCGACTGTCTTGCCCACCGGCGTCTGGCGCAACAGATCCATCATCTCACACCCACATAGGAACGTGGCGCCGAAAACACCGCCGCAGGCCCTGAGCGAGGAACGCGGAGCTTGAGCATGCTCAGGCCGCCGCCGCTCGCGAAAAATAATCCCAGCACAATCCACATCCAGGTCATGCCACTTAAACCCAAACGGCGCCGGCGAGACGGCTGACCACTGGCGTATTGTCGAGCCATGGGCCCGCCCGCGCCGGCAGCATATTGATTATTGAATTGCGCGTTCGGCGCGGTCGTGCCGTTAGACAGTCTCACCGTTTCGGTATACTCGGCCGGGCCTTCACCAAGCCGATTCCCGCACGACCGGCAGAAACGCATTTCCGGCGGCATCGGCGCACCGCATTGCGCGCACGGAGTTGCGCCGCGCTGATCTCCCGAACCGGAACCGCTTCCGCTGAACTTTGGCTGAGGCTGCATAGCAAAATGTGCTCGAAGACTTTGCCGACGGTCGAATGACTAGCGCCGAATTATACGCTGATTGAGAGGGATTGGTTGCGTATTTTTGCCGGCCTTGGCGTGTCTCAGAAGCCCGATCTTAAGGAGGGTCAACATTCGTGCTTGCTTCCAGTATTAGATGCCTTTCCTGACGGTCAGGCTTCGGACACCGATGGCCACGCCGGTTTACGAACCCCACTCGACCAAGTATAGTCAGAAGAACCCCAGAACCGGCAACAAAAGGCAATTACATGGAAGTGACCAAAGCCCTCGCGGCTTTACAGCCGCTTTACGGCAAAAGCAATATCGAAATCGTAACTCGCGACGGGCATCGGGTCCGTGGGGTCGTCCGCAGCATGAAAACTACCCAGGCCCTGACCACGCCGACCGTGAAAGTTGAGCGCGCCGATGGCGAGATCGTAAAGGTCCCGTGCTCGTCCATCATCGAAATCATCAATCACAATCCGCGAGTTTGACTGTGCGGGCGGTCCGCTCCAACCTTAATCCGAGTTGCTCAAGTGATGCCGGCAGCGCGGACGTCTCGTCCGCACCCGCGAGTGAAACTCGCGTCGCCGGTTCTTCCACAGAAGTACTTGCTGGGCCGCGATTCGCGCTGGCGCGCTTAGTGCGGACGGGACGTCCGCGCTCCCAGCGAAAAAGAGGCTCATGATCGAACGCTGAGCTTCTTGACAGCCTCCGACCTTTTCCTGCTTACTGCCAACTATCAAGATGTCTCTGGAATTCACCGTCGAATATCCCTGTGTGTTGCGCGCTCGCTATTCAGAAAGGCATCTGCGCGAGTGGGGCCGCCTGAGCAACCTGCACACAATTCTCACGACCGGAGATCAAAGCGCGCCCGGCCCTGACAAGATCGAGTGGATCGAAAATGCCGGCGCTCAAATGGAACTGGTGCAAGTGGAGACAGCCGTCTGCGCTAATTGTCCCGCGTGTCTGCCGCCCGGCATCGCCGGAGAGGGCGAGGCGGTCGGCTGCCTGGGCCGGATCAACTATGCCATCGATGCGCAGTTTGAAAAATTCATGGCCGACCGGGTGCAACTGGCGCTCGACACTCTCGATCACGAAGACCAGCCGCGGCTGCTGCGAATTCTCGTCGATCCGGAATCGCCTTTCGATGGTGAAGCGACAAAAGAACTCCGCCGGGTGACGACCGCCGAAGGCCTCAGGTTTTTTGAATTACGGCTGCCGATCAAATTGACGCGTGAAGGATCGCATCTGACGACTGACAATGTATTTGACTTGCTGGCCGGCTTTCGCTCAGCGGACGCCGAAACCACCAGCTACAACCTCGAGTTCCCGCTGTCAGCTACCGCCGACTATTACGATTTTCTCGACCTGATGCTGCGTAATGACCTTAGTGCTTCCGAAGCATCGCGGCTGCACGCGCGCAGCCGCAACTATGCGCAGTTCCTGCGACTGCTGTCCGCGTTGGAACGCGCGGAAGCATTAAACGCTCGCGTGTTGATTGATTAGGGAGCGCCGAAATCCTTGACTGCTCAGCGCTCACCGCTCACTGCTTCCTCATCCACCTGCCTGAGGCTGTCCAAAATCAGATTCGTATTACTCGCCGCTTCGATAGTGATTGGATGTGTCTGTGCCGACTTCTGAAAGTCAAACCTGCCGCCGGTAATTTCGACGATTTGCCGAAACGCTTCCTGGGCCAGGAGCGGCCCGCTTTCAGCGCCGACGATTTGCCCGTCGTTGAAAAGGACGCGCCCCGCTTGCGCATTATTTGTGAGCAGCAGGACACCAGTCAGTCGCGAGTTTTCGATTGCCTGGATGGCGTCAAACACGCTGATAACTGAAAGGTCGCCGGCAAAACTGATACCCGGCTTCATGCTTTGCGGCTCGGTTTTCGGCGCCGGCTTGGTGTGCAACTCCGGATGACGGGCGCGCCGGATCGCTTCCAGCCCGCTGCCGATCGAGATGCGAGAGTCGAGTTGCTTGGCTTCCAGCAGACGATCATGCGCGGCGTCGAAATCATCGCGCTCGATGTAGAGACTGGCCAGCGCCAGGCATTGGCGCGCGGCTTCCTCGGGATGTTTGTGGGCCGCGCCGACTTCGCGCATGCGCTCACGCAGAGGGATTGAACGCGGGTTATGCTCGAGCGCCGTCTTCAGACGCTTCAGAGCTCGATCAGGCGAGCCGTACTTGATGAAAAGTTCGGCATCAAGCAACGCAGTTTCAACTTCGCCAACGGGCTCTTTATGATCCGTGTTCATATTTCCATCAAGCGCGTATCAGAAGTCCGACCGTCAGGGAGGGTAACTCACACCCACAAAGCTGGCAGATTTTAACACAGCCACTTTTGAGTAGCGCGCGGAGTTGACAGCGCTTTGGTGCGCCGCGACTTGTCGCCGCAATGGGACGATCGCGGCAGATGGCCACGACCAGGCGCGACCCGTGAAAGCGGTAACGAGTTACCGCATTCCAAAATACCAAGGGCGTGCAGCGCGAACAGCTTTTGAGCCCACGATCGCGACTCTGCCGCAATGCAGTTCCTCAAGCCGTTGACAGAGTCAGCCGAAGCCTCTATGGTTCCTCGCGAATTCCTTTGTTAGTTCGCGAAAGAATTCTCACAGATAACAATTTCAGAAGGGAGAAACCCTATCATGCACAAAGTTGCGATTCGTACTTCCTCGGGCCACTATCTGACAGCGGTCAAGGGCGGCGGCATGGGCGAGGCAGCGAACGTTCTGCCCATCCATACTGACGCGGGAAAGGTCGGCGGCTGGGAACAATTCAAAGTCCGTTTCCAGACCGATGGCCATTGCACGATTCAGACGCAATCCGGCTATTACCTGACGGCGGTAGGCGGCGGGGGCGTCGGAGAACCGGCCAACACCCATCCCGTTCATACCGATCAAAAAGAGATCGGCCCCAATGAGAAATTCACTCTGGTGGAACAGGGAAAGGGTGTCTATGCTTTTCAGACTGAGAAGGGAACTTATCTGTCCGCAGTAGGCGGGGGCGGTAAGGGCGAAGCTGCCAACAAACTGCCGATCCATACCGACACCAAAAAGGCCGGCGGCTGGGAACATTTCATCATCGTCCCGGTGAAGGGAGATCACGCTAAGAAGAAGAAACACTCGTCAGGCCATGGCCGACACGAGTAATGGGTTAAAATATTCCTAGCCCATCCTCAGCGCGCGACAGAACCTGCGCCTTTGATCCGATGACCGAATGATGATTGGCAGCGCCATGAAGTCAGAACCGGGAGCGGTAGCGACGGGGTCACAGACTCAACTCGAATAGCCGCAAATTTGGAGCGCGCCGAGGCGCTTTGGTAGGCGGCGACCCGTCGCCGCGAGGCTGGCGATGGCACTGTGATGATCGCGCCAGGTCGCGGCCTATAAAACCGTCATATGGATCTCCTTCCTTTTTAGATCTGCTGCACAGCGTTACTTCAGCACCGACTGATCATCTTCAAGTAATTGTGTCGTGTGTTCGGTGACACTCTGCGGGCTAAACATCTCTGCCGTATTGATGCGCTTAGAATAATCAATTGGAGTTTGAGTGCTGTGTGCGGCAGACAAATTAGGGCGGCGTCCTGTTGCACTCAATTCTCTCGGCTGCGACTCCGACTCCGACACTTCCCTTGGGTCATGCTTCCCGAAGAGAAGGGTATAGACCGCTTGTGCTAATCCCAGCAGGAAGATGATAAATGGAACCCAAAAAGGAATCGGTGAATCGAAGTTAACCGACAACGCGACGGCGAGAGGCAGAAGAAAAGCACTAAGGACAATCAACTTCGCACCCAGGCGAACCCCTTTTCGTCGCAACCTGGCAGGCTTCTTTTGCGGCTCTGCTTCGCGTGTTACAAGTACTCCATTATTGGGGATCAATTCTGCCACGAAGTTGAGTTGAAATCCGCACCGCGGACAAAAACGGACTTCGTCAGAGGTTTGCTGCTGGCTGCACCTGGGACAAAACATTCAACCTCTCTTCCTTGAAGCTGCGACATAATCGAACACACGCTCAACCAGGGTAACGATGGCCCGTGAACAAAGTTCAACTATTCTTGAGTAGATCGGAAGGGTGAGAGAGGTCTAACGCCCACGCATCGGCCGGGCCGCGTAATTATCGAATCGATGAGTAGCGCCGCGATAAGAAATACTAGAGTTATTGCCGCAGGCACCGCAACTATTACCTCTTGCGGGAAGCCGAACATCTGTGTTGACTGGGCGCGGCGATTACATTCAACGTTCGATTCAGTCGATCAAGTTGAGAAAGACGCCTCCGCGCTCCGATCCAACGACGTGATATATAGCCGGTATTAGTTGTGTGCCTGAACAACAACTTGCCGGATATTTTGGTTAGACGAGCCATAGCTTACGATTGCTACGTCAAGATCAGCGCGCTGGTAGAGATTCAAGGCACGTTGGATTCCTACAATGATCCAATCGATTTCGTTGCCAAACGCTCCTCCGCCGAGAAGCGTAAGAAACAATCTGTTGTTTCCATTTCTTGTCGAATTCAAGATCGCAGCACAAATCGTTGCCTCGTAGGAAGCCTCTAGAACGAGCCGTGCGAATTCCGCCCAAAGACTCGAAGAATGATGGGAATACGCAACTGGCAAGGCGGAGCAATAGACCTGCGAGACCATGTGCTTGGACTCATTGAGCGTCACCTGCGTATTCCACTGAATGCCGATTCGTAGCAACTGTCGTAATCCATCAAGCTCACTTTCGGTTGATGCTCGAAGTCGATTTGAAATCTCGACCAAGCCGCTATGCGATGCCAAAGCATAACCGTTCCTCATTTCCCAAAGACGGCTCTCGGAATTTCCCAACGCTGCTCCGATATCCGCAAGGCAATCGATTTGGTTTTTTGCGGATTGGCCGATTTGCCCATCTACGATTGCAAAGTAGTTTCGATAAATCGTTCCCGCACCAGCCGCGACAGCACACGCTGGCCCCTGAGTAGGGTCATTCTCATAAATTCCAACGCCATGCTCAGGCGTTACACTCGGAGACACCATTTCAAGCAGATTGAACTGGGAAGCTACCTGAAAAAGCGAACCAGCATTTGATTCGTTTGTGTGCAAATTCTGGACGTTGGCAACTACTTCGCGTACCGATATTCTTCCGGCCCTATGCCGACTCGAATGGACACATTCTCTCAGTTCGGCCAAAGACGGGGTCTCCAATTCTCCGCATACCAACACCTTTCCGTTTATATGAGATGTCAAAGTATTACCGCACACGGAGATATTCTCACGAGTCTGTTGTGGGGATTTCTCCGGAAAACCGGTCAATGCCTCAAACCACATCATTTGACTCCATCAGGCGACATACCGATCGACTTGACCGGGCGCGGCGATTACATTTGGGCGGCCTGGACAAGAACTTCAGGCGCTCTTATTTTTTTCATCCCAGATCATCGGCTCCCACAATTCGACCTTGTTACCGTCCGGATCCATGATCCACGCGAACTTCCCGTTTTCATGCGATTCGGGGCCGCCGACGATTTCGATCCCGCCGGCGCTTAGCTGCGCGATCATCCCGTCAAGATCGTCAACCCTGTAGTTGATCATGAAAGGTGAGTCACTGGGGCTGAACCACTGGCTCTCTTTTTCCGCGATCTGCCAGACGGTGAGTCCTTTGTCCTCGGCCCCGTCATCTGGCCATCTTAGGACGGCGCCACCGAAGCTCTCTAGTGGCATGCCCAGGTGCTTGTGGTACCAGCTCGCAAGCGCGGCCTTGTCGTTCCTACTCTTGAAGAAGACGCCGCCGATTCCGGTAATTCTCGCCATCGTTGCCTCCATTCTAACTAATTTGCTAACGGCCTCAGCCGCCCCACGGTTGAGTTGACGCGGCGCGCGAATCAAAGCATCCTGGGCCGCACCAGGCTAGTTGCGAGAGGCGGCCCCGCCGCTCGCGCCAAACGATTGGCTGTTATGCGGTCGGTTCGGACAAACGGCTTGGAGCCCAGGTCAGCCACGAGCCAAAAGCCGCAGCGAATAAAGATTGAGCAATTCCCGTTTGGACATATTCATATAAATGAGACGAGCCGTTTATGATTGTCAAAACGGTGTATGTAACGATTAATACCGCAATGAGCACGAAGATATTTTGTACGAACAGCGAGAGCCAGTAAACGTAAACGTTGCGTGATTATGCACATCGAAAGAGGTAAGAACACCACGTAATAGATCGCCGCAATGAAGAAAGTTGCGTGTGTAGAAAAATACAAAACGACTGGTGAGGCAGCAACTACGAAGAGCGCTGACAACTGACGAGCCGTTGAAGGCGATGTAGCGAGCCACCTATAGCTGTACGAGATCAAGTAAGCGATAGCCAACCCCAGCGAAAATATGAGACCGAACGCAATCCAGAATCTGTAGGTTGGGATAAGGAATTTGTCGCCTTTGACGAACAAGAAACTTCGAAGTTTAGGATTTGATCCGAGCCAAGCGGAAATCAATCCTGATGCGAGGCCGCCCAGGAAGAAAACCGCTGCAACCCTCGTACGGTTAGCGATGGAGACCTTCGATAGTTTGAATGCTGCGACGACCATTCTTTAAGCAAGAAGAAACCGCATAACGATTGAGTTGACGCGGCGACGCGAATCAAAACACCCTCCGCCGCACCAAGCAAGTTGAGAAACACGCTCCCGCCGCTCGCGTCCAACGATTTGTTGGGTTGCGAAACGGAAAAGGCTTCGATGAGCGTACCCAGCTCTAATATGGATAGGCGCAAGGCTTGTTAGAATTGTCTTATAGGCACTTAATTTCAACGCCGACCCAATTGTTGGGACCAAAGAGACCCTTGGTCTTGATCGAAAGACCAACGTGCAAGACTCCATTTTTGATTTGGGACCCCCAGGTGGCGTCGTTGGCCTTCGTCGTTTCCCTTACTGTTGGCTGAAGACACTTGGCGGGTAGCGGGATATTGTAGTCCATATTGATGGTGGAGTTGCCTTGGAGTGAAATCCCGCCCGTTGCGTGTACTCCATCATCGCCCGCCGATACGCCAAATGTGATCGGACCAAAGCCCGAATCGAAATCGACAGAGTTAAGGTATCCGAACATACTTGGCTCAACCAGGAAGCTACTAGCCTTGTCATTCATGTCGCTACCTACATTGGTGGTGCCTGGAAGAAATCGGCGGCACTTACCTAAGCCAGCAGGCGATTGGCCGTCGTGTTCGCACAATTCAACGGACATTCCGAAAGGAACGTAAACTGCGGTAGCGGTGTCATTACACCCTGCGCCCACGGTTCCCTGACGTTGTGGATTTGCAGTAAGCGTGAAATCACACCTACCGGTATCCGGCCAATCACCGTAGATTATTACCCCCGTTGAAGTGATAGGCTGGAAAGTCGGCGGAATTGGCTCTGGCGTCGGCTGAGTCTTCTTCAATACTGGTTCTTTATCTGGTGGGTCATGACGATCCGATGAGAGCCTACTCTTTTGAGAACACGATACAGATAGCACAGCTATCATCAAAAGTAACCAGCCACGTGAGCACATTCTGTTTTTCCTCCAGTGTGAGTCCCTCATCGCCTTATTGCGGCAATTGTCGCTCCGGCTCTGAGAGATGTATTTATTTTGCAAGCGAATTTAATCTGATAGCGACCCAACGGTTGAGTTGACGCGGCGGCGCGAATCAAAGCACCCTGCGCCGCACCAAACTAGTTACGAAACACGCTCCCGCCGCTCGCGTCCAACGATTTGTTGGGGCGCGTTTCATCGCGATTGTTCAATCCGTAGAATGTCCCCCGCTCTGTTGACAGTCAAACTATAGTGCTTGTTAAAAGCGATTCGAGGACCAGGAACTACAACAAAAAGGCGGGCTGTATACCCATCGACGTTCGTTGATGTTACCTGAATTTCTTGACCCTCGTGCAGTGTCTGGAAACTATCAAGTGCCTTATTAATGGCATCGGGCCAGGACAGTTCATTCGCCCCATGCGGCTTGTCAATGATCAGAGTTGGCGTGGTCTTCGCAGTCGAAGGAGTCGTGGGAGCGGATGCATCGCGTTTCTTGCGTCGAATGATTCCATATTCAATAGACAAACCGACCAAGGCAACAACCACACCGCCGATGATAGTAATGATAAGAGCGGACATATCAGAATCAGAACGTGAAGCGCCCCAACGGTTGAGTTGACCGGGCGCGGCGATTACACACAACGTTCGATTCAATCACTCAAGTTGAGAAAAACGCGACCCGCGCTACGAATTGTTGGGCGGCGGCTTTCGTCAGAGCCACGCTTCACGATGCTTCATATTGGCAATGATGATACCGACATACTTTCAACCAACTCGTACAAATGGGCATCGAACTTCGCGATCTCCATAATGGGGCTCATGTGCGCGGTAGCTTCAGGGTTTTTGAGCATCGCTTCAAAATCCTCACGCCTACGCCACTGAGCGTAATTCGCAACCCGTACGCTGTCTGCACTCTTATGAATGTTAGCCGATACGAAGCCGGGCAAATTCCTCATCGTCTTTTCCGTAGCTTCAACAAGTATATCCACCAATCTTTGTTGGTTCTCTGGCTCGACGGTGAAGACATTTATGAGTGTGACAACATCATTGTCTTTCGAGATTGTGGTCATCGGATTTCCTTTCAGTCTCGTGTTTCAATCCTCAAGAAATCATAAGTGATCCCGACACTCACGAGAGCCGCCCAACGGTTGAGTTGACGCGGCGGCGCGAATCAAAGCACCCTCCGCCGCACCAAGTTAGTTACGAAACACGCTCCCGCCGCTCGCGTCCAACGATTTGTTGGGCGGCGGTTCGGTTTGTAACCGTTTCCTTATTTGAGATGTTTCTCGAAAAACTCCAACATTCGATGTTGAGCTAATTTTGCGGCGTCGGCGTTGTACGCAGGGCGCGTGTAAGCAAAGAAACCGTGTTCGGCTTCGTAGTTGTACAATTCAGATTTCGTTCCTTGTTGTTTCAACATATCAAAAAACTTTTTCACGTCCGCTTGCTCGATGCCGGTATCTTTAAGGGCGTAGTGTCCCTGAACGGCGGCTTTAATCCTACTGACAACATCAAACGGACCTGTAGGACGATTAGCTTCGGTGGGTAATCTGAGGGTTCCGTAAAACGGCACTACCGCATCAACTTCTCTTGATCTTGCCGCAAACATGAGGGCGATTCGCCCGCCAAAGCAAAAGCCGGTAATGCCAACACGCTTGCGCTTAACGAATGATTGTTTTTTGAGATAATCAATGCCAGCCTGAATGTCCCGAAAAACATGCTCGTCGGTTATTTCAGTGGTAGCTATCCTTCGCTTTTCTTCGGCTGACATCGAATCCGTTTGGAGCGAAAAAATGTTTGGAGCTAACCCGATAAAGCCGCCTTGCGCCAAAATCGCAGTAGTGTTGGGTATGTATTCTTCTGAGATCCGATTACCTGCAACCACAATAACAATGGGATAGCGTCCTTTTGCTTTCGGGCGAGACAAATAGCCGTCAATTGTGTCTGTGCCACTCTTAAACGTAACCTTCCCGTGCGTAATATTCGGATTATCGAGAGCCTTTACAACAGGCACATTCGATTGCTGGTTCATTACTTCAGAACCAAGCATAGAAACACCCGCCACGATTGCCGCCGCGCCGCAAAGGAAATCACGTCGCGTCAAATTCTCTTTGTTTTGTTCTTCAGCACTAGACATGTTCAACAGAAGCCGCCCAACGGTTGAGTTGACGCGGCGGCGCGAATTCATTCAAGCATCGCCGGACGAATCTAGTTACGAAACACGCTCCCGCCGCTCGCGTCCAACGATTTGTTATGTCCCCGTCGGCCGATAACGTCGCGCCGCCTGTTGCAAGAGCTCATGAACCCGGACACCTTCCGGCTTCTTGCGCTCCTGAGATTTGTCGAGCGCCGTTAGTAGCATCCAACCAGGAATAGTCGGATCGCCGCCGGCATCGACGAGGATCTTCGCGACTTCGAAGGAACAGTTGGAAGCAACGTCTCGCAACGCGGTGTTGCCGATAACACGTTCGTCGTGCGCATTAACGTCGGCACCCGAAGCGAGCAACAGTCGCATGACGTCAAGATGCCCGCGGTCGGCAGCATAGTGCAGAGGAGTCTTGCCGAGTTCGTCGAAGACGTTAGGTTTATGGCCTTCATTTAGGAGGTGCGTTACTGTTTCCACGTCGCCGTCTGCAGCGGCAAAATGCAGTTGCTCCCTGCGCAGCACGTCTTCGAAAGAATCGGAAAGGGACATAACGGTTGAGTTGACGCGGCGGCGCGAATTCAATCAAGCATCGCCGGACGAATCATGATGCGAGACACGCCCCCGCCGCTCGCGTCCAACGATTTGTTATGCCGTCCGTAGCCTGTGCGCGTTTAGGTTCCGCGCGTGAGATGCACTTCGTATCCGAACGGAATTCGACAAGCGCGTTCGATATCGTGCGCGTTAAAAGAAGCCTGCTGTTTTGAGTTAAAGCGGTATGGATAAGTGTAAGTGGCGATATCGTCGCTGAACCAATCCCAATGTTGAATGCAAGAGGCGCCGCCAGCAAGTATGCCGGCATGTTTGTCAAATCGGGTGAAGCAATCGCGTGCTACGCCGATGTAAATCTCAGCTTTGGTGTGATTGGTTGCGCGATAGATTTTGAATCGGTTGTCTTGTGCCATGATACTGCTCCAGTTTGCCTCATTGTAACACGAGTTTCAGGTTCGTAAATCGAAACGGCATAACGGTTGAGTTGACGCGGCGGCGCGAATCAAAGCACCCTCCGCCGCACCAAGTTAGTTACGAAACACGCTCCCGCCGCTCGCGTCCAACGAATTGTTCGACGGCGTTACCTCTGACACGGAACGCGGTGTGGTTTTGGATTGCGTTCGCGCATTTCCGATTCGCTACAAACGCGCGGCTCATAAGCCGAGCCGCTGAATTTGTAGATTTTTCTGAAGCCAAAGGCCGCGGTAGCCATATTAGTTTCGATATCACGGAAACCATGAGTGCGCGCCCTGAGAACATCCACAGATATTGTGCCGCCAGTCAAAACCGATCGATAACGCCCCGCGGTTTTGACGTAAACCCAGAACCAAGCGTTATCCGCGCCAGTTAGGCAGATGTGTCCAGATTTTAGAATAAAGGCAGGACGATGGTTAAGACTGATCCGTGACGCAGAGAACAATGAGCGAATGTCAGTGGCCTGGAATGCGGGGTCTCCGGGACAGACAGATTTGATCTGGTTGCGGAGCATTGGCAGCAAACCGTTAGGTATTTCCGCAGGCCGCTTGAAGGGTTCGTCCAAATAAAAGTGCGTTTGCGCCACACAGGGACCGGCGAACACGAACATCATAGTGATTAAGAGAATCGGCTTAGTCATAACGAGCCGTCGAACGGTTGAGTTGACGCGGCGGCGCGAATTCAATCAAGCATCGCCGGACGAATCATGATGCGAGACACGCCCCCGCCGCTCGCGTCCAACGATTTGTTGGGTCGCCCGTTGATTGAACGACGCAACTTGATTCTCTTCCCGCTCGCCGAAACTACGCAAGCTTCGGTGCGCGGAGCGTGCTCGCAATTGATTTACCCCAGATGTCAAAGCCTCGCGGATGTGGTGGGCGGTCATCCAAGACCAGGGACTACTCCAGCGATGCTCATCCGTCCGGACGTCAGGTCATAGACCTCAATCCCTCCAAAAAGCTCCTCCGCAAGCTTCGCGGTAAGTCCGTCAATAAACACATAGCCGAAGACCTGTTGGCGCTTCTGTCCCGAGGGCTGCTTGTAGTCAACCGACGCGCCGCTGAACGGCGCGACGGCCGCGTCCTTCTCGGCGACTTGTTTGCCGCTCAGATCGTAGAGCACGAGACGGACCCTGAGGGGCGGGGCTTTTTGTCGGCTCTTGCCCGGCATCCACACGACGGATAGACTCGCCGCATCCCCACGTCCTAGACCGACAGTGGCACTCGGGCGCACCAGCACCTGGTATGGGCTTCTCCGTTTGATCGTCATTCAAGTACCTCCTCTGTTGAGATCTAAGTGCATTTTAGCTTGGCGTTACACAACGTGCGAAGCGACCCAACGGTGGAATTGACCGGGCGCGGAAACAACGAGCCAGGCATCCGAGTCTTGCGGATGAAAAGCCGGCTGAACGCGCTCCGGTCCAATGACTTGTTATAGCGCCGCCCCACCACCCAAGTTTCATCAGCGCCAAGTCTCGCGCCAAAAG